>JAEIGA010018996.1_pt1 | contig 10480 bp, 14 predicted proteins | sample 9270691 | NCBI WGS metagenome assembly JAEIGA01 (sample SAMN17057246, study PRJNA624740) | gut metagenome | biome: biome; isolation source: fecal sample | host: Bos grunniens | place: China: Xizang | collected 2019
AATGATTTATAGTGATTATATTTTAATACAAATAAGAATATGGCAAATAACGTATCAACCAAGGCAAAGAGTCAGTACAAGAGTAAGCTTGAGGTAAATGAGCTATTCGTTAAGTGTCCAATGAACTTGAAGTGTCTGCTTTCTCAGAATGAGAGAGACTTCCTTGAGGCAGTCATTCACCTTCAGTCATTGGGAAAGTACAACACAAGTGATTCACTAATCATGGCAAACAGTGGACTCAACTCCAATCAGATTACATTAGCTAAAAAGAATCTGATCAAGTTGGGATTACTTGAAGTAGTGACAGACAAGAGCCCATTGGGCAGCAGGTATGTTGTCAAGGCTGAGACATACAACCAATTACTCAGGCAGCTTAATGATATATCCAATGCCCCACAGAGGTTTGAAACGGGAGATAAGTTCAGAGAAGAGCATGACCTACAACCAATCTTCGTGAACATTATTAATACACTAAACAGGAGACTGAAGACTGGGTGTGTGCCTGATGAAGAACGTATCACTGCTATGGTTGAGCAAAAGCATCAACCAACCTATGAAGAACAAAAAGCCATCTTGAAGCAACAGCTTGAGGATGGAGAAATAACAAATGAAAAATATTATAAATTAATTAAATCATTAAAAATAAGCTAATTATGAAAAATAATAATAAATATTTTAATAACATGACTAATAATATTATGAACCCTATAGACATTGAGAAGATGTATAGGGAGATGATGATCAAAGGTGTGCCAAGGGGCATCTATTGTGGTATTGAGAGTATTGACGAGTGCTTTAGGCTGGATAGAGGTAAGCTTGTGGTAGTAACTGGTATTCCGAACATGGGTAAGTCAGAGTTTGTGGATTACATGTGTGTACAGTATCATAAGCTATATGGAATGAGAACATTGTATTTCTCTCCAGAGAATCAGCCACTTCCACTGCATATTGACAAGTTGTATAAAAAGTTTGAGGGAAAGAAGTTTGATGAAACTCAAATTGATGACGTCCATTGCTCTGACGTACGTAAGTATATCTATAACAACTTTTTCTTTATTGACTACAACAAAGAATACAGATTGGAGGAGATTGCTCAGATAACAGAAAAGATGGTCTACGAGGCTGGAGTTGATATTGTGGTAATAGATAGTCATAACAAGTTACTGCATGATCTTTCAAGAAATGAAACAGATGTAATTGGTAGAGAGTTAGATTTCATTGAAAGATTGGCTAAACGATTGAATATCATTATATTTCTAGTTGCTCATCCTAAGAAGATGACAAAGAATGGTGATGAGTATACAATCCCATCTGCTTATGACATTAATGGTTCTGCGAACTTCTTTAACAAGGCTGACTTTGTAATTGTTGTACATAGAAACTATGAACCCAACTACACTATTGTTAAGGTTGATAAGGTTAAGTTTAATAATTATGGTGGTCAGGGTGAGATCCATCTAGGATATGATTGTGCTATTGGCAATTACTATAGCATACCATCTATGGATGGAGCATTCTCAAAACATGATGTACCACCTCCACCAGTACGTAAAGCTTTTGATCTTAACACCCATGTCAAGAGTGGTGAGAAGTGGTTGGATGTACAGTGTGGTTATTCTAATAGAGTACATGATATGAACACAAGGAATTGCAATCTTTGGAAGTTCTTGACAACAACTAACTCTGAGCTTCAGGATAGTCTATCTATTATCAAGCAGACTACAGGTAAGAAAGAGAGACAGGATGCAAAGAAGAGGTTGCTGCCCATTATAACACCATCTGTTACACTACGTGGCAAACGAGATACAGAACATATTAGTGGATACACTGACATCATCTGTATTGACATTGACAAGGCTGACAATCCTGATAACATGGACAAGGTTCTTAATATACTAAAGTCATTGCCTTATGTGGCATTGGCTCAGAGAAGTGCATCAGGAGAGGGTTACTGTGCTTTCATACCTATCAAGAGTGGATACAACCACTATGAACACTTCCTTGCTCTGGAGAAAGACTTTGCAGAAATGGGTATTACCATTGACAAGGCTTGTAAGGATGCTGTTAGAGCACGTTACTACAGTTATGATGAGGATAGGTATGTGAATCCTGCTTGCTCTGTGTATGTCAAAAGATTAGCAGTACAGAGTAAGGAGAGGGATAAATCCGATCTTACTCAGCAAGTAGTAGAGCCAGTGTATAGCATAACCACAGTTGGCAGCGGAGATTGGGTGACAGACCTTGACAAAGCATGTCTTGAGCTTGATGGTTTTGATGTATGTCCTTCATATCAGGCATGGGTTGAGGTTGGTAGTGCTTTGGCTAAGGAGCTGGGAGAGAATGGTAGAGTTTATTTCCATAAGTTGTCAAAGGGTTATTCTCAGTATGATGTTGCTGAGACTGATGATAAGTACAGTGAACTGATGCAGCATGCTCATGACTATGCCTACAATAAGGGAACTATCTTTCACTATATTAAACAAGCAATGCAGATAGCTTAATTATTAATAAATTATAGAACCTCACGAAGTATAGGTTAATCGTTTTTTTTAAAATGCGTAGATTATATTACTCACCATGGGATCTAATATATGATCATGAATCCAAAGAATTAACTTGTTTTAATAACAATAACATCATCATCACTGATTTAACAGAGGAGAATATTCCTAACGTCATACAGATAATATATGTTCTTTATAATATACATGGACGTGTCTGTGGTTCTTATGAGAGCCTGTTAAAAAAGTATGAAGCAATCAATAATTAATTTTTAAACCTCACGAAGTATAGGTTAATCGTTTAAATATTATGATTGAAACGTTTGATTTACCAGAAAGAAGCACTGTTAATCTTTTCGCAGAATGGGAGTTTGAGTATAACCCAAACAATTGTGTGCTTATTTGTAAAGAAAAGGATTTCTTTGTTCACTATGTACCTGAACATATGGTTCGACAAACAATGGAGATGCTTAGATTCCTTAGTCGTATTTATGACACTATTAAGTGTTCATATCAAGAATTAAAAGATTTGTTTGTTCGTAATATCTTACATATTAAATGTAGAGGATTTTATGATTAAGCGATATAATGAGGTCATTGATATAATCTCAGACCCAACACAATCCAATGAAACTCTCTACGAGCTACAGATTAAGGTTAACCACATTATTCACTACAACCTCTACAACTTTATGTTTCCACATAAGGTAGCAGAGATGATTGATAAGTTAACAGCTTTGTTTATTGAGATGAAGAACCTTAAGTCAATCAAGTATAGTGATAGACGAGATAGGCTACTTGAACAGGGCAGGTCCATTATTCATAAGTTGAAACCATACACAATGATGGAGTATACTGTAGATGAATATAGAAAGGCATACTCAAAGGTTTTCTCAAGACAGTTAGCACAGTATCTTAACGTAAAAGACAACCTAAACATGGAGACTGCATCATCAATCTTGTCAGAAAGTAAGCGAGCTATTGAAGAGTATAAATGCATTATTGGAGCAGCTCATATAAATACAGGTATAGAGGCAACAGTAAAAGAACTCCCATGTAGCAAGGCTTATTTAAAAATGATTACAGAGCTAAAAGAGTTTATCATGAATAGTTTATAAGTAAATGACCAGCTTTATTGCTTCTTTGGTTTATTATGATTACCTTTGTGACAGAATATGCAACTAAGGTCTTTTAAGTAACCATAAAGGGTTATGAGGCTTATTATAAATTAGGTTTATTGGAGAGGGGGACATCCCATCTTCCACCCAAGCAAATAAACCTTGCAACGAAAGTTGTGAGGTTTTTTGTTATATCTATACCTAAGGTATAAGGGGGAACATGTATATAAAAAGATATAGAGTGACTCCAAATAAACGAAGTTAGATGGAACCACTCTATATGTTAATATGTTAATGCTTATAGTTGGCGACTACATGTCTGCAAGTTTAATAACTTCGTTGAGTTTATCCTCGGGGATACTACCTGAAATCACTATGAAGCCTGATGGGGTATCATTCTCTATGATAACAACAAAGTTTTTATATTGACCATCTTGTTTCATAGTGTAGATAGAGTAAGTACCATCTTCGTCATTCACAATCAACAACTCCTCCACCTTTGACTTTTTCACAGCCTTTTTCGCATCCTTAACAATTTTACCTGCTGTTGCCTCATCCTCACACAATAGTATCTGCACCTCATCGACATAATCAAATGCTGCATTTTCACCTGCAAACATCGCGATCATATTTCTATCGATAGTCATCGCAGTAATACCCTCATTACTACTATACTTGTCTACCACCTTAGTAAACTGTGGAATCTGAGCCATTGCCATTATTGGCAACATCATTAATGCTAATAAAATAGAACGTTTCATATAAATTAAATTTTAGTTGTTATACCATATCCATAATCGAGCCTATATTGCTCAATTCAAGGTTCTTTCCGACGATGTGCATGAGTATGCACTCATCGCCACTGCATGCCATAATGTAGATCTCTACTACTATATTGTTTTCGTCTGAACACTGGCATATCTTTACGGACTCGCCTCCGTTATTTACGGCCATCAACACTTCAAGTCCAGTCAAAACCTCGTCAACCTGGCTACAAAAAGTGGGGACTAAAGCTTTGTTTTCTACGGCTATCACCTGCATATACTCTGCATCGATGTCTACCTCCATAGATCTGAGCATTGCATTTGATATGTTTATTGTCGTACACTCCTCCTTTGTTGAGTACTCCTTAAATAGCGACTCAAAGGTTGGTGCTTGCGCTATTGCTGAGATTGGCAATAGTGTGGTTAATAATATAATAAGTCGTTTCATATCGAGTAGTTTTTAGTTAGAACCAAATACCCATACCTGCACTCAATCGCTTGCCCTTGGGACCTGTACCCTCGCGGAAGAGGTCGATGAAAGAGTAGTTAACATAGCCGTAGAGTCGCTTCCATCCGATGCGTGCTGTTGCACCAACCAGAATGGGGTTAACAGTCACCCACTCCTGAACAGTTGTTCTGGGGAACTTATATCTTGTGTTTGTAACCATCAGGATATCAAGGTTTACGCCAGCTGCTACGAAGAAGTTATGCTTGATATTCCAGTCGAGCATCATCGGGATGTGAAAGTATGATGTGCTAAACTTTGACTTCTTAATCTTACCCTCTAAGGGCACTGGGCGCATCATGCCGTCGATATACTTAAAGGTGTTATTGCTATTGAAAGCATAATCCTCAAGCGTAAAGCCGAATGCCATAGAGAATACAAGCGAGCGACTTTGGATTAGTGGCACATTGAGAGTACATACATTAAAGGAGTAATTTATGCTCTTTGTACTACTGAACATCAGCGCATTAGCATCCTCTGGCGAGTACATTGAGTAGTCAGTATTGACAAAGGAATTAGCTCCAATCTCAAACCAAGCGATATGGTTAAACGATGGCGAGTCGAGGCCCATGAATCCGAAGTATGCGCGCTGTGGTTGTTTGGTCGTTGTTGCGATGTGCTCAATCTTACCATTACCAATATCAAAGCGAGAACCATTGAGCATGATGCTCAGATTACCATTGTTTGAAGAGATGGTACTGTTACCTTCGCTATCAAGATAGACCACCTTATCTTGGTTTTCAGTTGTAGTCTCTTGGGCGTGTGCTGCACTTGTCACAAATAGGGCAAGTGCCATTATTGTAAATAGGTGTTTCATAGTGCTCAATTTTAGATTAGTTGTATAAGTCTACTTAATTAATGTATAATGTGTTAATCGATTAACTTCAGCCATTGCTAATTGTACATCCTCCGATACGTTACCAAGTATTCTACTCGCCTCGGCATAAGCCAATTTGTCATCTTCCACCTTCACTCCATTGACATAGCAAACATATGCTGGAGTAGGCTCTACTGGAACATTTATAGTCTCATCACTTGGTGTAAGTGTTATCGCCACGCCAATAAGCGTTACCACCGCTGCCGCTACGCCAGCTACCCACTTTATGTTTGGCCTGAATATATTGTTGCGCTTAGCCTTTACATCGACCTTAACATCTGATTTTGGAGTCTCCTTGCTCAGTGCGTCGAACGCCCCTAACATCATCTTTACAGCCTGATACTCCTCAGGGATATCCTCCGCTTGAGCAAAGTAGTGCGCAAGTTCCTGCTCCTCCTCTAACGAGGTAAGACCATCAAAATACTTGTCTACTAATATTTTAATTCTACTTAACTCCATAGTTCATTAGTTTTATTAATTGTTCCCTAATGCTCTTTCTTGCCCTCGAGAGATTTACTCTCACGCTCGCCTCATCACTCTCAAGTAGGTTGGCTATCTCCTCAATCTCGTAGCCCTCGATATCGCGCATGTGTATCGCAATGCGTTGTTTCTCAGGGAGCTCTGCCATTAGTTTGCGGGTGAGCGTCGCCATATCGTTTGTCGACGTCTCGTTGTCGCCATCGGCTATTGGTGTTATACCCTCCGCAACTATAAAACTCTGCGCTCGTCGCCTTGCACGCTGTCGGTCGATGGCGAGGTTGTGTACCATACGGCAGACATAGGCGCGAGGGTACTCACTTTGTAGCACTGTGTCGCGGGCCCTCCAGACCCTCTCGAAGACATCCTGTACCACATCTTCCGCCTCGACATCATCTACTATGATGCTTCGTGCCAAGCGATAGACCGTATCGCGTAGCGAGTTTACGAACTCTATGTATTGTACTTCAGTCTTCAAAGTTTGCAGTTTTATTTCTGTTTTCTATTCATATAACGAATAACGGCCACGAATGTAACATCGCAACCGCTATTTTTTTTATTTTATTTATTAAAAAGGTGTTTTATGGCTGCAATGGGGTTGTAAATCATCATTCTTGGGCCTCCCCACCTCATCACATCTCTAATCTTTTGACGCATATCGGGGCGATAACAGTGTATTGGGCAGCGTTTGCAGGCGGGTTTCTTATCGCCAAACTTGCAACAATCAAGTCTTTTATGCGCGTATGCCTCAAGTTCCTTGAACTCTAAGGGTAGCTCGCCACACCTTAGTTTGTGTTTGCAGTACAACTCAATCATGTGGCTAACCACTCGTTTTTCGCTCTCTATGCGTCCCATTTTCTATACTTCATTTTGATGCAAACATACAAAATTAATAGGAATATAGCAAATCGCACATTTTAATATATAATGTGCTAAAATATTAGAAAAATATTGTATCTTTGCCACTAAGTATAGTGGATGGTAGGAGTACAAAAAAAGGCGTCAGCAGATTATGCGACGCCACGAATGTGACTCCGAAAGGATTCGAACCTTCATCGTAAGAACCGGAATCTTAAATTCTATCCATTGAACTACGGAGCCGTGGCACAAAGATACGATTTATTTTTTAATCCGAATACCACAAACGGACTATTCAACAAATAAGATAGTATCATACGCCAAATTTAAGAAAGTGAAGCATGACAAATAAGTATAACAATTGGGAGCGTATAGAGCGCCTACTCGAATATACAAAGATGACAGCAAATGCCTTTGCTCTACATATTGGTATATCTCGAGCGGAAAATATCTACCACATTAAACGTGGTAACTTCGGAATATCGGAGGATTTAGCTGACCGCATTGTCTCGCGCTTCCCAGAGGTTAATCGCACATGGCTACTCACTGGTGTTGGCAACATGTTGAATAACATCACAAATGAGCAACAGATAGTACCATTCTTTGAGCAGGGCATAGAGCAGATGCTTAGTTGCGAAAATAAACGCATTAAGCTGAGCAACTACCGCCTGCCATTTAGCTGCGATTGTGACATAGCTATTAGAACCCAAGATCGCTCAATGGTATTCCCTGGCACCGCAGCTACAGACCTTCTATTAAAGCGTACCACAATAAATGAGATGGTGCAAGGCAATGAGTATCTTGTCATTCTCAACGACAATAGTTATATGTGGCGCAAGATTCGCTGCGTAAAAGGGCACTCTGAACAGTGGAGAATGGTAGCATACGATAGGGTAGAATCGCCCGATATCATTATTAACAAGTGTGACATTAAATATGCTTGGCGAGTTATAGCCCGCATGGCAATCCTTGTAAGCTAACGCAAAACTTTAGATAATCGAAATAATACTTTTTACTATGAATATCTTATCAATCACATGGAATTGGGATCCTTCACTTATCAACATTGGAGGATTCGACATTCGCTGGTACGGCCTTATGTGGGCTGTCGCCATCTTGGCTGCCGAGCGCATATGTCACTACACATTCAAACACGAGGGTCTTCCCCCTAAGACACTGGAGTCGGCATTCATTTGGATTGTACTTGGCACATTTGTGGGCGCACGCCTCGGTCACTGCCTTTTCTATGGAACGCCAGACGACCCATGGTACTTCTACACCCACCCAGTGGAGATTATCACTGGCATCCGGGATGGTGGCATGGCGAGCCACGGTGCAACATTAGGCATCTTCCTCGGCATCTGGATGTTCTGCAAGCGCAACCACCTTCCATTCATGTGGGGTCTCGACCGCATCGCTATCGTAGCCCCTTTGAGTGGAGCAATTATTCGTTTGGGCAATTTCTTCAACTCCGAAATTGTAGGTTTTGAGACCAATCTACCATGGGGTGTTAAGTTTGTATATCATGACGCACGCACAGCGTGGGAGGCAACAGGTGGCAATGTCCCTTCTGAAATAATAGAAAACATCTCAGCACGCCACCCCGCACAGCTCTACGAGGCGATATGCTACGTGCTTGTATTTGCACTCATCTTGTGGTTGTATTATCGCAAAGATTTGGGTCGTCGTCGCCCAGGTTTACTCTTTGGTGTTGCGATGATTGGCATCTTCCTTTCTCGTTTCTTTATCGAGTTCTGCAAGGAGCGTCAGGTAGATTTCGAGCAGTTCCTACCTATCGATATGGGTCAGATGTTGAGCATCCCATTCATCATCTTGGGCGTTGTAATGATTGTAATAGCTCTTAAGCGTCCAGCGGTTACGGATGTTAATGCTGTTGTGAGCAACGCTAATAAATTCTATGCAAACGAACAAAAGAAGAACAATAAGAGATAATTTGAGATTATGGTTAACGAGGTAAATAAAATCATATACAACACACTATTGTCGGAGCGAGCAATACATTTACCAGGTGTCGGAACGCTCTCAGTTGTAAGAAAGAGTGCTGAGATGGCATCAAGCGACCTTATTCTTCCGCCATCATACACCATGGAGTTTTCGTCACATACAACTGCCACCTCCATAATTGATGCCATATCATTGGAGGGCAAGGTGGATATGCTTAGGTCAGAGGATATATACTCTCGATGGTTGGAGCGTGTACGCACTGATTCTACGCTTGTAATTGATGGCGTAGGTCGACTCAACAATAAGAGCTTTATGGCAGACCCTACGTTTATTGCCCTGTTTAACAACTCTAATGGCAGACCTGTTAAGGTAAAACGTAAGAGAGGCAAGGGCCTACTAATTGTTGTTATTCTGCTAATATTAGTCATGCTTGTTGGAGGTGTTATTGGCGGCGCTTACTGGTTCTTCAATGATGATATTAAGGCGTTGATTAATAAAACAACAGAGCAGAAGGAGGAGACTCGCAATACTCCTGACGAGGTTGAAGTTGAGGATACTACCACCGTCACCGAGTATACAGACAACGGGGTAGTCACTACAGAGGAGACGCTCGATGTAATAGTTGAGGAGTCTCCAAAGCCAGAAAAGGTTGTTGACACACACATATACAGCGATGCTATCTCTGCAGACTGGAGGACACAAGAGGATATCCATCACAAGGTAGTTGCAGGTAGCTACTCAACAATGGAGAATGCCGAGACCGCTGTCAAGACGCTTATGGCAGAGCATGAGAATCTGTATTGCGAGATTTTCCCTCTTGGATGGATGTATGCTGTTGCAATATATGGCAGTGCCGATCGTGATGATTGCGTTGAGTATATGCGTAAACACCGAAACGACTTTACTCAGATTTGGATATTCACTCCACGCGAGTATAGATAATAGATGGCAATATCTCAAATATTAATATCGTTGATTGACGCGCTCTATATTAAACCTTTAGAGCGTGTTATATCACGCTATACTTTTAGATATTGCATCTGTGGAGCCATCAACATGGTCTTGGACACATTGTGGTATTTTGTAATCTACCACTTTGTGCTTTGGGAGTCAAATTTAGACTTAAAGGTTGTAGTTATCTCACCTCATATTGCGGCTCTTATTATCGTCTTTCCAATAACTTTTTTTACGGGTTTCCTACTAAATAGATACATTGCCTTCTGCGCTACAGAGCAACGCAAACGCATACAACTATTTCGCTATGCACTATCGGTGGTTGGTTCAATACTTCTAAACTACGTGTTGATGAAGTTGTTTGTTGACCTATGCTACATATGGCCAACTATTGCAAAAATGCTCACCACAATTATTGTTGCGATATATAGTTTCGTTGCGGCAAAGTATTTCAGTTTCAG
>JAEIGA010018997.1_pt1 | contig 10480 bp, 2 predicted proteins | sample 9270691 | NCBI WGS metagenome assembly JAEIGA01 (sample SAMN17057246, study PRJNA624740) | gut metagenome | biome: biome; isolation source: fecal sample | host: Bos grunniens | place: China: Xizang | collected 2019
AAGCTGAAGATGTAAACCTTCGCGCAAACATGAGCGGAGTGACAACGCAGCGACGTTTGCGCGTTGCGGGAATCCAAAGGGCAGTAGGCCCTTTGGCGCGCTTTCTTGGTTCGTTCTTTGCCGCGCGGCAAAGAATGAACATCAACGCCTCACAGCGCACGCGCGGAGCTGTGTGCGCGTAAAGAGAAAAAGTCGTTGAAAAGCAAGCTATCCCACTCCCCACGTAAAAAGAGGACCCCCGACTTTTGTCGGGAGTCCCCTGCCCTTGCGGGCTTATTCATCTTTTGCTTGTTCCGTCAATCAGAACATCTTCTTCTTATACAGGAAGTAGAAGGCTGCTCCGCCGCCGCCAAGCACCAGAACGATGATCGCGATGACTGCAACAACGGTACCGCCGTTGCCCTTTTCACCGTCACCACCCTGAGGATTGTCAGGATTGTTGGGATCGTCGGGCTGGTCGGGGTTGTTGGGATCGTCAGGCTTGGTAGGATCGTCAGGCTGGTCGGGATTGTTGGGATCGTCGGGCTTGGTAGGATCGTCAGGATCTACGGGATTCGACGATTCAGCAACCAGCGTCACGACGATGGTCTTATCCTCAACACCAATGTTACCCGTCTGAGCGGCTGCTTCTACGTAACCCTCCAGCTTCTTCGCGGGAACATTGTAGGTTCTGCCGGCCAGAACGGTCTGGGTGATGATCGTAACAACCTCGCCCTTGTCGTTCTTGTACTCAACCGTCAGCGTCAGGGACTTGGGCGTGTAGATAATGGTCTGCTCTGCATCGCCGGTCACCGTGCCGAAGTCCAGAGTAGCCACGTCGGTCGTGTAGGCCGGGTTGATATACTCGGGATGGTCAGCCAGCACGAAGGAGTAAGTCTCGCCGTACTTGACCATAACGGTAAAGTCGTTGAATACGCTGTAGTCGTGCGTGTTGACTTCCTTGAAGTGAACAGTGATCTTGTAGGTTGCACGGCTGTACTTGACCGTGATCTCGGCGTCGTCGGTCAGCGCGTTGACCGTATAAGCGGCCAGGTCGGGAACCATACCCGTAACGCTGGGCGACATGATCATAACCTTTTCGCCGTAGGGAACGGTTGCCATGTAATCCTCGGCAAGCGTCTCGCCGTTTTCACCCACGTAGTGGATGATCAACGACAGCTGGCGAAGCGTGTAAACGACGTTCAGCTCACCATCCTCGGTTACGGAGTCGATGGTCAGAACGGGCGTCTTGACCTCATAGCCCGTATTGGGTGCGTAGGTTGCATCGTAGCTTCCCAGATCAAAGACCAGCTTATCGCCGTGCTTTGCCGTCAGCGTCAGAGCCTCGTAGATCGCCTCGCCGTCCTGCAGGAAGTTGACGGTGATCTTATATTCCTTGCGCTCGTACTTGACCGTGTACTCGGCGGGGTCACCCGTGTAGGCGTCAAACTCAACGGTAGGAGCCAGCTTCATGCCTTCAACCTCAGGAGAGACGACGCTGATCTTGTCACCGTACTGAACGGTAACGACCTTGTCGGGCAGCAGCTGCTTGCCGTTTTCGTCCACGTAGTGGATGGTCAGGGATACGTTGTAGCGGGTGTAGACGACGTTGAGCTCGCCATCGGCCGTAACGGAATTGAGGGTCAGGACGGGAGCCTTGACCTCATAACCGGTCATAGGTGCGAAGATCGTGCCGTAGTTCGTCAGATCAAAGACGTACTTGTCACCGTGCTTGACCGTAGCGGTCAGGGACTCGTAAACCTTTTCGCCGTTGATGGAATCCTTGACGAAGTTGATGGTGATCTTGTATTCCTTGCGCTCGTACTTGACCGTGATCTCAGTTTCCTCGCCCGTGTAAGACTCGATCTCAACGGGAGCGGCCGTCTTCATGCCGTCGATCACGGGGGAAGCAACGTTAACGCTGTCACCGTACAGAACGGTAATGGTCTTGTCGGGTGCGATCGTCTTTCCGTTTTCGTCCACGTAATGAACGGTCAGCGTCAGCTGGCGCTTGGTGTAGATCACATTCAGCTCACAATCGCCGGTTACCGTCTTGACGGTCAGAACGGGCGACTTGACCTCATAACCGGTCATAGGAGCCTTGTCCGCATAATCAGCAAGGTCGAAGACAAACTCGTCACCGTGCTTTGCCGTCAGCGTCAGCGCCTCGTAAACGGCCTCGCCGCTTGCGTTGTCCTTGAGGAAGTTGATGGTAATGGTGTATTCCTTGCGCTCGTACTGAACGGTAAATTCGTTCTGCTCGCCGTTGTAGATCTCAACCTCAACTGCGGCTGCGGGCTTCATGCCGTGAACCGTGGGAGACTCAACGAGCACCTTATCACCGTAATAAACGGTAACGACCTTATCGGCAAGTAGCGTCTTTCCGTTTTCATCCACGTAGTGAATGGTGATCTTTTCGCTGTTGGGTGCGTAGTTGACCGTGATGACTGCGGAGTTGTCCTTGATGTCAAGGATCTCGTAGGTCTTGTCGGGATCAGCCAGCGTATAGCCCTTGAAGGAAGGCATGTCCGCCGTGGTCAGCAGAACGTCGGTCATATAGTCGACGCTGACGACCTTGGAGCCCAGCAGTGCGCCGGTTCTTTCGTTGCGGTACTCAATCAGGTAGCTGTACTGGTTGATCACGTACTCGAATACGACGGTGGTGTTGCCGTGGTCAACATTGACCGTCATGCTCTCCAGCTTGGGAGAGTGGCCGGGGATAGTCAAAGCAGGGATATCCTTGTACTCGCCGTAGAGCAACGTAACGATACCGTCGGGCGCCATCTTATTGCCGTTGCCGTCAACGTACTCGATAGTTACGGTGTACTCGTTGGGAACGTACTCAACCGTAATCTCCTGGTTATCCACACCAAAGGTGCAATCCAGAATGGTTGCCTTGGGGGTGTAGTAGCTAATCTCGGGAACGACGATGGTGAAATGCTCACCCGTCTTACCCAGATACTTGACAGCCTCAGCCACGATCTGGCCGTGCAGAGGACCGCCCTGGTATACGAAATTGATGGTAACAGTTACCATGAACTCAACGTGAGCCGAGGTCAGCTCCTCGTCTGCGTTGGCGGTGAGCTTGTCCCACTGTGCCTGCGTGCCGTTGAATTCAACCGTTTTGATGGAAGAGCAGCCGTTGAAGATACCCTTGTTCAGCGGCTTGAGCTTGCCGTAGTACATGGTGACCTTTTCCAGCGATACGCAATCTCTGAACGCGCCGTCAGCGAGCGTGGTCACGGTTGCGGGAATTTCGATCTTCTTGAGAGATGCGCAGTTATCAAACGCGTTCTTGCCGATGGTCGTTACGTTCTTACCCAGCGTAACAGCCGTCATGGCCGTACAAGAGGTGAACGCACCCTCGGGAATGACCGTCAGCGAATCGGGAAGGACAATGTCCGTCAGCGACGTGCAGCCGGCGAAAGCGTTCTTGCCAAGGCTGGTCAGGTTCTTGGAGAAGATGACGCGCTGCAGATTTTCGCAACGTTGGAACGCGCCCTCGCCAATGGAGGTAACCGTGTTGGCCATTCTGACGTACTCGACGTTGTCGTCGTCCTTCAGAAGACCTGCCTCGATACCGGTAATGCCATTGTCAAAGATCACGGTATCGACGAACATCATTTCGTCAAGCCATGCCTGCTCGCGGATGACCTCACCGTTTCCGAAGAAGGTCAGCGTACCGTCGACGCGGTCAACCTCCCACTGAACGCCGTTGGACAGCGTACCGGAGGCCTTGCTCTCGACGTAGTGGTCGGTCAGGCACTCGTTGCCCTCCTCAACCTCGGGAGGATTGCAGTCGTCCAGGATCACCTTAACGAGCGACGTGCAACCGGCGAATGCGTCCTTGCCGATATACAGAGGCGAAGAAGAAATTACAACGCCTTCCAGACCGGAGCAGCCGCAGAATGCTTCGTCTTCGATTTCCTGAAGCGTGGAGGGGAATTCGATAAACTTAAGAGATTTGCAGTTGTAGAATGCTCTGTAGCCGATGCGCTCCAGGCCCTTGTTCAGCGTCACGGTCTCAAGAGCGACGCAGTCACAGAAGGAGTAGTCATCGATCTCGCGGATGCCTGCGGGGATCTCGATGCTCTTGAGCGAAGAGCAGTTGCGGAAGACACCCTTGCCCATCGAGGTCAGGCCGTCGGGCAGCTTAACCGTCTTGATGGAGGTACAACCGTTGAATACGTTATCGCCGATGGAGGTCAGCGACTGGGGCAGATATACGTCGATGAGCGACGTCATATTGCCAAAGGCGTTGTTACCGATGCGGGTAATACCCTCCTGAACGGTGATTGCCGTAATATCGGAGGCATATGCCGACCAGGGAGCCGCCTTAGCGGAGGTGTAGTTGGGGATCGCGCCCGTACCCTTGATGTTCAGTGCGTGCGTTGCCGCGCTGTAGGTCCAGGTCAGCGAGGAGCCGGGGATGCTACCACCGATCTCGGTGCCGGGGATGGTGGGATCGTCGGGCTGGCTGGGGGGATTAGGATCCACGGGGGTGGAAGCCTTATACAGCAGTACCAGCACCAGATAGGTGTTACCGCCGCGGATATCAACGGTACCCTCTTCGCGGTCTACGTAAGCGTAGCCGATCTTGACACAGTCGGAGAATGCGTTAAGCTTGATCTCTGCCAGGGAAGCGGGCATGGTGACCGTCTGAAGAGCGGTTGCGCCGTTCAGGGCGTTGGTGCCGACCGAGGTCACACCGTCGGAAACGATGACGGTCTCGATCTGTGTCATGTAGGATGCCCAGGGCGTTGCGTTACCCGATGCATAGTCCGTCATGGGACCCTGACCAGAAATGATCAGAATCTTGGTTACGGGGTTGTATTCCCAGTTAACGCCGGCGCCGCAAGTACCCGAGGTGGGTGCCGACGCGCTCGTCTTATATCTCAGATGATCGGTCAGGTCGGTATTGCCCAAATTGATCATGAGATTACCCTCTTCCTGATCAACGTAAGCATCCGCAATCGAGGGACAATTATTAAATGCATTTTCGCCAATTCCCATCAGCGTAGAGGGTAGCGTAACGTTCTTGAGCGACGTTGCACCATTCAAAGAATTACTGCCAAGAATGGAAATGGTCTCCGTTACAATCAGCGTCTCGATCTGGTCCATGTAGGGGCTCCAAGGAGCTTCCGACGCAGAGGCATAACTTTCCGCAGGGCCGCTACCCGAAATGGTCAGCGTCTTAGTAACCGGGTTGTATTCCCAATTCGCAGAAAAGCCGCAAGTGCCCGAGGTAGGATGGGTTACGGGAGGATTGGGAGGGGTCGTGCCGGTACCGTAAAGCAAATTATACAATCTTTCATTACCAATACGGTCCACAACCATGAAGGTTGGAGCAACAGCGGAAATCAAGCCATTGCAATTATCAAATGCATACTGGTATACCTTAGCAATGGTACTGGGGAATTTCAGCGAAGCAATGGAACCGTTGTTTTCGAAGGCATGCTCATCAATTCGAACCAATCCTTCCGGGAACGAAACGTTGGTTGCGTTGGGCAGATCAGCAAAGTTATATTTGCCGATCTCGGTAATGCCCGCCTGGACGAAGATCAACGTGATCTCATCGTCATATGCGTCCCAGGGAGCATCAGAAGAAGATGCGAAGTGAGGCATCGAAACCGTAGTGTTCGCCACAGCAGGCTCAACAAGCAGCATGCCGGCACCGGGAAGGAAGGTCCACTTGATCGTACCGCCAGGGAGCAAGCCGGAAACGGCACTCGTGGGGCCAGACGGGGTATTTCCACCGTTGCCGCTGTCATTCGCAAACTGATAGGTTACGCCGATATTACCCGTCTTAGAGAACGTTGCGCCAACCTCACTCTTGGTGTGCGGTGTCGTAACAATAATGGGGCCCGGGCATCCTAAGAATGCATTTGCCTCGACCGTTGTAGTAGCCTCAGGCAACGTAATGGTCGTCTTCAGCGACTTAGCACCATTGAAAGCATTCGTTTCGATCGTTTTGACGTGATCACCGATGGTTACCGACTTGAGTGCCGGGAGTTGTGCCAGCACGAGCTGACCGATGTTGGAAATGCCCTTGGTGATATACACGTTCTGGATAGCAGGCATATAAGTATACCACGGCCAGGGATTGGGATTGGACATCGTCATTTCCATATCGATCATTTCATAGATGGTGGTATTGATAACACCATCGTATGCACTACTGAGGGTCAGTGTCTTGGACGCACTGGAATATCTCCACTCTATACCCTCGCACAGCAGACCGGATGCCTCTACGATAATATTATTCATAGACGTTTCGTCTAGGTCGTTGATCAGATCATAGTTGGTCATGGTCGTTCCCATCTTCTCGTTGTCAATCGAGGGGAAGCCGGCACACGTCGAGTTGGGGCCGTCGCTGAGCAGCTTCGAGTTGAAGAATGCAAAATGACGAACGCTCTTGAGCGTCGAGGGAAGGTCGACCTTGGTCAGCGCGGTATGAGCAAACGCCCACTCACCGATGCTGGTAACACCGATCGGGATAACAACTTCGGTGCATTTTATCAGGTTAAAGAAGGCAAAGGAGCCGACCGACGTGACACCGGGCATAATAACGACCTTTTGGATGTCATAGCGATAGTCTTCATCGTACCAAGGCGTATTAACGACCATAGCAGAAAGCTGCTCATACTCTGTCATGGGGCCAACGCCCTTAATTGTTAAAACGCCACTGGGTCTGTAGTCTCCGGGGGTTTCGTCTCGGAATTCGTAGGTAACCTTTTCACCGCACGAACCGCTGGCGATGAGGGTGGGGTCAGCCGGATCATCCAGCTCGGCCGCTACGCCAACCACCAGACCTGCCATCATCGAAAAGAGCATGGCAAGCGTCAGCAACCAGCACAGCGACTGTTTCAATCTCTTCATAATTTGAACCTCCTTGTTTTGAGTGTCTTCACTCTGTTGTTTTTCGCCGCAACAAAGATGCGTCGCGGTTATGTACGACGATGCGCACACGGTACCGATCCGTGCGCTCCTGTGCGCCGTACAGACAGTAATCCAGATACATTATACCATACCACTTTGCAAAAAGCAAGCGTTTTGAAAAAGATTATCGGGAGATTTTCCGCAGCAAAATTCTTCCTATTTTATTTTTATATATTTTACGTCGTTTTCCGACTCAGTACCGCTCTTTTCTGCCTCGCACGCGCCAGAGCCAGCCGCGCAGCTTTTCCACAGGCAAAACACTCAGCGCCAACGCCGCCGTCAAGCCCAATTCTCCCGCCGTCAGCGGCATGGTGCGAAGCACGCTTCCGCCCAGATACACGAAAACGATCTGAACGATCAACACGGCTGCCATAATGCCGAGAAAGGCACGGTTTTTCGAAAGCCCCGCAAAGGGACGCAGACGGTCGGTACGAGCATTGAAGCAATTAAAGACCGACGCGAAGATAAAGAGTGCAAAAAAAGCTGTCAGGTGGCACAGATCGTCAGGCGTTGCACGGAAGTGGGCGCAAATGGCGGGATGCTTCAAAAACAGCAGGCACAGCCCGACGGTGTAGCCGCCGAGAAACAGGATTTCATTGACCATATAACGGCAAAGAATCGGCTCGTCACGCCGCTTGGGGCGCTCCGAAAGATAGGACGGAAGCGGTGCTTCGCCTGCAAAGGCCAGGCCGCCCAACGTGTCCATGATGAGATTGATCCACAGCATCTGCACCACCGTCACAGGGGCGTTGACCCCGACGAAGGGCCCGATCATAGAAACCCCAACCGCACAGAAGTTCATTGTCAGCTGAAGCGTGATGAACTTGCGGATGCTTTTGAAAATCGTGCGGCCGTACAGCACCGCCTTGACGATAGAGGCGAGGTTATCGTCAAGGATCAGGATATCCCCCGCCTCCTTGGCAACGGCCGCGCCGCTCCCCATGGCAAAGCCGATATCCGCCCGACGCAAGGCGGGGGCGTCGGTGATACCGTCGCCCGTCATACCAACCACCCTCTCCAGCTCCTGCGATACGCGGACCAGGCGGCTTTTGTCGGTCGGCAAAGCGCGCGCAACGACGGCAAGCCGCGGGAGCAGCTGCTTGAGCTGATGGTCGGACAACGACGCCAGCTCCCTCCCCGTCAGCACGACGTCCGTTTGAGCGTTCACGATGCCGCAGGAGCGGGCAATGCGCTCGGCCGTGTCAGGGCTGTCCCCCGTGATCATGACGACCTGCACCCCTGCGCCCTGCAATTGGCGCACCGCATCGGCAGCCTCGGGGCGCAAACGGTCAGACAGCGTCAGCGCGCAGATCAGCGACGTCGCGCCAAAGAGGCCCGAAGGCAGCACAGACAGATCCTCTCCGCCCTCGCTCACCGCCATCAGCACCACCCGCTCACCCGCCGCCGCATACTGCCGCAGATGGGCAAAAAAGGCAGTTCGATCCAGCGGACACGGCCGCCCTGCCCCATCCAGATAGGTTGCGATATGGGGCAGCAGCATCTCGGGCGCGCCGATGATGACGGTGATCCGCTTGCCCTCGGTCTCCAGCGTTGCCGCGGCGTATTTGCGGGCGCTGTCAAAGGGCAGTCGGTCGATCACGCGGGCACATGGCGCGCCATGCTCCAGCACGCTGGTCAGAAGTGCGCGGTCGGTCGCGTTGCCCCCGATGGCACAGTGCTTCTGAGTTTCTCCCACTTGTCCGTGCCGCCCGTCGGCTGCCTCTTGCCGCACGCCCACCGTTGCACCGACGGCGTGATACGCGCCCAGCAAATAGCGCGAAAAGCGCACTTGCCCTGCCCGTTTCAGCTCGTCAAGACCTTCGTACGTCCCACCGTCGCCCGTCAGGTAACGGCCGACGCTGAGCTTACCGTCGGTCAGCGTGCCCGTTTTGTCGGTGAACAAAAGATCCATACTGCCCGCCGCCTCAATGCCTGCGGGCTTTCGCACCAGCACGTGGTCGCGCACCATCCGCCGCATATTGGAGGACAGCACGACGGCCACCATCATAGGCAACCCCTCGGGAACCGCCACGACCACGACGGTCAGCCCCAGCATAAGGGCGTTCAACAGCGTGACGAGCAGATAGGGCAGATCGTACAGCTTCATGCGTATGATCTCGCCCCGAAACCCGCTGTCGATGACGAAGGCGTGGAACAAAAAGGCAACCGCCACCAAAATCGCGGCCACGTAGCCCAGCACGCTGATCTGCCCCGCCAGCTTGGATAGGCGCAATTTCAAGGGGCTCTCGCGCGTTTGCTCCTGTACCTCCTGTGAAATACCACCCAGCACCGTCGCATCCCCCACGCGCCGCACCACCATATTCCCCGCGCCGCCCAGCACGGCACAGCCGCGATAGAGCGACACCTCGTCGCCCGGCTCGCCCGTGTCCCGCCCACCCGAGCGCTTGGACACTTCCCGACTCTCGCCCGTCAACGCGGCTTGATCGAGGGTCAATTCACCTTCAAAAAGCACCCCGTCGGCAGGGATATGCTCGCCTGCGCCCAGCAAAACGACGTCACCGACGACGACCTCCTCGCAAGGCAGCTCGCACACCTCACCGTCGCGTAGAACGCGACAGCGCGCCGCGGCGCCCTCGGCCTGCAGACGGGCAAAGGCCGACTCCGAGCCCATCTGCGACACGGTTGAAATGAGCGTCGCAAGCAAAACGGAGGCGGCGATGCCGACGGTCTCCACCCAATCGGCGCGGCGAAACATGAGGAGCAGGTGAAGCCCCAGCGCGATGAGCAAAATGCGGATGACGGGATCGTTGAGATTGGACAAAAAATGCCGCCAGAAGCCAATTTTCTTGCGCTCGGTCAAGCGATTTTCACCATGCGCACGGCGCGAGGCCTCGGCTTGCGCGGTGGTCAGTCCGCGAAAGGTGGCAGGCGAGCTCGTTTTTGCGGTCTTGTCCTTCTCGTTACCAGTTTTTGGCAGTTTGGGCTTGTTTATGCAGATCATGGGCATCCTCCGGTGTTTTTCCTTATAGATTACTATATGAAACCGTTGGAGGAGGTATTCAAAAATTCAAGCGTCTTCTGCTCGCGTCACGACAAACAAAAAAAGAAGGCCAAAAGCGGACTTCTCATAAGGAAGTTTGATATTGTTTTGTAGGGGCGTTCATAGAACGCCCGCGGGCGACCAATGGTCGCCCCTACGGATAAACAAATTTGATACGCAGAAAGCAAAGAGATAACTCCGACAGATTTTTAACAGTCTGTCGGGGTTAGTTTTATTCTGTTCGACAAATTGAAATTTTACTGTGCATCTTTGTTGAATGAATTACAATAGAAACTTCCGTTGCTGTAGGTTAGTTCCTCGCCATCAATGTATATCACTCCGTTTTTACATTCAAAGGAAAATCCTGGCTCGTCCAATACCATCCTTGTTATAACTTGAATTCTTTCAAAGGAGGTCAAGTCAAAAATATCGACACTCAAAAAAGACAGACCAGAACCCGATGTGTTATAGGACACAAGGTCTTTTGTGCCGTTGTTGTCATAATCCCACAAGCATAATTGATGGTGATATCCACCAATAGTATCATATCTGTAAATCGTA
>JAEIGA010018998.1_pt1 | contig 10479 bp, 12 predicted proteins | sample 9270691 | NCBI WGS metagenome assembly JAEIGA01 (sample SAMN17057246, study PRJNA624740) | gut metagenome | biome: biome; isolation source: fecal sample | host: Bos grunniens | place: China: Xizang | collected 2019
CATCACCGGCGAGCAGATATGGATAGCCATGAACCGCTACACCAAGCGCACAGGCCAGGGCGAGGTGGTGACATGGCGATGAATCGACAACTAAAAACGGAAAAGATATGAACGGAAACAATATCCTCATCGGAACCATGAGCGGCTCGACCTTCACAGCCTTCGCAGCCGTGAAAAGCCACGACATCAGTTCTGCAGCCGACTCCTTCGAGACGGCATCCGCCACCCAGCAGGAATGGAAGGAGTTCATGCCAGGCAGGAAGGAATGGAGCATCAACGTGAACTACCTGGTGCTTGAGAACGCCAACAGCAACATCGAGGACTTGCTGAAGGTGGGCAACATCTATGCCATCCGCATCAAGGATAGGAACGGCAGCTATAAGATCAGCGGCAACGCCATCTGTCTGCAATGCAAGCAGAACTACATCCGCGGCAACCTCGCCACAGGCAGCTTCGCCCTGAAAGGATCGGGCCCGCTGGTGAACACATAGGCGGTAAACCTACACCCGCGAATCGTCCGATATGTAAAAGATGAATTATGGCAATACGTTGGACGATTCCATTCAAGTCCCTGCGAAGCGGAACACTTTATACGGTCAACATCCACGACGCATCCTACAGCGGAAGCCCCATCCCGCTGAGGGGTGCGGCGCAACCGTTTACGACGGAAGAGAGTCAGGAGGAAGACCAGTTCATGCCCATCCGCACGCAATCGGGATACATCCGCATTTTCGATAATGGCAAGGATGCCAACGGCAACGCCTTCAACTGGAAGGATCTGCTGCCCGACACCGACACCGACAGACCTGTGACGCTGACGGACGGAAATGGAAATATCGTGTGGCAGGGCTTTATGCAGGCTCAGAACTTCAATGGCACACTCTACGGAAACCCGCAGGAGCGGGAGTTTCCCTTGCAATGCTCCTTGACAGTATGCCAGGGTGCAGATATCAACTTCCAAGAGAAGAGCATCCACAACTTTGCCTATCTGCTGAAGACCATCGTCGACAGCATCCCCCAGACGGCACGGCCAACGGCTTTCATGATCCAGGGCGGTGCAGACGCTCAGACATGGCTGCTGAAGATGATAGACTGGCAGACGTTCGCCGATGAGAACAGCGACGGCGTGATGGAGGCCAGATATAGCATGTATCAATGCCTGGAAGACATGTGCAGCTTCTGGGGATGGACGGCACGCACAGCAGGGCAGACGCTGTTCCTGACATGTACCGACGATGCAGCCGAGCGCACATGGCTGAGCCTCTCGACGGCAGATCTGACCACCATGGCAGGCGGCACGGCAGCGGGAACCACCGGCATCGCCATGATCACCTCGACACCGACGGGCAGCATCTTCGCATCGGTGAACAACGATGACTATGTGCAGCGTGGTGTGAGCAAGGCCGTGGTACAGGTAAAGACCGGCGACAGCTACAAGCGCGAGGTGGAGTTTGCCCCTGAGTCGGTAGATAAGACCCTGCGAAGCAAGCCCAAGACATGGGTTCAGGAAGGTAATTCCGGCTATTGGGTGTACGACCCGATCTACAACTTCGAGGCTGCCCTGGTGAAGGGACAGGCCAATAGCAACGCCGACTTCTGCTTTGAGGAAGTCTATGAGACACCCCAGTCTGGCAGCGAGTGCGACATGATCCGAATCCACCGCAACCTCAACTATGGCCCCTATGTCTCGCTCGAATCGCTCTACTCGCATGTGTACAATGGTGGATTTTTCGTGCTGAAGTGCTCGGTATATGTAGGCCGCACCCGTCTGAATCAGGACGAAGGCAAAAGCATGTCGCTGAGATTCGGCGTGGGTGAGACTCGAAGTACGGCACGCTGGTGGACATACAATTCTATCGGAGGCGCATGGAGCGACAGCCCGACGGCCTTCAGCATGGTGGTGGACAATCCCGACGAGACGCTCAGGCTCCGCTGGATCACGTATCCCGAATCGGGCATGACAGTCACATTCTTCACGCCTTGCATCCCTGCAGAGGCCATCATGCACGGCAAGATATTTGTGGACTTCCTTGGCTGCAGTTCAGGTGACGGCATACCTGAGACCGACGGATACTACAAGATACAGATAGCCAATTTCGACGTGGAGTATAAGCAGGGTACGGTGGTGATGCCCACGCCATACCAGATGGGCTCGATCATCGAGGACACCGACAACGTTGCCAACCAGACATATACCGCCACCAATCAGAACCGCAACCGCGATAGCATCAATGTGGACATCGAGTATGGCAGCGACAAGGATATGATGCCCAACAATGGAGTGCTCATAGACACCGACTACACGCGCCTGAAGGTGGCAAAGTATGGCAGCACGAATCAGATTCCCGAGCAGCACCTGGCAGACCGCATCGCGGCCTACTGGAACAAATCGCGCAGGATGCTCAAGGCAGAGCTTCGCAGCGAGGCCATTCCAGCCTATACGCCGCAATACTTCGTAGTGTTGGATGGAACGACCTTCCACCCCATCAGCGTATCACGCGACTGGTGGAATGATATATCGACAATCACACTTTTAGAGATGACAGTATGATACTTTCAAGAGAAAGAGGAAATAGAATCTGGGGAGGCGGTGAAGTCTCCGGCGGTGGCGGTGGCGTAAGCAGCAGCCAGCTGGCTGGTATGCTCATCGGCTATGCAACCGAGACATGGGTGGACGAGCACTATATCAGCATCGACTTTTTCTCGAGGCTGTTCCAGGCGCATGGCACGGAAAACGGCTCGGAAATCGACGTGATGCCCAACGACCTCGAGACCACCATCACCAGCGTGGAGTCAATGTTCGGATTCTGGACAAACCTGTATATCTCTGCCTTGGGAAGCAATGGTGCAGCCCCCGCCGGCATCTCGCTCGGAATGCTTACCGACGTGGTCATCAGCGGCACCCCATCAGCAGGCCAGGTTCTCACCTACGATGTTGTCACGCAGAAGTGGATCAACAGCAACGCAGCTACACCAACCACATCTTTGTCAGCTCTTAGTGATGTGACATTGGGAACTTTAGCAGGAGGTCAGGTGTTGTTGTACGATACCATGCAGTCGAAATGGATAAACTCCCCTTTGAAAACTATAAACGGCAACCCTATATATGGAAGTGGTGATATAACCATTTCAGGCGGTGGTGGCGGAAGCGGCTACCTTCCGCTTTCAGGCGGGACGATGACTGGTAACATCCTTTTCCAGAAGACATCTTTTGGAGGTGCTAATAACACGGGAAATGCCAGGATTGGTGCTTTTGACCATCAGGGCGGTCTTGTTGTGCAGTTAGGAAACTACAGCGGGAACATCAACTCTTTTGAAATTATCAACGCTGCATGGTCGTGGGCTATTTTTTCAGTTAACAACAACAGAATATTTGCTGGAAAAGGTGACACCAGCCAGTATAATGGCGGTGCTTATATGGCCATTTTGCAAGAAACAAGTGATAATGGAAACTATAAAGCCCTTACCATTGGAAATCCTACTCGTGGCTTTTCCATTGGTGTTGATTCTAACAATGTTCCGACAATCGGTTCCTATGGTGGCTCTTATCCATACCCTGTACGAATAAGTGCAAACGTTAGAGTAGACTTTGGATTAGAGATATATAACCTTGACAGTGCTCCTTATATAGACTTCCATTATTACAATAGTTCAGCAGACTATACATCACGAATCATTGAGGCAAGTTCTGGTACATTGCAATTCTTCCATACCAGCGTCATAATAGACTATAACTTAGGCGTGGGCACAAGTCCTTCATACAAACTGCATGTATCAGGAACCATCTACGCCACAGGTGCCATCACGGCACTATCCGATGCGAGGAAGAAGGACATCACGGGCGAGGCTGATGTCACCGTGGAGCAGATAGCGCACGCACCAGCCGTGCAGTTCTTGTGGAAGGATAAGGAGAGAAGAAAGGACGGCCAGCAGGTGGGAACGCTTGCTCAGTACTGGCGGACGGTGCTGCCTGAGGTGGTCAGCGGCAAGGGTGGCGAGCTATCTATGCAGTACGGTGTGGCGGCTTTGGTGTCGGCCATCGTTACAGCCCGCAAGGTGGTAGACCATGAGCGAAGAATCACCGAACTTGAAAAGGAGAACGAGCGACTGAAAGAGGAAGTTTCACAACTTAGATTGAACTGATATGGGATATAGTAACGGAATAGTATCGGCACCTGTAAGCGTCTACGATATACGTAGTGCGGTGAGCCATTCAAGCGGTGACCTCGGCACGCTGATTATGAACGGGTCTATCAATAAATGGGCAAAGTATAAGCCTGTGCGTTACCCTGTCATCGACACCGTGAGCGGGCAGTGGGATTACAATAATAACCGATGGTTGACGAGTGCCACATGGTGGAAGGCTGGAGGCAACTGCGGCTTCCTGATAGAACAGTTTACGGAGTTCGGTGCGAGCATGACCACTCCAGGAACATTCATGTATAAGCTCATGAACCAGCAGCTCGGATGGACGTATCAACGTCCGCAGGGAGGGGCACAGCAGCCTTTCCGCTTTCAGGACTTCGCCCAGTATAACCGTAATGCCATCGCACCGTATGGAGAGATAGGTGCTACGAAGATATATGTGCAGCCGAATGGATATGCGCAGATAGACTGGGAGATAACCTATGTGGATGATGATAACCTCAAGCTGACGGACTTTTCCATCAGCAGCCATCCGTTGTCTGATTTCTACCTCGGCATCTTGCTATGGTCTGGCAACCAATGGCGGGTCTATACCAGTAATATCAAGTTTGGTGCAGGCGAAGCGCTGAGCATAGCCATATCGAATGCTACACCTTTGGTCGGCACATGGAACATGATGCCTTTCTTCACGCTGTATCAGGCAACGAGTGACACAGGATTCGGTGCAAACGGCCTTTTCATCTCAATGGCAGACACAACGAGATACAGCATAGAATTTACCCGTGATGGCAGTGTGTACATGATGATGCCTTGGGCACAATGGAATCAGGCTGGCACGCAGGTAGAGTACGAAATCGTCATTGTAAACGACACTTCCACCAGCCGAACATTCTCGCAGGTGGTCATCACAATTTATGGAGGCTCCTATGTTGGAACGGACATCGGGCATGTCACACGGACGAATGTGTATTGCGCTGCTGGCCAGAGTACTGTGGTGTCTGGAACTATCTCTGCAAACAAGAGCGGGTATTCATCTTACTGGATTGTCGCAAATATCCCCAATACCACGATAGAGCAGAAATACTCGCAGGTAGAGGACTACGGTGGCATGGTAGATTAACATTAACTTTATATTAACTTCAAAAATTCAAAATTATGAGTACTTGGAACATTACAAGCAGTAAGGTCAATAAGACCTATGAGTTAATCAACGAGAACCTTCATGTTAACGGTTCTTATGTGACGGATGAGATTACGGGAGAGCTGCAGAGCATTCAGGGCTCCTGCTACCGTAACAACCCGGATAGCGGGACAGGTGACTACATCGGAAATTTCAACGGAGCCATGCGCAACGGTGAGATTAAGTACAGCCTGAGTGAGATGTCCCGCAAGGACAGCATGATGGTGTGGGATGCTATCGATGAGATTGAGCAGCATATCCTGCCACAGGAGGAACTGTAAGAAAAGGAGGACATGGCTATGAAGAAAATCCGATTGACGAACGAGAAGCTGCTGGCGGCGTTCAACATCCTGAACGCTGCCAACTACAAGCAGATGGACGATTCAGACAAGATAAAACTCTGGCGCATCGTCAGGGCCATGAAGCCGAGCGCGACGCAGTTTGAGGAAGCCTCCAAGGACGCAGCCGATAAGCTGAAGCCCGAAGGCATTGAGGCCATGCTCGAGAAGGCCCGCGAGTATGAGCAGAAGATGAAGTCAGGCAACACCGACAAACTGCCTCTCACGGATGAAGAGTACCAGACATGGATGCGCGAGGTGTGGCTGCCATACTCGAACTTGGTGAACAAGGCCGTGGGCGACATCGCCCAGACGGAAGTGGATATCGAGTTCGAGCCTCTCTCTGAGGAAGCCTTCGGTAAACTGATGGCATCCAATGATTGGAAAATACAGCAGGCCGATACCGTCGGTGAGCTGATCATTGAATAACCTAAAAACCTTTTTGACATGAATATTCTGATTGCTGTCATAATTCTGCTGGCGTACACCCTGATTCTCTGCAAAAGAATCGGCGGTGTACCTCCCAGCCTCTCTGCCTCGGTGTTCGCGCTCCCACATAGGAAGCGCTGGATCTGGACGGTGGTGCTGTATGCGGTCTGCTTCCTCTGCCTGATGCCGTGGCCGTGGTCATACCTCGACAAGGTAAGCGAGAACACGCAGTTCCTGGCATTCATCGCCATCGCTGCCCTCGCTTTCGTGGGTGCTGCACCTCTGGTGAAGGACAACCAGACCATGGCCTACAAGGTGCATTGCACGGCTGCCATCATCTGCGGCGTATGCTCTCAGCTGGTGCTCATATTCAACCAGCCGTGGCTGCTGTTGCTGTGGCTCCCATGGCTCTACTGGTTTGTTTTCAAGACCAGGAACGAGATCTGGCAGACGCAGACGTTCTGGGCAGAAATGGTTTGTTTTGGTTCTACATTCGTTTTTTGCGCAATATAGGACGTGTTCATATAAGTAGTTATAATTTAGTAGAAATGTGTAAGGGGGTGGCAGCGGCCACCCCGTTTTCATTTCTTCGCCTTCTTCATCTTTGCGGCTATCATGTCGAAATCGTCATGCACCGACTGGGCCATCACTTTGGCGTATCGCTGTGTCTGGATGATGTTCGTGTGGCCGAGCATCCTCGAGACGTTCTCTATCTTCACGCCATTGCGTAGCATGTACGTCGCAAAGGTGTGGCGTGCCAGGTGCGAGTGCAGGCGCGTCTTGATACCCGCCATGAGCCCCAGCGCCTTGAGCTGGTGATTGTAGTCGGCATTGTTCACCCTGGGCACCTCCATGCCGTATCGCTCCAGCACCTTCAGGGCAGGCGGTAGGATGCTGCTGACATAAGGCACGCCCGTCTTGATGCGCTCCCCATTGTTCACCCACCGGCCATCCCTCATCCTGTAGTCGGATATGTCGAAAGCCTGGGCATCGGAGAACGAGAGGCCGGTGTACATCTGGAAGATGAACAGGTCGCGGCATTGTGCCAGCAGCGAGCCGTCGGGCACCTCTATCGCCTCGAAGCGCTGCATCTCATCCTCGGTGAGATACTCCACGCTCTCCTTATCCCCGCGCTTGAACTTCCCGCGCAGTCGGACGTAGGGGTTCGAGTCAATCTTCCCGAAGTCCACGGCCCTGTTGAGCATCGCCTTCAGGCACTTGTGGTACGTGAACACCCCGCCGTCGCTGATCGGGCCGCCATCCTGAGCCTTGAGCTTGTGCAGCCATGCGTCGAACATGTAGATATTCTCCACAGTCACATCCTTCCATCGTGCCAACTTGCCGTACTCCATCAGGCGCACTATGAGCGTGTGGTAGTGCTTTCGGGTGCCTCCGGCCATGTTGAGCATGGGCACCTGCTTCTCTATCCAGGTGATGAGCGTGGGCTCGTCGTTCATCGACTCGGTGATTCCCCACACGGCCTTCCTGATGGCCTCGCTGTCTATCTCTGCCCCGTCGTTGATGAAGGCGTTCACGCATGAGAGAACCTTATTGTAGATGATGGCGATGCGTTCGTTCATCGCCTGGGCTCCCATGCAGTTCACCACCCTTCCCGCCACGAATTCGGACTTATGCACCTTCACGCCCGTGGCGAAGTAGTACGACTTCCTGTTATATGTGATCCTTATCTCTATCTGTCCCTTGCCACCCTCAGGCACTCTGCCGCGGTGATCCCAGACTATTGCATCGGTTATTTTTGAAACTATCATATTTATAAGTTCTTAACATTGTTTACCCACCAAATCCGGCCTGCCGGAATAGTTGGGGAAACAAACCGTCTTTTAATGTGGTATAATGTGGTATAATGTAATCTTTTGTTTTCCTTCGATTCTTCGGATAACCCCTTTATTTACGGCGGATGCGCCCATTTTAGCGCATTTCCCGCCAGCCTCGAAAGTGATCCGTTTGGGGCTATTGTTGAAATGGCGGGAATGCCTTTATTTGCTATCATTTTGCCGAGGTCAGCAAAATGGTAGTGGGGAAACATTTGGCTCATAAATCGTCGTTTTTAGTGGTTTTCGGCTCTGAGACTAAGTTGCTCATCATGTCGTGGTAGCCGCTCATGGAGCGCTGCCTCTCTGCATCCAGTTTCAGGCCTCTCACTTCGTTCTCGAGCAGTTGAATGATACGGTCTTTATCTCTCAAACTACACTCGAGCGCCCTGATGGTTTCGTCCTTTGCAGCGAGTGCAGCATTGACAAGGCTTGAATTGTCAATTGACTGTTGGCCGAACATCTTCTCAATATCTTCATTGCGTATCTCTTCCTCGATTGAGAGAAGAGATCCTTCACCTGTCAGCAGGTAGTCCAGACTGAAAACACCTGGATACGCCTCGCAAATGTTTTTGAATAGTTTATCGGTCAAATAGCTATCAACACCATTCATTGCAGCCGATAAACTTGTACGACCATAGCGAAGCGCTTCAGCAAACCCTGTCTTAGTATGGATGCCGTAATACTTGCGAAGATGGTCATAGACCTCAATCAGACGTTTTTGTCTCTCATTCATACACTTTTATCTTAATTCTTGTTAATATAATGCATTTTTTTAGGATAAAACTTTTTTATACGACATTTTTGACTTACTTTTGCACCCGAAGCAAGTAAGTTTGCTATTGGGGCATGAAAATAGCCGTAGACGCTAAAAGCGCCTTTGCAAATAGTGTAGGACTGCAAATATACGGCTATTTCCCCAATTTTAATACATTATTGTCTTATAAATAAGTAAGTTTAACAAATGGAACAGCAAAAAGTTACAAGAAAGGAGCTTCGAGAGATGCACATAGGACAGACGCGCATCATCACGCTGGCTGACCCGAAGAAGATCCCGTCTGCCCGCCAGACTTGCCTCCAATTGAAACAGGAGGAAGGCCTTGAGTTTACATTAAAGCCTGACTTTGAAGCAAGGGCTGTAAGTATTACCAGAATTAAATAACAGTAACAATGAACAACGATTTGATTCAATTTGGAGAAAGCCACAAGATGCAAGGTATGACATCCTTGCAAATTGCAGAGGTGACTGGTAAAACTCACGCCAACATTATGCGCGACATTCGTAACCTTATTGAACAAGGTGCTGCCGAAATCAATTTTGATTTGGGCGAATACAAGGACAAAAACAAACAGTCGCGTCCTATGTATAATTTGACTCCAAAAGGATGCCTTATACTTGCATCCGGATATAATGTCATCCTTCGTGAGAAAATCATCAACAAACTCGAAGAATATCAGCAGAAGGAACGCAGCACTATGATATCTTTGCCAAACTTTGAAGATCCTGCCGAGGCTGCCATGGCATGGGCAAAGGAGTATCGTGAGAAGAAGGTGTTGGCCATCGAGAATCAGACTCTCCACAAAGAACTTGTCAGGCTGGAAAAGGATAACAGCTGCCTGGCTGCTGAAAATCAAATACTGAGTGATGATAAGAACTATCTCGACCTGATCATGCGCTCCCGCTCGCTGATGACAGTCACCCAGATTGCTCAGGACTACGGCATGAGTGCGAAAGCCATGAATAAGATATTGGCCGATATGGGAATCCAGTACAAGAATAACGGCCAATGGATTCTGTATTCACGATATAAGGATGGCGGGTACGTGTCGAGCCGTTCAATAGACATCACCCGAAGCAACGGGATGCCAGACACCGTGATGCAGACAGAATGGACTCAGGCAGGCCGTCGGTTCCTCTACGAAGAATTAAAGAAGCGTGGTATCATCCCGATGTTAGAAAAGAACTGAGCCATGGACAAAATGCTGAGGGCTGAGATTGTGGCCGAGGTGAGGAAGGCGATGCTGACATTCAGCGAGAAGTGGGTGACGGCTGATGTGCTGTGCGAACATGTTGGCACACTCACGAAGCGATTCCTGCAGGATCATGGCCAGATGTTCAACCGTACCCGCGTAGAGTGGAATGAACGGGATGCCGACGGGAACGTGAGGCATGTAGTCTCCAGGGAATGGCTCTACCCGCTGCATGAGATTCAGGAATGGATCAGGACGGGAAAAATCAAGGAGTTAAACAATTTAGGTTCTTAAAAATTATATATTTAGGTTTTTCTTAATGAGTGTATTATTCATAATAATGTTATCTTTCCAGCCAGGCGTGGCTCAGACTTTACTTTGAAATTATTTTTGGATTATTTGCCTGCTGCGAAGCACGTTTACCATAGGCTAATTATTATTTTCTAAAGCAGTCTGCTGCGAAGCCCGCTGCTTTTCAATCCGAAAAGTGTGAAATATCAGATATATAAGGAAGGTTTGTCGAGTGGCCGAAGACTTATGCCAGATGGGACAGATAGCTGATGTGGGCAGTCCTAAGCCTTGG
>JAEIGA010018999.1_pt1 | contig 10479 bp, 7 predicted proteins | sample 9270691 | NCBI WGS metagenome assembly JAEIGA01 (sample SAMN17057246, study PRJNA624740) | gut metagenome | biome: biome; isolation source: fecal sample | host: Bos grunniens | place: China: Xizang | collected 2019
GACAGGTTTCTTCAGTTCCAACCGTGGCGATGGCCGCAGCTACGACCATATCTACTCGTTTGAGTTGCCACCGTTGCAAATCAGCATCTCGGGTTGGGTGCTCGATAAGGACGAGGAGCCGGTGGCTAATGCTATCATTCGTATCGTCGGCGACGATGGCTCAAATCAGAAGGCTGTGGCCAAAGACGACGGCTCGTTTGAGTTCAGTCTCGATCGTGGCGTGCGCTATGTGATGATGGCAGGGGCGAAGGGTTATCTTAATGAAAAACAAGAGTTTAAGTCTGATATAGCCGAGGAAGATGCAGAGTATGGCATCGACTTCATACTCTCGGCGATACACAAGCCTCAGGTGATTGAAAACATCTTCTACGATTTCGATATGGCGACACTTCGTCCCGAGTCGGAAGCCGCTCTCGACGAGATGGCCCAAATACTCAAGGAGAACCCTAACGTGTGTGTCGAAATGTCGTCGCACACCGACCGTTGGGGTAGTGACGAGTACAACATCGACCTCAGCAATCGCCGTGCGCAGAGCGTGGTCGACTATCTCATCGCTGCCGGCATTGAGCCTGAACGCTTGCGTCCTCAAGGCTATGGAGAGTCGAAGCCGAAGATGGTCACCAAGAAGATTAACGGCGACTATCCACAATTTGCAGAGGGTGTAATCTTGACCGAAGAGTTTATCGAGACGCTATCTGAGGAGGATCAAGAAGCAGCCGACCAGATCAATCGTCGCACAGAGTTTCAGGTCACTGCTATCGACTATGAATTGAAGTAGACGCTATGGAATTTACCACCAAAGTACAGTTGATTAAGCCCGGTTTCGAACTATCGCCGCAAGGGCAGATGCTGATGATGGGATCGTGTTTCACCGACAATATCGGTGCTCGCTTTCGCGATGCGATGTGGCCTGTGGCAGTCAATCCTTGTGGTGTGCAATTCAATCCGGCAAGTATCTGCAGAGTGTTGCAACGCGCCTTGTCGGACTGTCCTGTGGTGGAGGCCGAATTGGTGGAACGTGACGGCTTGTGGCATTCGTGGCTGTTTGACTCGCATTTCTCGTCGGCAGATAAGACCGAGGTGATTCGTAATGTCAACGATGCGTTGACGCAGACTCGCAATGCTCTGACGCAATCGACAGTCGTAATCTTGACGCTCGGCACTTCGTGGGTTTACCGACTTGTCGGGACACCGGATGTGGTGAGCAATTGCCATAAGTTTCCGTCATCGCAGTTTGAACGCTATCGCCTGACTGTCGATGAGGTGGCAGCGATGCTTGTGCAGACAATCGCGAGCATTCGAGAGATCAACCCGGAGGTGAGAATCATCTTTACGGTCAGCCCTATCCGTCATTTCAAAGATGGAGCGCATCAGAATATGCTGTCCAAGTCGACGCTCTTGCTCGCCATCGACCAGGTGTGTCAGGTCGTTGACCGAGTCGACTATTTCCCTGCCTACGAGATAGTGATGGACGAGTTGCGCGACTATCGTTTCTATGCTGCCGACATGGTGCACCCGTCGGAGGTGGCAATCGAATACCTTTGGCAACGTTTCAGAGAGTGGTGTTTCTCTGCTGACGCCAATCGTGCGACTGATGAAGCTCTCCGATTGCGTTCGAGACTCAACCACCGATTTCTGACTGCGGACACGGCCACTCAGCAGGCGTTTCGTGCCCAAACCGACAAACTGCTTGCGGAGTTTCTTTCCCGCCACCCTTATCTCCGTCCATAATTACTATAACAACTCCTTTCCCCAAAAAACATATCGTACACCCATCATCTCTGTTGCCGCGTCTGAGTTCGTAGCGATCGGGAATGAATAAAGGCAAGCATCGATGTCGATACTTGCCTTTGATATTGTCGTCCGGGATAGCAATCCCGAGATGCCTGCAATGTGTCGGTTTAGTCTTCGCTGACCGGGCAATTTTCTTTGAGGAAAAGCTCGAGAGCGCCTGTCATAGAAGGAGCCTTTGGCGATGGTGCCTCAATGTCGACTCTAAAACCTGCGTCGCGCACTGCCTTGGCTGTCGCAGCGCCCAAACAGCCGATAGCTACACCCTGCTCGTCTTGGTTGAAGTCCGGGAAGTTTTTGAGCAAAGAGTTGATACCTTCAGGGCTGAAGAAGAGGAGCATGTCGTAGTCGAATGGTTCGTCCGGACCGAAATCGTTGCTGACTGTGCGATACATGACAGCCTTTGTGTAGTTGATTTTGCTCTGGTCGAGTGCAGCGAGGCTTGACTTGTGTACATCGGAAATAGGCAAAAGGAATGTCTCTTTGCAGTGCTTGTTGAGGCTTTGCTGGAGTTGAGGGTCGTCGAATTTGCCTGAGATACCGAAGAAAATTTTGCGTTTACGGTAGACGATGTATTTCTGTAGATACAAAGCGATGGACTCAGTGGTGCAGAAGTATTTCATTGTGTCGGGAATTGTGACACGAGTCTCTTCTGCGAGACGGAAGAAGTGGTCGACTGCTGTGCGAGCTGTGAAGATGACTGCTGTGAAGTCGGCGATGCTGACTTTGTTTTGACGAAATTCTTTTGCTGTCAGACCTTCTACCTTAATGAATGGACGGAATACGATGTCAACATTATATTTGTTTGCGATGTCAAAGTATGGTGATTTGTCACCTGTAGGTTTTGGTTGTGAAACCAGAATCTTTTTAATATCCATCTTTATATAAAGAATTGTTCTAAATGCAATTATATCAAATTTTCAAGTATATTTAACGCTATAGAATATCCCAAAATCAGGGGGATAATTTCTAAACTGCAAAGATAGTACAAAAATAGGAAAAAGGACGAAATTCGATTGAAAAAAATGCGAAATCCCTTAAAAATAAATATGAGTCGGGCTATTATGAACGCTATGAAGCCGACGATGCATAGTGTCGGTGCATGTTGGGGGTAAAATAGCGTTATAAGCGACAAAGGGAATAAAATTACACTTAATAAACCCTGACTTGATGCAAATCCTTTAATCCAACTCGATGTCTTGTGACGGTCGCCGAAGACATTGCCGACTATCAGATACGCGATGTATTGGAAGGCGTAGAAGGCCAGTGTCATGCCCGCTGCCACGCCTATTGACTCGATGGTCGGTATGACTGCGAGTGAGGGGTGGAGCGTCAAGAGCGAGGTGTGGAAAAGCAGTGCGACCGAGATGACGCAGAGTGCGTTGAGCGAGATGAGCAACGACGTCTCGCGGACCGTGTCGTCGAATAGGTTGTTGCGTGAACGGATATCCGACAAGTCGCCGGCGATGGCCTTGATATACTTGAAGTTGTTTTTATAGCGCAGACTGACCAGTATGAAGACGGCGACGACGACGAGCATCACCCACGACATTGCGTTTGCCGACTCGGTGCGTAGCGGAATGTCGCGTCCTTCAGGCACTTCGATGAGTGCTATCGAAGGGGGAGTGGTCGCTATCGTCAGGCTATCGGCCACGACGGAGTCGCCCATGGCGATTGTGTCGCTAAGGGTGGGTGTCGGGGCTGTAGACTTTGCTATGTTGGATAGGCTGTCGGGCATTGTTATCAGAGCCAATTATTGTCTTTATACCATTTAATGCTTCGTCTGACACCCTCTTTGAGGTCGATTTTAGGCTCAAAACCGAAGTCTTTGCGTGCTTCGGAGATGTTGACGCTCCAGTTGCGTTGCTTCATGATGTTGAATTTGTCGCGGTTGAGTGTCGATGGTTTGAGGCGTATCATACCCCACTTTTCTGCCAAGAACGACACGATGTAGACTGCCCAGATAGGCATACACATCGGGATAACGAGACTCTTGCCAAGCTCTTTGGCTGCAATCTCACGGAATTCTTTTTGCGTGTAGCTGCGGTCTTCGGCTATGAGGTAGGTCTTTCTGACCGGTGCTTTGTCGAATGCTTGAAACATCGCTTCGACCAAGTCGTCGACATAGATGAACGATAGCAATTGGCGACTGAGTCCGACTGAGAAGTCGAAGCCGGCTTTGATGGACTTAAACATCATGAAATAGTCCTTCTCGTGAGGGCCGTAGATGCCTGTGGCACGGAAGATGATATAAGGCACATCGGTGGTCATCGCAAGGTGCATTTCTGCTTTGAGTTTTGAGGCACCGTAGCGAGTGTTTGGTGTCGGTATAGACTTGGAGTGGAATGGTGTGAAACCCTTCTCGTCGCCGGGACCGAGTGCTGACAGGCTACTCATGTAGAGGAACTTCTCGGGCATCTTCTCTGTGGCTGTCAACGCATCGGTAAACGAGCGGAGATAGTCGTGGTTGATGCGATTGAAGTCGGCAAAGTTGGTGCATTTTGTTGCACCGAGGTTGTAGATGATATAGTCCCATCGTTCCCCTTCAGGGAGGGCTTCGTTGAGGGTGGTGGCGAGTGTGTCGGGTTGCTCGAAGTCGAGTTCGACAAATCGGATACGACTGTCTTGGAGGAATTGTCGCGAAGTCGATTTGCGTACACCTGCCCAAGTCTCATAACCTCGTTGGAGGGCTTGGTCGACTATAAAACCGCCGACAAAGCCGCCGGCACCTACGATTAATATGCGTTTATTCATCATTTCGTGTCTGTTGTGGAGGGGTGAGTGTCAAATGTTTTAAACTGATAGCCTTGCTCCATGAGCCATTCGATGCTGCGAGGCAGTGCTTCCCTAAGGCGGGGCATGCTTTTGATGGAGTCATGGAAGACTATGATAGAGCCGTCTCGGGTGTAGCGACGCACGTTGTCGAAGACTTGGTCGGCTGTGAGATGGCGAGAGTAATCGCGTGTTATCAGGTCATACATTATTATGGTGTATTGTTCTCTGATGAGTCGCGCCTGCTTGGGGGTGAGAAACCCATGAGGGGGACGGAAAAGTCGACTGTGGATGTAGCCGTCGGCTTCTTTGATGTCGTCCAGATAATAGGGTGTCTTCACTTTGAGTCCTTGAAGGTGGTGCATGGTGTGGTTGCCGACGGTGTGTCCTCGACTGACCACCTCTTGGTAGACATCGGGGTATTTACGCACGTTGTCGCCCACCATGAAAAATGTGGCTTTGATGCCGTAAGAATCGAGCATATCGAGCACCCATGGCGTTGCTTCCGGGATCGGACCATCGTCAAAGGTGAGATAGACACATCGTTCCTCTCCCCGAATACGGAAATGTGCATCGGGGAAAAGTGAACGGAATATCTGTGGAGGACGCTCGATCAGCATAGTCACTACATCATGCTTTGCAGCTCTTCGGCTACCTCAGGGTTGTTTCTGATATACTCGTCGCTCAAGCGTTTTGCACGAGCGAAGTCAAAGTCCTTGAATTCTTCGTATTGAGATAGTATCTCTTGGTCGAGACCGCAGAATTGGAGTGAGAGGTAGAAGAGTGAGTCGGCCTCACGCTCAATGTCCGACAAGTTGGCATACTCTTCTGCGCTCATTGCTGCATATCGGTTGATGTCTGCCGCTTGAGAAGCAAGTTCGGAGAGAATCTGCAATGCTTGTTGCTCCTCGGTCATCTCTTCGCTTGAAGAGGAAGAGAGTTGGTTGCGGTAAGTGTCAAGTTGTTCCAAGGTGATACCGGCCATCTCAGGCGATTTCATCAACTTGTCGACATCTCCACCGACGCCTTGATAGTCATCGATAAACTGCTTGAGATAGTATGGGATGTAGTGATTTTCGTAGGTCAATGAAGGGTAGCGGAAGAGGCTCTGCATTGCGACTGCATAGCGATAGTTTCCGGCTGCACGCTTGAGCATACCTTCGAGAATTGTGAGACCTTTCTGTTTAATCTTGTCATCACCAAGTTCGGCACCGATGTGAGCGTAGTGCATACCCATGTCCATACCTTCGCTGAAGATAGAGTATCTCTTGGCCGACTGAGGAAGGTTTTTCTCAATCAAGTCAAGCACTTCGAGAGCCTGACGATACTTCTTGTCGGCTGCCGCAGTGTCGCCTTGGGCCTTGAGGTTGTCGCCTTCATAGATGAGTTCGGCTGTGAGACGAGTCATCGACGAGCGTACGCTTGAGAGCATGCGACCTGCTGTCTCATCGATGTAAGGGTTCATCGCAGTGCCGCCCCAACGATACTTCTTGGTCACCACGTCGTAGGCCTTGTCGGTGCGTGCAGGCAATTCGGCAAGTTGTCGAGTAGGGAGAAGCTGGTAGACCATGCCGACGCTCTTCATGTAAGGTGTCAATCCGAGGTGGTAGGAGTTGGGCACGGTCGATGCCCAATAGATAGGGCGTTTCCATCCGTTTGCAGCGTTGGTAGCGATGATGTCGAGCATGAGAATCTCGCTTTGAGTGAGATATTGCTTGCCTTGCTGAGTCAAGTTGATGTCGATGCGGTCGACAAGTGTCGGATCGTCAGCCGAAACAAGACCGGCTTTAACCACCGCCGCTGAGTCGACAGGGATATACATATTAGGGTGCTTCAACTCGATGAGTGAACTTGTGCCATATTTATATACCGACTTAGGATCGTAGATGCTGCGGAGTGACTCGAGCACTTCGGTCGGCTCATTGATAGGGTCGATAATCTGAGCATAAGTCAGACGATCGTAGGCGTAGTCCTTAGGTTGGGCAAGGAATTCTACCGGTGCAGAGTCGTAGGCTTGCATGCGTTGCTGGTTGGCATACCAGTCGGAAGCCAGGTAAGAGAGGTTGATAATTCTCACGTCGGGACGCACACCTTCCACCTCTTGTGCATACCACAATGGGAATGTGTCGTTGTCGCCGTTGCAGAATACGATAGCGTTTGGCTCAAGGCTTTCGAGATAGTTGATGGCAAAGTCGCGAGCCATTGTGCGGTCGGTGCGGTCATGGTCGTCCCATGTCTGGCTGACCATCTGCAATGGGACAAACAATCCTAAGACGCAAGCCGCGATAGCGCAGTAGGTCGACATCTTGGCCTTGCTTTCCGGCTCGTCGACGATAGATGATGGCTGAAGCTCTTCGTCATCGGCAGCAGTCTGATTGTCTTTCTTGCTGTTTTTCTTCGCTTCGATGAGCCACATCAGTGTACGCCACAAGCCTGCTACGCCGACACCAATCCAGATGGCAAATGCGTAGAACGATCCGGCGAATGCATAGTCGCGTTCGCGTGGTTGCGACGGAGTCTGGTTGAGGTAGATGACGATAGCGATACCGGTCATGAAGAACAAGAAGAACACTATCCAGAAATGCTCGATGCCACGGCGTCCTGCAAACGCTTGCCAAATCAGACCGATAAGACCGAGAATGAGAGGAAGCATATAGAAGACGTTGTGGCCCTTGTTGCCCTTACCGAAATCTTCAGGGAGCAACGATTGGTCGCCAAGGCGGGCATTGTCGATGAATGGGATGCCTGAAATCCAGTTGCCGGCATCAAGTTCGCCCTGCTGATTGCAGATGTCGTTCTGACGGCCGACGAAGTTCCACATGAAGTAGCGCATGTACATGTGGTTGATCTGATAGTCGAAGAAATAGCGGAGGTTTTGTGCAAACGTAGGCTTTGGGAGCACCTTGCTACGTTGTGCAGGCTCGCCATTTTCGTTGTAATAGTATTCTGTCTCAGGGATTCTTTCGCCTGTCGCTGCGTCGATTACAGTCACTGTCTCATAGTCCATATTTGACTTATCCATGCCTGCCCAGTATTCGTATTGAGGGATGTGGGCTGAGCTATAGATACGAGGGAAGAGCATCTTGAGTTCCGATGTCGTCTCGATGTCGTAATTGTAGTCGGCAAGCGCGTAGTAGTCGCCACCACGGCGGTCGAGACGGTCGTTGTTGAGTGAGTCGTTGGCTGTAGGGTATCCACTTGGGAAGATAGACACCGCGCCGCTGATACCCTTGGCATAACGAGGCGCACCTTTCTTCTTTACAGTCGCATATGAAGCATAGTAATTGCCGTTTTCATAGATTTGGGCGGTCTCCTTGAGTTGCTCTGAATATGGAGTCTCGCCATAGAGCAACGGACGGTCGCCATATTGCTCACGGTTGAGGTAAGACGAGAGGGCAAACACGTTGTCGGGCGAGTTCTGATTCATCGGTGTGTCGGCATTTGAGCGAATGAGAATCAATGCGTAGCTTGAGTAGCCGATGAAGATTACTGCGATGCTCCACATGCAGACGTTGAGCACTCTGACAGGGAGATTCTTCTTGAAGTAGACGAACAATACCCCTGCGAGGACTGCCAAAAGCACCAATCCTATCCATGGCGTGCTGCCGAAGAAGAGCAAGCCTGAGATGGCGACAGCAGCAAGCAATGAGATGCGGATACGCATAGCCGATTGCTGTCGGTTAAGCTCGATAATCGACCAAGCGAAGAGAACGATTGTGAGCACCGTATAAATCATTGTGCCACTGTTGAAGCTCATGCCCCAAGAGTTGACAGCCATCAATTCAAACCATGATGCCACCTTGATGAAGCCCGGCACAAGACCATAAAGCACTGCTACGATGATGCCAAACGACGCCAACAATGCGATGAGCGAACGCTTGAGATTCATGTTGTCGAATTTGCGATATGCAAACACCAACACGATGGCAGGGATACAAAGCAAGTTGAGCAAGTGGACTGCCACGCTGACACCGATAACGTAGGCGATAAGCACCAGATAACGGTCGGAATGTGGCTCATCGGCACGACTTTCCCACTTGAGTATCAGCCAGAACACCAGCGCCGTACAGAACGAAGAGAACGCATACACTTCAGCCTCGACTGCCGAGAACCAAAACGTGTCGCTCCATGCGTAGGCCAATGCTCCGACCACGCCGCTACCCATTATCGCAAGGTATTGACGCAACGAAGGCTCCTCGGTCTGTCCGTCCTTAATCACGAGGCGACGCACAAGGTGAGTGATGGTCCAGAACAATAGCAAGATAGTCAGCGCACTAAGCAGACCACTCATGGCATTGACCATAAGTGCCACTTGCGATGCGTCGCTTGCAAAGTTGGCAAAGAAACGCGCAGCCAACATGAAGATAGGGTTGCCCGGTGGGTGACCGATCTCCAACTTGTCTGCTTGGATTATAAACTCGCCACAGTCCCAATAAGATGCTGTAGGCTCCAATGTCAACCAATATGTCACCACGGCTATGACAAACATTGCCCAGCCACCGACATTATTGATCAGATTGTACTTCTTACTTGTAATCATATTTCGTTATTCCTTATTTTTCTATTCCTAATTTCTTGACAGCCATTTTCAGCCACCGTTTCTGCGACTTCTGACTGCCATTGCACTTCGGACATCACTTCGTGATAGTTCCAACTTGCAAAATTACAAAAAAATCAGCAACCCCACCCAATATTTAAATCTTATTAACCTACTATAAGATGGTAAGTTGGTAAAACTATGATTGATAATGTGGGTTTAGTAGCCCACATTACTTTTATATTAGCTAATCATAAGCATAATTTATTTGTCTATACGCTTAGATAAGAATGGAAGGAATGCATATTCATCAGAAAAGATAAAATAAACACCACGCTTGTTTGGCATAAAGTTTTCCTCATGATAGATGCTGTTATTAAGTAGGTATGCAACAGGCTTTCCTATTATATCACTAACACCCTTGGATATATCAGAAAACTGCGTTAGAGTATATCTACTACAGTCATTGTTCGTCGGTGCGAGAAGTATAAATTCACAATCTTTGTACTTTGCAGTATAGAAATCAAAGCCGAGTATGTCTTTTGCATATATACCTTTCAACTCTGGTCGCTCCATTTTACGGATATCCAATTTCACTCCTTCCAATGTAATATTCATCTTCTTTCCCATAATAGTAGCTGTATGTTAAAATTCAAGGCATCTGCCTCTATCGAATGAGCCATGTTCATTGCTAAATACATAGCCTAATTGATTGCTGACACAATGGGTATTTCCAATGGTCTTGTCGATGTTTCTATGCGAATGTCCATATATCCAGTATTCAATGGGGCTTGCGGCAATGTAATCTCCGAGTTCTACCGTGAAAGCACCATTAAGGTCGCTACCTTTGAACTCCGGTGACATTAACTCGAATGATGGCACATGGTGAGTAGCAACAATAATATGTTTAGCCTTGCTGTTGCTTACAGCCTCTTCAAGGAACTTAAAGCAACGGTAGTGCTCCTCATTGAATCTGTTAAAATCCAAAGGCTCTACACCGTAACGTATCCTGCGGAAATCGCTGATAACCGACTCTGTTCTATAAGCATCCTGCAATGAGATATGTGCCCAAAGAGTTGTGGCAATAAGTTCAATGTCATTGCCCAATGGAATAACTGCATTGTAGTAGCAGGTTACATTCTCTCGAATCTTCAACGACCAACCGTTATAGAGTTTATCCAAGTCGAATAACTTGTAAAACTCGTGATTGCCAGGAATGACTATCACTTGCTTATAGTTCTGCGATGCCCAATCCCAGAACGGATGCTTGGAATAGTTGTCATCACCAATGTAGCCGATGTCTCCTGCCAATACAAGGACATCGCCAACAGCCAACAATGGATTATGTTTCAGATAACTGCTGTTCTCCGAGAACTCCA
>JAEIGA010019000.1_pt1 | contig 10479 bp, 13 predicted proteins | sample 9270691 | NCBI WGS metagenome assembly JAEIGA01 (sample SAMN17057246, study PRJNA624740) | gut metagenome | biome: biome; isolation source: fecal sample | host: Bos grunniens | place: China: Xizang | collected 2019
AACAAGAAATCGCCGTTCGAGACATTCTATGTGGGTGGTGACGGTATGAGTGGATATTCATATAACTATGCAACCGACATGGTGGCTCTGCGTGGTTATGAGAACGGTAGTCTCACACCTTATCACTATGAGGGCTATGCCTATACACGTCTGGGTCTCGAGCTCCGTTTCCCATTCATGTTGCAGAACTCTACAAGCATCTATGGATTGGCATTTGTTGAGGCCGGTAATGCATGGACCGATGTTTCAAAGTTCAATCTGTTCGACCTCAAGCGAAGCGCCGGTGTGGGTGTACGCGTGTTCCTGCAGATGATTGGTCTCATCGGTATCGACTGGGCTTATGGTTTCGACAAAGTGTTCGGTTCGTCACAATACGGCGGCAGTCACTTCCACTTTATTTTGGGACAGGAATTCTAACTATAATAACGGACAACTATGAAAAAGCTATTCTTTACAGCAGTTGTATGCTTGCTTGCCATGACAGGCGCCAACGCGCAGAAGTATGTTACAGTAGATATGGAGTATATACTCAAGAACATACCGGCGTATGAGCGCGCCAACGAACAGCTGAACCAGCAGTCAAGACGTTGGCAAGGTGAGATTGATGAACTTGTACAGGAGGCCGAAACCCTTTACAAGAAGTATCAGAGTGAGTCGGCATTCCTTTCCGATGCACAGCGTATTGCGCGCGAGGAGGCTATTCTTGCCAAGGAGAAGGAGGCCAGCGAACTCAAGCGTCACTACTTCGGTCCTACCGGCGAGGTGTACAAGAAACGTGAGAGCCTTATGGCACCGATACAGGAGGAGGTTTACAATGCCATCAAGGATATTTGCGACCTGAAGAAATATACAATGGTATTTGACAAATCATCGTCTGTGAGTCTCATATACTCGGCACCTTCCATTGACATTAGCAACGAGGTGCTTGTAAAATTGGGATATTCAGAATAATTAACATTTGTAAATTTAACAAATGGGTAATTTTTCAGTCTTACATACAGAAATGTGAAATTGTTTAATTTAAATATATAGAAAATGAAAAAGTTTTTGATTTTGTTCTTGATGCTGGCTCCAATGAGCCTTTTGGCACAGAAATTCGGTTATGTAAACTCTGCTGAGATTATTCAGGTTATGCCGGAGTATGCAAAGGCACTGAAGGATGTTCAGGCTCTTGAGAAGATGTACACCGACGAGTTCAACAGTCTGCGTACTGAGTTTGAGAAGAAGGGTACAGAGTTCGAGAAGATGCAGCAGGACTCAGTTCCCGAGAATATCCTGAAGCGTCGTTACGAGGATTTGATGCAGATGCAGCAGCGTTTGCAGGAGTATGCCGGAGAGATTCAGCAGAACCTTCAGAAGGCCGAGATGGAGAAGATGACAGAGATTCAGCAGAAGCTCCAGGCTGCTCTTGAGACTGTAGGCAAGGAAGGCTCATACGTTTGCGTCTTTGATGTTGCCGGCGGTGTTCCTTTCATCAACACAACCCTTTGCGACGATGTAACTGCAAAGGTTAAGGCTAAGCTCGGTATTGCAGCAAATGCAGTTCCTGCAGCACCTGCAAAGTAATACACAGGTCATTATAAAGGACAACTCCCTTAAAGGGGGTTGTTCCTTGTTAATTGTAGTATAACAGCGAATAAAATCGATAGAAATGCGTAAACTCTTCTTGTTATTGTTTGTCTTATCTTCTTCTATGCTTTCAAAAGCACAGTTCGGATATTATAGTGGCAATAGTGTGTTGCAGGCACTGCCTTCGTATCATCAGGCCAAAGCGGATTATGAGCGCCTTTGCCAGCGATGCGAGAAAGAGATTGAGCATAATGAGAGGGAACTCACCCGTCAGTACGTAGCTTTTCTTGACGGCTATCGTGAATTCCCCGAGCCTATTCTGCGTAAAAGACAGAACGAGCTGCAGCGTCTGGTTGACAACAGTGTGAACTTTCGCAAGGAACTGAAAATGTGGCTTGCAGAGGCAAAGGATTCGCTTTATGCACCATCGCGCGAGGCTGTAGCCATTGCAGTGGAAAAGGTTGCGGTTGCCTGTGACCTTGATTATGTGATAGATACCGATGTTGCGGCATATAAGTATATAAATTCAAAAAAAGCTGTCGATATAACCCGAATGTTGCTTGATGCGGCTCTCTATCCCGACAAACCGGTAACGGAACTCGATGGTTATGATGATTATGCCAAGCAATTCAAACCGGTACAGCAGGCTGCTGCACCCGTTCTTGAAGCCCCCGTTTCTGAAGAAACTGAGATTGTGGATGCTGTCAATGAAGAGGCTGCAGCCGATGACGGACATGTGGCAACTGATGAGGCAGTGGTGCAGCAATAATAGAATTAAATGGATAGTAAGGCTATGGATAGATTTGTGCAGCTTTCAAAGGATGCAGGTCCAATTGGAGTGTTCGACTCCGGATATGGCGGTTTGACGATTTATGACGAAATCAAGAAACTGCTGCCCGAGTATGACTATATATACTTGGGTGACAATGCCCGTACTCCTTATGGTACACGCTCGTTTGATGTCGTGTATGAATTTACCCGTCAGGCTGTCGATTATCTTTTCCGTCAGGGTTGCCAGCTGGTGATTCTTGCCTGCAATACAGCATCGGCAAAGGCTCTGCGCACAATACAGCAGGTAGATATTCCTCTTTGTGACCCTAATCGCCGTGTACTGGGAATAATACGCCCGACAGTGGAGTGTGTAGGCGATGTTACCAAGAGCCGCCACATTGGCGTATTGGCTACCGAGGGAACAATAAAATCACTCTCTTATCCGCTTGAAATACGTAAGTTGTTCCCGGAGATTGAAGTTACAGGCGAGGCCTGTCCAATGTGGGTTCCGCTTGTGGAGACCAATGAGTTTGCGGGTGATGGCGCCGACTATTTTGTAAAGCGTCACATAGACAGTCTCCTTTCCCGTGACCCGGAGATTGATACAATCATACTTGGTTGCACACACTATCCAATTCTCATTGATAAAATCAGGAAATATACCCCCGAAGGTATAACTCTAATCACTCAAGGTGCGGCAGTCGCAGCATCGCTCAAGGATTATCTGCACCGTCACCCCGAAATGGATGCACTATGTACAAAGGGTGGCAATACGATATTCTGTACCACCGAAGCCGGCGGTAAGTTCGGTGACCAGGCTTCGCTGTTCCTCAACTATCCTGTTGAGGTGAAGAATGTTGTGCTTGTGTAAAGATTATGATTTGACGGGTATTCAGATATACCTCTTTGTGAGTGCCTTCACTGGCAGCCACACGGTTATGAACCCTACGACAATTACCGTGGCGAATATTATTGCCACGTCACTCGCGACAATCTCTACGGGGTAGCCCTCAACGATAAAATCATCTGTAGAACCCATCTTTATCAGCCCGAAATGCTGTTGTACAAGGCTCAGGGCAACTCCCGCCACAATGCCTATTACAGCGCCTATGGCCGAAATTATTGCACCCTCAAATACAAAGATATTTGCTATTGTCTTGTTCTCTGCTCCCAGGCTGCGCAATGTCTTCATGTTCTCGCGCTTTTCAATAATGAGCATTGCCAGTGAACCAATGATGTTGAAGCAGGCAACCATCAGGATGAATGTCAGGAAGATATATGATATCATCTTCTCCACCTGCATGACCTTATACACGCTCTCCTGCTGCTCGTACCTGTCCTGTACTATGTAGTCGCTGCCAAGAATCCTTTCAACCTCTTTCTTGGTCTTTGCGGCATTTGCATCGCCCTTGAGCTTGAGCTCCATCGATGTTGCCTCATTGGCCTCTCTGCTGAATATGTCGCGTGCAAAATTGTCCGATGTAATTATATACTCACCGTCATATTCGGGCTGGTTAAGGATAAATACCTGTCCTGACGAATACAGTTCGCTCTTCTTGAAGTTCCTTGCCGGGATTGTAAGGTTTATGTTTCCTTGGCGGTTGGGTACATATATTTCAAGTGGCGTGTCGAAAAACAGACCGCAACCAAGCGTTTCGGCCAGCCCTCCGCCAAGTACCGCATACTCATCCGCTCCGTCGGTAAGGACAAATTCACCCGGTCCGTGCAGTATGCTCTGAATATCCGTCAAGGAGGCAAAGTTCTCGTCCACACCCTTGATTGTTACCATTGCCTGCTTTCCTCCAATGCCGGCCATGGCCTTTCCTTCGACACAGAATGATTTTGATTCAATCTCCGACATTCCGGCAACCTGTCCAATCTCCGGTGCATCGGTGGTGATGACTTTGCCGCTCGCTGCCGTAATCCTGATGTCGGCATCAAAGGCCGAGAACTGCTTGGCTACAACGCCCTGAAAACCATTGAATACCGATAATGTGCACACCATCGCTGCTGTCGCAAGGGCAATACCTGCAATGGCCACGCCCGAAATGATGTTTATCACTTGGTGGCTCTTCTTTGAAAACAGATAACGCTTTGCTATGTACAGCGACAGGTTCATTACTCCTTCAATAGCTTGTCAATATTCTCAATGTAGTCAAGAGAATCGTCAATGTAGAATCTTATTTCGGGGATAATGCGCAACTGGTGACGTACCTTGTTGCCTAGCTCAAAGCGTATTGCCTTGATGTTTGTATTCAGGTGCTCAACCACCTCGTTGCCCTTCTCTGATGGGAATACGCTCAGGTATGCCTTTGCAATGCCAAGGTCGGGGCTTACGCGCACGGCGCTCACTGAAACCATCACACCACGTGTCTCTTTCTGCAATCTAAGCAGTATCTCGCTCAACTCCTTCTGGATGAGTCGTGAAATCTTGTTCTGTCTTGTACTGTCCATATATCTTATTTTTTTCTTATTATCGTAAGTCCGTCGCGCAGTGGCAGAATTACCACCTCGACTCTTTCATCATTGCGTATCAGGTCATTGAATGCCCTCACACCGTTGGTCTGCGCATCCTGTCTCTCGGGATCTATCACATGCCCGTCCCAAAGAGTGTTGTCGGCGAGAATCCAACCGCCCTCACTGAGGTGCTCCATTGCCATCTCGTAATACTTTATGTATTCACGCTTGTTGCCGTCAATGAATACCATATCGAACTTCTCGCCCAATGTGGGTACAATCTCAAGCGCATCGCCTATAATGAACTCAATCTTGTCGGCATAGGACGAACCGTCTATCCAGCGGCGTGTGAAGTCCTCTAGTTCATCCTCCACCTCGAAAGTGTATAGTTTGCCGCCCTCGTCAAGGCCTTCGGCCATGCATAGTCCCGAATAACCGGTGAATGTGCCAATCTCCAATATCCTGCGTGGACGTATCATCTTCACCAGGAATTTGAGCAGGCGCCCTTGTATGTGTCCCGACGCCATCTGTGGTGCCAGAATTTCAACATGGGTCGCACGGAACAGCCTGTAGAGGTAGTCACCCTCGGGGCTGCTGTGGTCGGCAATATATTGGTCGAGTGGGGTTGTGAGGCTCATCGGCAGTGTAATGTTCTATATTCAACTGCGAAGATACAATAAAGATTGCAATTAACGAGCAAAAGTTTGCATGGTCAATACGGTTATAAGCTATTTTTTATATAAATTTGCGATAATCTTACAGCCGGAATTTGTTTTGTCGGTTAAAATGCATTTTTATTATGTTGACAGGAAAAAAGGTCTTGATATTTGATTTGGGTGGGGTGATTATTGACCTGTTTGTTGACCGCACTTTTTCTGCGATGGCGGCATTGGGCGTGCCTGCCGCAATGCTCACCGAGAGAGACTGTTTGATGAATGCCATGATGATGAGGTTCGACCGCGGCGACATGACAACCGATGAGATGTTCGGCTACATAAAGTCATTCATCCCTGCCGGAGCGTGCAGGATGTCGGCTGCAGAACTTGATGACGAGGTACAGCGTGTGTGGAATCTGATGCTTGGTGACATACCGGCAGAAAAATTGCAGTGTCTGGAAGCATTGCGCGATGCAGGGTATCGTGTGGTTATGCTCAGCAATACCAACAGTGGACATTGGCCGCGCATTGAGGAACTGTTTGTAGAGGCCTGCGGCAAATTGCCGGCAGAGTGTTTCGATGCCTTGTATCTTTCTTATCAGATGCACTGCCGTAAACCTGATTCCGAAATTTTCCTCTCCCTGCTTGAAAATGAGGGAGCAGAGCCTGCTGATTGCCTCTTCTTTGACGATTCTGCCGAGAACTGTGCTGCCGCACGCGCATTGGGCATTGATGCCGTGCTTGTGGAGCGCAATGCATCGTGGGAGGGGATTTTTAATGAATTGCCATGCAGATAATTACTGATATATCAAAATACGATAAAATACCTTGTTCTGCCACAATCGGCTCGTTCGATGGCGTACACCAGGGGCATTTGGCCATGCTTGGTGAATTGCGTGAAGCCGCCTCACTGAAAGGTTTACCGTTAATGGTGGTAACCTTTGCCACCCATCCGCGCAGTCTCTTCGACAAGGAGTGTGCGCCTTTCCTGCTCACGCCTTTGTGCGAAAAGGTGAAACTGCTCGAGGCTGCGGGTGTGGATATCTGTATCCTGCTCGACTTTAACCGCGACATGGCTGCAATGTCTGCTCACCGTTTCATGCAGGAGGTTCTTGTGGAGCGTCTTGGCGTTCAGCTGCTTGCAGTTGGTTACGACCATCACTTTGGCAAGCCGGCAGAGGGTGAGGGACTTGAACAGTATATAGCATACGGCAAGGAACTTGGCGTTGAGGTCTTTGGCACACAGCCGTTCATCGTTGATGGTGTGGCAGTGAGTTCATCTGCTGTGCGCCGTGCCTTGTCGGGTGGTGATGCGGCATTGGCGGCACGTTTGCTAGGACGTTGCTATTCATTGCAGGGAACTGTGGTTCACGGTGCCGGTATCGGGCGTCTGCTCGGTTTCCCCACTGCCAATATTTCCCCGGTGTGTAATGAACAGATACTTCCTCTTGATGGTGTCTATGAGACCGATGTCGCAATTGATGGCTGCACATTCAAGGGGGTCATGAATATTGGTGTGAAACCTACTGTCAGTGGCAAGGAACGTACATTGGAGGTGCATGTAATAGGCTTTGAGGGCGATATCTATGACAAGGATATCGCTGTACAGTTTGTGCGCCGCCTGCGAGGTGAACAGAACTTTGAGAATGTAAATGCCCTGCGTTTCCAGATAGAGGTGGATGTTGCAAGGGTAAAACGTGGAATATAAGTAATTGGTTGAATATATGAAAAGAGTGTTACGTGTTATAGAAACAATAGTCTTTCTTTTGGTATTGTACTATCTGCTGCAGGTGTTGCTGTTGTCGGCTTCAATGACTATTGCAGTTCTTGTGGGCGGCTTACCTCCCGAAAGCCTTCAATTCATGGAAGATACGCAGTTTTTGGAGGAAAATCCCGCTGTTGCAGCCTATATTGTGAATGGCCAGGCTATCGGATTGTTCCTGTCGGCACTCATAATGCTGCTTTTCATTCATTTTACCGGTTTCTACAGATTGCGTCTGCAGCATCTGCGCTCGCTTGCGCCCCGTCCGTTTCTCTTTTCGACTCTGGTTGTCTTCTTCTCGATGTTTGTCCTGAACATCTTTGTGCAGTGGTTTCCGCTTGAGGATAACCTCAGCGATGTATTTTCGGGCCTCTCCAATAACGTGTTGGGAATATTGACTCTTGCCGTTCTTGCCCCATTGCTCGAAGAAGTCCTTTTCCGTGGTGCCATACAAGGGATGCTGATGCGCTTCTTTGGTCGTCCCTGGCCGGCAATCATTGTCGCAGCCCTGATATTCGGTGTCTTCCACATGAATCCTGTGCAGATTGTATATGCGACACTTTTGGGTATTATCTTTGGCTGGATATACTACCGTACCGGAAGCCTCTTGTCTGTCATTGTGGGACATGTGCTCAACAATTCCCTTGCGGTGGTGACGACTCTCCTTTACAGCTCTGCCGAAGAAGAGGCTGTTGCCGATAGTTTTTTCGGTATTGTCAATTTCCTGGTCTTTGCCTTTTTGTCAATCTTCTTTGCTGTGAAACTGCATAGGTCGCTGCCGCCGGTGGAGAAACAGAATACTGAAGACAGGTTGGCCTAAATAGTCGTTCTGTACGTTTTCAGCTTCTTGCGTAGCTCCTTTGCTTTTGCCGGTGCTGTAACCTTGTCCATCAGCATCCAGAACTTCTCGCTGTGGTTCATCTCCACGGTGTGGCACAGTTCGTGCAGCAGAACATAGTCAATGAGTTCATTGGGCAGCAGTGCAAGGTAAATGCTAAGGCTTATGTTGCCCTTTGTGTTGCAGCTGCCCCAGCGGCTGTGTACGTTGCGCACGGTGCAGCCGTTATATGTGAAGCTTTTCTCTCTGGCAAGTTCCTCAAGACGCGGTGGCAACAAATCCTTGGCGCGGCGTGCGAGTGCCGTGGTCACTGCCTTGCGCAACCACTCTTGCATCTTCTTGCCTCTGTAGCATGTGCCTGCAGGACACAGCAACGTTGCCGTCTTTCCGCTATGTTTCATCTGGAATACATCGGCTGCATGCTCTTCAATGCCGAACGTGAAATTCTCGCTTTCAATACGATAGTTGCAGTCGATTATCTTCTCTTCCTTTTGAGGATTCTTCAGCATCAGTTTGGGTACGCATTCGGCAATCGCCCGTTCAATGTCGCTCTGGGTGGCGAAGGTGGGAACGGTGATGTGTATGCCGTCGGGTCGGGCACGTAAAATAATGCGGCGCGCCCTTGCGTTGCGCGCCACTATGATTGTGCCCCACTGTGGGTGTTCCATTATGCTCTTTGTGAGCTTCATGCCTTATGCTATGATATGTGTGCCTTGTTTACCGTCTATCGCATCGGCTTTAGTGATGATTACCTTTGCCACGCCGTTGATTATGGCATTGAAGGCATTCTCCATCTTTGGTATCATGCCACCGCTTATTGTGCCGTCCTCCAACAGATGCCTGTAGCTCTCGCCTGTGATGGTTGCGATGAGGCTGTCGGCATCCTCGGGATCGCGCATCACTCCCGGCAACTCAAAACAGTATATCAGTGTGGTGTCATATATTGCTGCCAGTGCCTTTGCAGTCTCCGCTGCCATGGTGTCGGCATTGGTGTTCAGGATTGTTCCCTTGCCGTCGTGTGTCAGTGGTGCCACAATAGGTGTTATGCCTTGCTCAATGAGTCTTGAGAGCATCTCTCCATTGGCATAATCGACATCTCCAACAAAACCATAGTCAATGCTCTTTACAGGGCGTTTGTGGGCTGTGATGATGTTGCAGTCGGCACCTGTGAGGCCAAGAGCATTCACTCCGCGCGCCTGCAGGCCTGCAACGATGTTCTTGTTCACGAGTCCGCCATATACCATTGTCACCACCTTCAGTGTCTCCTCGTCGGTTATACGTCGTCCGTCAACCATCCTGCTCTCTATGCCTAACTTTTCGGCAATGCGTGTTGCCGAACGGCCGCCGCCGTGGATGAGAACCTTGCGGCCTTCAATGGCTGCAAAACGGTCGAGGAGGGCGGCAAGTGATGCGTCCTCCTCTACTATTTTACCTCCAACCTTTATAACGGTTATCTTCTCCTTCATCAATAGTCAAGATATGTATATCCGTACAATCCCGAGCGGTAGTTCGAGAGGAACTCCTTGCCCTCCTCGAGTGTGATGCGTCCGTCCTTCACGGCACTTGTCACCCAACGCTCGAGTGTGCGCACAAGCTTGCGTGCATCGTACTGCACGTAGTCGAGCACATCGGCAATAGTCTCACCGTCAATGATCTTGTCAATGTGGTAGCCGTCATCGTCCACACTCACGTGTACGGCATTGGTGTCGCCAAAGAGGTTATGCATGTCGCCGAGAATCTCCTGGTAGGCACCTACAAGGAATACGCCAAGGTAATATGACTCGTTCGACTTCACGCGGTGTACCTTCAATGAGTCGGCCTTGCTGTTGTAGTGTATGAAATCTGTGATCTTTCCGTCGCTGTCGCAGGTCATGTCCTGGATGGTACAGCTGCGGTCGGGCCGCTCATCGAGGCGGTGGATAGGCATGATGGGGAAGAACTGGTCGATACCCCAGCTGTCGGGCAAGCTCTGGAACAGTGAGAAGTTGCAGAAGTACTTGTCGGCAAGCAACTTTGGCAGTTTGCGGAAATCGTCGGGCACATGCTTCATGTTCTTTGCAATGGCCAGTATCTCGCGTGTCACGCTCCAGAACATGCTCTCAATCTGTGCACGTGTCTTTAGGTCAACAATACCATGGCTGAAGAGCTCGAGTGCCTCCTCGCGGATCTGCTGTGCATCGTGCAGCGCCTCAAGCATTGTACGCTGGTCGAGTTCGCACCAGATCTTGTATAGCTCCTTTGCCAGTTCGTGGTCGTTTGCCGCAACCTCCCAATCCTCGTCCATCTGTGGCAGGGCTGCAGTCTCCAGTACCTCGACTATGAGCACCGCGTGGTGAGCCGACACTGAGCGTCCGCTCTCGGTGATGATGTTGGGGTGTGGGATGCCGTTCTTGTCGGCAGCATCGACCATTGTATATATCGCGTCG
>JAEIGA010019001.1_pt1 | contig 10479 bp, 11 predicted proteins | sample 9270691 | NCBI WGS metagenome assembly JAEIGA01 (sample SAMN17057246, study PRJNA624740) | gut metagenome | biome: biome; isolation source: fecal sample | host: Bos grunniens | place: China: Xizang | collected 2019
GTGCACTCGCAGTGCCATCCGGGGAAGCCGTCGCTCCAGGGTGAGGGCCAGCGCATGATGTGCTCGGGCTGTGCCTTCTTCCACAGGGCGAAGTCTACGGGGTTACGCTTCTCGCTCTGTCCGTCGAGGTTGTCGCGGCTGGTGTTGAGCACATCGTCGAGGTTGCGGCCCGAGAGCTTGCCGTAGCGGTGGTCGCGGTTGTACTTCTCCACATCGAAGTATACCGAGCCCTCGCTCTCATAGGCATAGCCATTGTCGAGAATCTCCTTCACCAAAGCAATCTGCTCGATGATATGACCCGATGCGTGTGGCTCGATGCTGGGGGGCAACACATTGAGTGCCTCCATGGCCTTGTGGTAGCGGTTGAGGTAGTGCTGCACCACCTCCATAGGCTCCAGCTGCTCGAGGCGAGCCTTCTTTGCCACCTTATCTTCGCCCTCGTCGGCGTCGTGCTCCAGGTGGCCCACATCGGTGATGTTGCGCACATAGCGCACCTTGTAGCCCAAGTGCTGCAGGTAGCGGAAGAGGATGTCAAAGGTGATGGCAGGGCGCGCATGTCCCAAGTGAGCATCGCCATATACTGTAGGGCCGCAAACATACATGCCCACACGACCTTCGTGTAGGGGTTTGAACAGCTCCTTCTGTCTTGTAAGAGTATTGTAGACAAATAATTCTTGTTGCATAATCTTATGGATTTGTTATTAAGGAGTACAAAGGTACAGCAAACCGAGAGAAATATCAAATGAATTTGAATATTTCCGAGGTGCAGCGTAGCTTCAAGCAGTGCGTAGCACTGATTAAAATTAGTGCAAGGCACCTAATTAAAAGCTATGTGCAGCCTAGATTAAAGATAGTGCAAGCCTCCTCCATGCAGAAAAAGAAAAGCGCTGTTTAACAGCGCTTTTCAAATCAATATCTAGGATATATTACTCTACGATTTCGAGCAATTCAACCTCGAATACGAGTGTTGAGAAAGGCTTAATCTGACCTAGGTCGCGGCTACCATATGCAAGCTCGTAGGGGATGTAGAGCATCCACTTTGAACCTACAGGCATCATGGTGAGTGCCTCGGTCCAACCTGAGATTACCTGATTAGCACCGAATGTGGTGGGCTCGTTACGGCTGTATGAGCTATCAAACTCCTCACCGTTGATGAGTGTACCGCGGTAGTGTACCTTCACCTTATCAGTGTTAGCAGGGATAGCACCCTTACCCTCGGTGATAACCTTGTAGCAGAGTCCGCTTTCGGTCTTCACTACGCCCTCAGTCTTTGCGATAGAGTCGAGGTATGCAATACCTTCAGCTTTGTTAGCTCCATACTGCTCTTCCATGAGCTTGTTTTTCATCTCTTCCATCAGGCGCATAGTAACCTCCTGAGCCTCCATGGGGTGCATGAGCAATCCCTTCTCAGTAACGCTAGCGATGAAACCTGCCATGAAGTTGTTCATGTTGAGCTCACCATTCTCACCGAACACCTCACGTGTGATACTGGGTATCATCTGTTCAGCGAGCTGCTGCCCAATTTGGATACCAGCGATGAAAGCACCCTTCTTAGCATCCTCCTTCATGTTGAAGCCCTCTTTGATACCTTTTGCAAAATCGCTAACATAGTATGCTGAGTCTACACCGAGGCGCTGCATAGCATACTCCTTCAAGCCCTGTGTACGAGCCAGACCGATAGCGTATGAGAAGGTGTCAACCTGAGCAGTAAAGTTAGCGGTAGAGTCGTTGCTGTTCTTGAGCGACTGCATCAGAGCCATAGCTGTCTCCTGTGCCTGAGCAGGATCCATTTTCTGTCCTTTCTCGGTAACGCCTGCCATGAAACCATCTACGTAGTTCTTCTTGTTCATCTCAACGTTTTTGCCACCAAATACCTCACCGGTGATGCCAGGGATTACCTGTGTAGCCTCTTGCTGACCGATTTGGATACCAGCATAGTAAGCAGTCTTCTTATCGTTAGCCTCTACACCCTCAAGCAAACCGTCAATAAACTGGTTCATATAGGTGGTGTCCATACCCATGCGAGCTACGAGATAATCCTTCAAACCTTGTGCTTGAGCTACGCCGATAGCGTATGAGAGAGAGTCTGCTTGGCTTGCATCTTTAAGATTGGCTTTAGGTGCTGCTGCGCCACAGCTTGCAAACACACCTACTGCGATAGCCACTGCTACTGAAAAAATACTTTTCTTCATGTCTTTTTCTAAATTATTATTGTTGTTTAACTTTTGTTTTATATCACAATACCTCAAGCAATTCTACCTCAAATACCAGTGTGCTGTAAGGAGGTATAGCACCGCCTGCACCTTGTTCGCCATAGGCAAGGTTATAGGGGATGTAGAGTTTCCACTTGTCGCCTTCGCTCATGAGTTGCAATGCTTCAACCCATCCGGCAATCACTTGGTTCACACCAAATACAGCAGGTTCGCCGCGCTGTACAGAGCTGTCGAAGAGTGTACCGTCGACCAAGCGTCCCTCGTAGTGGCAGCGCACCTTGTCGGTAGCCTTGGGTTTGCGGCCTGTACCCGATGCCAACACCTCGTACTGCAAGCCGCTGTCGAGTGTAGTTACACCTGCACGCTCCTTGTTCATCTTCAAGAACATCTCACCCTGCTCAATGGCAGCTGCATGAGCTTGTTTCTCCATCTCTGCAAAGTGTGCGTTTACCACCTGTTGTGCTTCAGCAAAGCTGAGCGCAGTCTCTTTACCTTCCAATACATCTTTGATAGCTTGGGCAAAATCATCAACATTCACTTCAGCGTCCATAGAGAGCAACTGCTGTGCAATACCTAGTCCAAGTCCGTAGCTAAATTTATCCATATAACAGTCTATTTTTATAAAAAACGGGCAAATTTACGCTTTTTATCTGAAAATTAACTGATTCTTATGTGTAATTTTTGTTATTTTTGCATTTCAGAAGCGTATAAGCGATGAAATGACTGAAAACATAACCGAGCAATGTTTACATTCAAGCAATTTACCATCCATCAAGACCGTTGCGCCATGAAGGTAGGTACCGATGGGGTACTGTTAGGTGCCTGGGCCCATGTAGCGCATTGTCATCACATTCTTGATATAGGTACAGGTACCGGACTTGTAGCCCTTATGGCAGCCCAGCGCAGTCAGGCCCATATTGTAGCTATCGACCTTGATGCTGGTGCCGTATCACAAGCAACCTCCAATGCAGCCGCCTCACCATGGGCTTCACGCATACAGGTGACAGTCTGCGATGCTCGGTATATGGATACCCCGTCAACCCTTTTCGATGCCATCCTCTGCAATCCTCCCTACTTTGAGAACTCCCTGAAGAGTCACGATGCAGCACGCACCATGGCTCGACACACTGATACGCTCACCTTTGACGAACTTACCCGTAGCGCCTCACGGCTCCTTGCTCCTTATGGTGAACTTTCTGTAGTGATTCCGTATGACCGCGCTACCGACATGATAGTCAGCGCAGCCAGCAATGGTCTCTTCGCATCGCGCCGCACCATCGTCTATCCCGTCGAGCAGGGTAAGCCCAAGCGTATACTCATGGCATTCACTCGTGAGGGTACGGCACATACCCCCGAGAACCTCTACATACAAGACATCCATCGCAACTATACTCCTGAATATATTGACCTAGTCAAACCCTTTTATTTGAAATTGGGGTAATAGGGTTACAGGTTAATGGGTTTATAATTCACAGTATTGGCATAAACATTTACTAAGGTAGCAACTTTGTTGACTTAACATAAATATTAATTAAACATTTAAAAGTATGAAGAAGTACATTTTTATTGTCTTGTCATCAATGATATTGGCAGCAAGTTCGATTTTATGGGCACAATCGGAAAGCGATTCTAACCGTGGTCCTAGCGAAGAAAAAAGATATTGGTACACGATGGAAGAGGTGGTAATTAATAATAAAACCTACATCGTCAAAAATAAATACACTGTACGTGAGGTTGCTATGCTTACCGACTGTGAGTTTATAGACAAAGAGACCAATCAAGTCGTCCAACGTGTAAAGAATGATGGTTATAAACTTTTCCCTACCAAGGAGTATGCGTACAAGATGCCTGGCGATACTTTGCTTAGCTCCAAAGAATATTTTGGTTTCGATGAACCTTATTTTTGCCCCGATTCTGCATCTATGAAGACCTTAATGACTGATGGTTCTTATGATGTGTCAACAATTGTATATATCGTCGATATTAAGTTATCCAATATCCCCGCACCCGAAAAGAAACCGGGAAAAGAGGTTTTAGGCTCATGGCTTGACTATATGTAAATTTTTAGAGAAAGAAATATGCTAGGTTATATAAATTAACTTTGAGGAAAATTGTAATTCTTATCCTCTTTCATTCGAATGGCACTATGTATTAATAGCAGCAATTTCTTCATCACGAAGAATTGCTGCTATTAATCTACTGAAGTGTATTTTATTTACGTTTACCCATAATCTTTAGTAGCTTTAAGAATAGGTTGATAAAGTCAAGGTAAAGCATAAAGCTACCATAGAGGGCCAGTTTCAGTGAACCTTCATTGACTTCACCACTATTAGCAAGCATATTCTTTATTTTCTGTGTATCGTATGCTGTGAGCAACACGAATACAACGACTCCGATGTAAGTGGTAATCCACATAACCTTTGTGCTGTTCATAAAGATATTTACCACCGAAGCAATGATTATACCTAGTAATGTCATCAGGAGATAACGTCCCCAAGCCGAAAGGTCTCTCTTTGTGAAATAGCCAAATAGACTCATAGCGCCAAATGTGCCAGCTGTGACAAAGAATGTGGAGGCAATAGATTCTTCAGTATAAGCCAAGAAAACGATACCTAGAGAAACACCTGTTAGCAAAGCATACAAGCAAAACAAAATACTTGCCGCATTGAACGACAATTTGTTGAAGCGGGCAGTAAAAATTACAGCTAACACTAATTCTGCAATAATCAGTCCAAAGACTACACCAAAGTTACCCAACAGATAGCTAAGTATTGTCTGATTGTTTGAAACATACGTTGCTGCTACACCAGTTACAATAAGAGCCATCGCCATCCATGCATATACATTCTTGAGCAACACGGCAAACGCCTCATTAGTTATCTGTCGTTTTGAAGTCAATTCCATTTCCATAGCTTTGTTATCTTAATGTGTTTGTATATAATTTTTATTCTACCTCATGTTTCGGGTCATTTTGAGATTGTTGTGTTGAATAATTTTATCCAATCATTCTTAACTATTGCAGAGCTTCTGCTATTTGCCATATCGCTAAAATCTACAGGAAAATAGCAGACTAGACAGCCATATCCAAAGTTTATATCACCCTTGTATGTAGTTGTTGTAATACCCAAATCTAACCAATTTGTATAGGTATACATTCCATCTTCTTCGTATATATAGCTGTAGCGTTCGCTAAGGAATTGGCGGACTTTATCTATGCCAGTATATTGACATACTGCGTATATAGCTTCGAGTTCATCACCCGTAAAAAGAAAAGCATATGCATATTTGCTATTTACTTGGAAGAAGCTCATTTCTAAATCACCATCAACCGACTGTCCAAGGTAAGTGTCTCCATACATATCCATTACCTCAGTTTTTGACATGGTAAAGTCTAGGTAGGGCTCTTCGTAAAGAGTATATAGCGGAGCTACATTGACCTTCAGTATCTGATTACCCTCACTGGCAGCTACATTGATATTGGCATTACCTACAAAGTTGGCCGTTACTACTCCATTGTTATCTACTGTTGCCACATACGGATTATCCGATGTATATACAAGGTTAGTTCCATTCTCATATCCAATGGTATATTGGTCACCTTGGTTTAGAGTAACTGACGATTCATTGAGTGTAAACTCTTTTTTACACGATGTAAAGCATATGCTCATAGCAGCAAATGCCATTACCAGATACTTGTTAGTCATAGTCTTTGTCATTCTTATTTGTGTTTTATTGTTTATAAATAATTATCGTATTTTCATCATTATGGTATACCTACAATGCACTGCGACTATAAGCTCATTATCTAATGATATTTTGGTAATATAGAAGCGTTATGCCGCAAAAGTAGTGATTAATTTTTAGTCATACAATATATTGGTAGTGAAATGATTTTTCGTTTTGTTGACTAACCCTTCAATGCATTATGGAGTATGATTATTATTTCTGCATCACTCATCCTATTGGGCTTACGACGATGCTTCTTGCCATCTTTAGGGGTTTCAAACATGGTTTTTTCTTGTCAGGCATTAAAAACTTGCATCACTTATCGGCTAAATAGAAAATTTCAGTAACTTTATCCTCGGAGAACATTGTCTCAAGAAATCACACAGCCAGTGATTGTTTGTTTGCAAGAATTGTTTACCTTTGCAAAGTTGAATAAATTTATTAACAACTATAATTAATAGGCCTATGAAGCATCGCGTATAATCAGATACGCACATTTTAGACATATTGGAAAAGCGTTTTAGCTTTATTCTGTCATTTCGAAAGTTTGGCGACTAATGAATACCGACAAGAATACTGCAAGAATGCTCGCGCTTGTGCGCGGGCTTTTGGTAATTCTGTCGGTAAGGTACGCCAAACACCTCGAAATGAGAATAGCTAAAAGCACCGCGCTTTTTTATGTGCGTATAATTGAAATTCTCATAGGTGCTTCATAGTTTCTATTACTCTAAATTTATATATTATGAAAAGATTTTTTTCTTTGTTACTTTTATTGCCGTTTGTGGTATGTGCAAATGCACAAGTGTGGTATTATGTAGATTCCAAAACTGATATAACAACTGGGACTTCGTCAAGGGCAATCAATCAACATTATACGATTGTTTTGGTCAAAGACAGTTCTGGAGATTTATGGATAAACTGGAATTTTGGTGATGACAGTTTAAGTGCACTAAAAAAGATGAAAGATGCTTTTGCACTCAGTCCTAATTTCTATGTGAACGCATTTAATAATTCAACATACCTCGAATACGGAACTAAATATAATCCTATGGTAGACTATAATAGACGTACCTATACAGATAATAGATTAGGAACTTATGGACTACGGGGCTATTTTAGTTTTGTCAAGCTAAGACATGTTGAAAGTCTACAGAAATGTAATGTTTATGAATATAATCAAGGTGCCAAGTTTAGAGTTGCCATAAGCCTTGATTATAAAACTGTTATTAAAGACCCCGATTCATCTAGTCCTTGTTATTTCACAAGCTATTCGCCCGAAGATTTTATTACACATAGGAGTGCTGATGACTTGTTCTAAAAACAGATTAAAATGAAAAGGATTATTATAATTCTATCTTATCTGACGTTCGTAGTGATGACTTTGAACGCACAGACTTACTACTATAAGATGTGCAGTTACATGCAAGGTGGCACAATATATTCCGATGTGTCAGGTGGGCAATTTATCACATTTCAAGGAATCATGTGTATGGAAACAGACATTAATGGGAAACCTTGTGGTAATGGCACTTTACAACGAACTGCGCAAAATAAGAACATGTATGTAGGGAGCGCATTTTGGGGACCGAAAACGAAATTTGTCTTCAATAGCGACCGTTCCTCATTAGAGGTGACAACGCCCGAAGGAGTTGTTTATAGCTATAAACGCAGCAATGCGCCACAGGGAGTTACAACCTCTTCTTTAATCAAGGGGGGAAACTCGTCCTATGTCCCTAGTGGGGCGTATGTAGTATCTCCTGTAAACTCATCGAGTACCCCTGCATCCTCTTCCTCATCAGGCAACAACTATAAAAAGACAGAGCATCCGAAAAAATGCACCAGATGCTTGGGCAATGGAATCTGTCCTAAATGCAGTGGAAGAGGAACATATAATAACATGAGTGCCGGCTATACCCGATGCCCTTCATGCGGAGGAAGTGGTAAATGCACGATGTGCCACGGAAGCGGCACTTATGGCAGCGAGTGGTATTAATATAATAAATGAGAATCATTATGAAAAGATTATTAACGGTTTTAGTGTCGCTTGTGTCGCTTTCAGCATTTGCACAAGACATTATCATTTGTAGGAATGGTGATGAAATATCATCACAAGTACTCAAAATCTCCCAAACAGAAATAGAGTACAAAAAATGGTCGAACAAGAATGGACCTACCTATACGCTCGAAAAATCCGACGTATTTATGATTAAATATCAGAATGGCGATAAGGATGTTTTCAAGGAGGAGCCTGCAGCCCAAGCCGTGCCTACCAGCAATCAGACGGCGCAAGCAGCAGCAACCAACGAGCAGAGTTCTTCGGAATCTAGCGAACCTGTATTAGCAACCCCAGCTGCCAACAATGCGGAATTGATAGCCCAATACAATAACGACATTCCAGAGTATGTGCTTAGAGGAAAAAATCAGAACAAAAAAGCTGGTTATGATATACAAGGGACATTAGGCGTCACAGCCGCCTCTATTCTTTCGACAGATGATATTGAAATTTCGTTTAAGACGGCAGAAGGTGACGCTAACATAGCAGGACAGAGTGTAGGAACAACTATCGAAAGATACTATGATGGCATATACATAGCTCCTCATAGAAATAGCTATAAATATGTGATTATGATAAAGAACAAGACCTCCCGTGCTATTTATGTTGATAAAGCTACCTGTTTTGGCGCATATTCTACGGGGGAGGTTAAAAAGTACTTCGACCCACAAGAGTCCACCGTTGTTGAAGGTGGCAAGTCCGGTACCGGTGCAAGTGTAAATTTAGGTACGGTAGCCGATGCATTTGGTGTAGGCGGTGTAGTGGGCACATTAGCCGATGGTATCAATGTCGGTGGAGACAAGGGGAAAATGAACCTTGTAACCACAACCTACAAAGATGACAGAATCTTATTCGTCCCCCCGCACGCTTCTGTAGCCCTCTCTATAGACAGCTATAGAGATAGTCCTAACAAGAAAAAGTATATAATAGTTACTGGATCGTCCGAGTGGTTTGATGTCTACCATTCTACATTAAATTTAAATTACGACGAAATACAAACCTTCACAGAAGAAAACTCTCCAAAGACCATCAATTATACGATAACCTATTCGTTTGACAAGGAGTTGAAGAAATGCCGTGTGACCAATTTTGGAGTATACCTAAAAAGCGCTTTTGGGGCAAGATATTCGGAATGGACTGGTTGGACCTCCTACATTAAGACAACTTCACCTTATACTATCGTAGTTATGTAACTTGTTTGCAATTTTGACACCTTAGCAATAGATACACAAGGACAACCTCGGGACAGCTGAGGTTGTCCTTGTGTATTTGCTGATTATCTACAGTTTACTGCCAGCAAGGACAGCCGTACATCCTAATTGGGAAGAATGCTTTTATTCTCCACCACATATCTCTCAAACCATATTATTGAGCGAGTACACATGATGCTTTACTGAAAGAGATAATCCCTGTGCGTATCGTGGATTAACGAGCTGTGTATTAACATTTGTAAGCCTTTGTAAGGATTTTGTAAGAAAATTGTAAGTCGGAATCCTTGGCGGTGTTGGTGAAAAGCAGTTTCTTTGTACAAGAAAATAAAATGACAATACTATGAAGAAGCTGCTGACCCTCGCCCTATTGTTCTGCTCCACGCTGCTGAGCGCACAGACCAAGTCCATCACCGAATGGCAAGAGATAGACACACTCCTTGCCCAAGGACATTATACCTCGGCTTATGAACAGAGCGAAGCCCTGCTACGCAAGGCCAAGCGTAAGGGTGACAGCCATGCGATGCTCAAGGCCGTATATAAAGGGAGCATAGCGGCTGCAGAGTATCAGGAGGAGCATATCAAAGCGTCTGTCAAGGCTTATCAAGACATCATCCCCATGTTGCGAGGGGTCGACAAGAGCATCGCATACACCCTGTTGAGTGTGGCGCTGGATGACTATAAGAACAGGTATCGGTGGCGTGGCGGGCAGGCAAAGCTGACGGGGGAGTTGTCTCCACTGACCATCGAGGAGCTGCTTGGTGCCTCCAGCGATGACCTGACGATGTGGAGCGCAGGGCGCTTCGCCGAGGCCAAGCGCCTCTGCTACGAGGCGGCGCTCACGCAGGCGCAGGCCCTGAAAGCCACAAAGGTCGGGGACTATGACCTGCTCACCCAGGGCGACACGCTGGGGCTGCGCTTGCGCCCCACACTCTACGATGTGGTGATGCACGCGATTATCCCCAGCAACATATATTTGAATGATACCAAGACAAAGAACTTACTTTACAGCCATCGCAACCAGCTGTACGGTACGGCCGAGGAGTTTGTCAGCCTCTGCCTGCCCAGCGACACGCTATCCTATGAGCTATGGCAACTCAGCAAGCTACAAGAGCTCACCCGCCACCATCAGGCCACTGCCGATGCCGCAGTGCGTGCTCATGTAGACCACAGACGCATGGAAGCGTTGGGATATATACAGCACTACTCCGATGCTGATGTACTGCAAGAAGCCTACATCAAAGGTCTGGAGCGCATAGCTGAGAGCTACCGAGGTAAC
>JAEIGA010019002.1_pt1 | contig 10478 bp, 10 predicted proteins | sample 9270691 | NCBI WGS metagenome assembly JAEIGA01 (sample SAMN17057246, study PRJNA624740) | gut metagenome | biome: biome; isolation source: fecal sample | host: Bos grunniens | place: China: Xizang | collected 2019
AACCTTGGAAGAATGTATCGCATTAAGGCTTATGAAATTCCTGAAGGAAGCCGTACTTCTAAGGGTATGAACCTTGTTAATATTCTCCCACTTATGCAGGATGAAAAGATTACAATTATTCTCCCTGCAAGTGAACTTGATGAGGATAACTATATTGCAATGGTAACCAAGAAGGGTACTATTAAGAGAACTAAGGTATCCGAATTTAGAAACACCCGTAAGAGTGGTATTATTGCCATTAATATTGATGATGATGACGAGTTGGGCTTTGTTAGAATGACCAACGGTAAACAAAATATCTTTATTGCAACCCGTGATGGTTTGGCAATTCAGTTTAAGGAAGAAAATGTTCGTGCTATGGGTAGAACTGCCCGTGGTGTTCGCGCAATTAGTATGCGTGAAGGCGACCGTGTTATTGATATGGCTATTGTTGATGAAGACAGCAAGATTTTAACCGTTACCGAAACCGGTTACGGCCGTATTTCTTCTATTGCCGATTACCGTTTGCAATCTCGTGGTGGTAAGGGTCTTACCAACTACCGTACCGAAAAATACGGTAAGGTTGCGGCAACCATCCCTGTTGGCGATAACGACGATATTATTATGATTGCTTCTAACGGCATTGTTATTAGAATTTTCTCGGGCGATATTTCTCAATTCAACCGTCCTGCAAAGGGTGTTAGAGTTATGAAGGTTGCCGAGGGTGAGAAAATCCTTTCAGTAGCCCTTACTGAGCACAATGAAGATGAAGTAACCGAAAAACCTGAAGCAGCCGATGCTGACGCAGGGGATGCAACCGAAACTGCCGAAGAAATTGCAAGTGCAAATGAGGTTGTAGTAGAGGAAACTGATAATTAAGCGGTAATTTTTAAAGAAAGTTTAGAAATATGAGCGAAAATTACAACGAAAATTTAAATAACGAAACCTTTGGGGAAAGTACAACCTTTACCCCAAAGGTTTTTGTGCCCTTTTTTTCTCCTGAAGAAATTGCAAAAAATGAAGAAAAAAGAAGGTTATCGAAAATTTCAAAAACAATAGGACTTACCTTTTTATTGATTAGTATTTTTTCTATTATTTTAAGTTTTGCGTTAACCTTTGCAGAAATAATGATTATGAAAACAACCGGAAAAGAGGGTGTATTAACCTCTCCTGCTGTAAACGAAGTGGTTAATGTCTTTTTCTCACTTTCGGTTTTTGGATTTATTTTTACAACCGTTTTCAAATTTTCAGGATTTAGAATCAGCGACTTAATGTCCTTTAAAAAGACCGAAAAAGGTTTGGGTGTTCCACTTTTCTTTTTTGGTATTGCTTTTTGCGCCTTTTCAAATATGGCAACAGGTGTTTTAGATGCTTTTTTTGAAAGTTTTGGTATTAATTATGCCGTTCCCGAAAGAGAATTTCCAAAAGGTGTATTTGGCTTTTTATTAACCTTAATTGCAACGGCTGTTGTTCCGGCATTGATTGAGGAATTTGCCCTTCGCGGTATTGTTTTGGGTTCTCTCAGAAAATTTGGGGACACTTTTGCCCTTATTGCAACCTCAATTTGCTTTGGAATTATGCATTCTAATTTTGAGCAAATACCTTTTGCTTTTATGGTGGGTCTTTTTCTTGGATTTTCGGTTATTAAAACCGGTTCTTTAAGGGTGGCTATTGCTGTTCATTTTTATAATAATTTAATTTCGGTACTTTTCAATTATTTTTCCGAGTGGATACCGGATAATGTGTTAAATATTTGTTATGCCGTGCTTTTGCTTTTAACCTTATTGGTTGGAATGTTAATGCTTTCAAAAACCGACAAAGATTTCTTTAAAATTGAAAAGAAAGAGTCGGTTTTAACCGAAAAAGAGAAAAACAAAACATTTTTCTTAAGCGGCACTATTATTGCCTTTTGCATTATTAATTTAATTGAGGCTTGTTTGTATATTTTAGTTTAAGGAAAAATTATGAAGAAAGAATTTATGTCCCGTGCGCTTTTACTGGCAAAAAAAGCTTATGAAGCAGGGGAAGTGCCGGTTGGCGCAGTTATAGTTAAAGATGGCGAAATTATCGCCGAAGGTTATAATATGCGTGAGCAAAAACAAAATGCACTCTCCCATGCCGAGATTGAGTGCATTAATAAAGCTTGTGAAAAATTAAAAAGTTGGCGCCTTGAGACTTGTGAACTTTATGTTACACTTGAACCTTGTCCCATGTGCACGGGTGCAATAATTAATTCAAGAATTAAAACCGTTGTCTTTGGAGCCTATGATTTAAAGGCCGGAAGTATGGACAGTGTGATTAACCTTTGCGACTATCCTTATAACCACAAGCCGGAAATTTATGGCGGAATTATGGAAGATGAGTGCAAAGAAATTTTGGAAAAATTCTTTCAAAAATTAAGGTAAAAAACCTCCTTCTCAGCCGATAGAAATTTTATAAGTTATCAATTATATGTAAAAATATTTCTATTGGCTGAAAAAGAGTTTTGACAATATTTGCGTAAATTCGACACAATAAATGTCAAATTAGCGCCTAAAATTCTGTAATATTTCTTTAAAATCAGCAATTTTAAAAAATTGAAGTAAATTTAAATAAATTACTACCGAAAGGCAACTAAAGCTAATTGTGAAGATTAAATTTGAGTGAATTTGAAGCGAAGTTAAAATCCAAGACAAACCAAAACAAATGGCAACCGAAATGGAAAGGGGAAGTAAAATTTCTTTTCCGATTTTAAGTGACGCTCCACTCACTTTACAAAGTCTTCTTACATTTAAAAAGCAAGTTAGAAAATTTGAAAAATACATTATACCGATAAAACCCTTCATACCGGTTACGGGTAAAAGACAAAGAATTAAAATTATTCTAAGGGTGGAATCGGAAATGGCAGTGCGAAAGGTAAAGGTTTGTTGATCGAGACCTTTTAAAATTCCATCCGAAACACTGTCAAGATACATAAAAGGGACAATTGGTGCAAGAGCAGTTAAAAGTCTGCCCACATCGGCCGAATTATAGATTAAAAGACCAATTTTTTCTCCTGCAAAAAGAAAAACACCCCCGAAAATAAAGGAAAGCAGTGTGGTTAGCCTTAAAACACGGTGGGTAAGCCCTTTAATGGTGGAACTCATATTTTTTGCGACAGCCTCGCTTATTTCAGGAATAAGCAGGGTGGAAACCGAGTTTAAAAGGGTGGAGGGAAAAAACAAAATCGGCAAAGCCATACCTTTTATCATTCCGAACTGGGATAATGCGTTGGTATCAGAAAGGGGATATCTTGCTAAATTTTTTGGTACCAAGACATTTTCGGCAGTTCGAAGGGCAGTATTTAAATATCGACCCGAAGTTATGGGCAAAGAAATGCGGGTTATTTCCTTTATTACCCCAAAAGGCGGATTTTTGCGACCTTTCAGGCGGTTTAAAGACCTTTTACTCCGTAAAAAGCACAAAAATAAAACCAAACAAGAGAGTCCTTCGGCAATACAGTCGCCCAAAATCACCCCTGCGGCAGCGTAGGCGATGCCTTTAGATATAAATTTTTTAACCAAAAGCACAACAGCGCCAATTCTTACCCCTTGTTCGAAAATTTGGGTTAAGGCATTTGGTGTAACCTGACGCTTTGCAATAAAATAACCCCTTATGCAAGAGGAAACCCCCATAAACGGCAGGGCAAGGGGTAAAATTTTAATTGAAGGCAGGCTTCGGATGTCTCCAATTAAGGTTTTGGCGATAAATTCGGCCCCAAAAAACAGGGCCGCCATGGAAATAAAGGCAATAATTAAAGTGAGTTCCACCGAACGTTGAAAAATCCGCAAGGTCCCTTTCTTTGAGCCTAAGGTCATTTCTTCGGTAATAAGACGGGTAACAGCTGTGGAAATACCGCTTGTGGCAAAGGTGGAAGCCAAAATATAGAAGCTGAACACAAGTTGGTAAAGACCAACACCTTCACTTCCAACGATACGTGTTATGTAAACCTTAAAAATTATCCCCGCAAACCTTAAAATAAGGGATGAAACGGTTAAAATCACAGCATTTTTAATAAAAACAGTCTTTTTCATATCAACACCCTGTTATATATATGTGCACAGGGTAATTCTAATGACAGGAGGTGGCAAAATGTCCCCTTTAGCCGACAAATTAAGACCCGAAACCATCGATGATGTGGCAGGTCAAAAGCACCTTTTGGGTGAAGACAAGGTTTTAAGAAGAATAATCGAGTCGCAAAAATTACCTAACCTTATTTTTTACGGTCCTTCAGGTGTGGGCAAAACCACCGTTGCAAATATTATTGCAAAAATAAGCGGCAAGAAACTTCATTATCTTAATGCCACCACCGCTTCCACTGCCGACATTAAGGAAATTGTAGCTTCTATCGGCAGTATTGACTCCCAAGGCGGAATACTTTTATATTTAGATGAGATTCAGTATTTCAACAAAAAGCAACAGCAAATTTTACTTTCTTATATCGAAAACGGGGATATAACCTTAATCGCATCCACCACCGAAAACCCCTATTTTTATGTTTACAATGCAATACTAAGTCGCTCCACTGTTTTTGAATTTAAAACCTTGAGCGCCGAGGACATTTGTCAGGTTTTACGCCGTGCGGTGGCCATTTTAAGCCAAACCGAGCCGGTTACAATCAGCGAAGATGCCCTTAAAAAAATCGCTCAGGCGGCAGCCGGAGATGTTCGAAGAAGCCTTAATATGTTGGAACTTTGCCATATGTTGGGACCTGATATTTCCGACCAGACGGTTGAGGAAATTTTGGCCGGAAATTCGGTAAGATATGACCGAGAAGGGGAACAACATTACGATATTGTTTCGGCTTACCAAAAATCCATGAGGGGAAGCGACCCCGACGCTGCCGTTTATTATTTGGCTCGGCTTTTGGCGGCAGGTGATTTGCCCAGTGCTTGTCGAAGACTGTTGGTTTGCGCCAACGAAGACGTTGGTTTGGCCTATCCTCAAATTATTCCCATAGTAAAAGCAGCGGTCGACACTGCAATGATGGTGGGTTTGCCCGAGGCTAGAATCCCCTTGGCTAACGCAGTAATCTTGGTGGCAAATGCTCCCAAGTCAATCTCAGCTTACGAGGCTATAAACGCCGCTTGGCAGGATGTGGAGAAGGGTCTTATCGGTGATATTCCAAGGCAACTTCAAAACAAACACTTTGACGGGGAAGATGCCACCGTAAAAGGTCAAAATTACAAGTACCCACATTCCTATCCACGACATTATGTAAACCAACAATATTTACCTGACGTGGTTAAGGATAAGAAGTATTACCAATTTGGGGACAATAAAATCGAACAAAACTATAAAGAATATTGGAAAAATATTAAAGGTGAGTAGGTGAAGAAATGGAAGAATTAAAATTACCAAGAAAAACTCTTAATTTATGGAAAATAAGGGTTACCATTGCTGTGCTTTTGTTTTTTGGCGTTTTCTCCTACTTTTTCCATTCTTACGACTGGTTTTTACCTGCAACTTTGGGCGTGATTTGTTTTTACGAAGCCTTGTTTCTTTGGTATTTGCCAAGTCTTTTTAAAGGCTACCGAATTAAATATATAAACGGTGCGGTGGTAATTGAAAGTGGTGTTATTATTAAAATGACCCACATTATGCCCTATTCTAAAATGATTTATGCCGAAAGTATTACCTCTCCCTTGGCAAAAGCCATGGGACTTAGTGCCGTTATTTTAAAGGCGGCGAGAAGCCGAATTTTAATTCCCGAGCTTCCTGCAGCCGATACTGCTAAATTTATTAAGGCTTTGGCGGAGGGTGAAAAATGAAACGTGTCTTTAAAGCCCACCCTTTAATGATATTTAGCATAATCAAGCCGTTTTTGCCCCTTTTGCTCATCCCTGTTTTGCGCGGTGTTATTCAATATATAAAAAATGGACAGGTAACCCAGATTATGGGAGCCGAAATGTTGCTGTTTGGTGGAATTGTGCTTTTCGCCACCGCTCGTTGGTATTTTTTCCGCCTTCACTGTCATGATACTTATGTAACGGTGCGAGATGGTATTTTCATAATTCGCAAGGCGGTCATTCCAATTGGAGGACTTTCCTCGGTTCAGTCGGAGCAAAATCCGTTGGACTATATTTTTGGTTGTGTAACCTTCAGAATTAATACCGAGGCAGGAAACCGAACCAAAACAGATTATAGTTTTAAATTAAGCCGAAAGGATGCCCGTGACGTTTCCCATTTGCTTTACGGAACAAAAGAGGGGGAGCCGGTCCGCTTTTCACCCGTTAAGATTGCTATTCTGGCGGCGGCAACATCTTCGGCATTTACCGGTTTGCTAGTGGGAGTTCCTATTTTAAACTCCATTGCGCGACTAACAGGTCGAGGCGTTAACGAGGTTTTGGACCAGATAAACAGCGTGTCCAACACCTTCCAAACCCACTTCCCACCGATAGTTAACACTGTTACCTTCATTTTGCTTTGCAGTTTTGCAATTTCTTTTATTTATTCTTTCATACGTTACCTTAAATTCAGAATATATCTTAACGACGACCGTGTTGAGGTGCGCTCGGGTTTACTTGTTATGCTTAGAACGTCCTTTAAAAAGAGTTCTATTAACAACGTTAAAATTGAACAAACCTTGCTTATGAAGTTCCTTAAGCGCTATTCAATGAAGGTTAACGTTGGCGGATTCGGCGAAGCCAAGAGCGAATCCCAACTTCTTGTGCCATGTGGAAAACACGAGGAAATCAAGGAAATGTTCGGCGACTATTTTCCCTTCTTGCGGGTTAGCGGAAAAAGCATAAAATCAAAAGTTGGCGCAGTTCATCTTAATCGTTATTTCTTTTGGGCCGAAATTTTTATGGCAATTTTGCTCACCACAGCCCTTGCTTTGGGCTTAAGATTTGAAGAATTCGGTCGGCTTATCGCCTTTATGACCTTGGTTTTAGGCTTTATAATTCTTTATTACGCCTACCTGTGTCATAATGAATATAAGTATTGCCAAGTGTCTTTTGGAAAGACTGTTTATGCAAGGGGTAAGAAAGGCTTAAGAAAATGCCGTTTTTATTGCCCCAAAGAAAAGGTGGGGGAAATTAAACTTTACCGTTACCCCCTTGACCCATTATACAAAACCTGTAATATAAGAATAATTACCCGTAGCGAAACGGCCGATAATATTCTTGTAAGACATTTGGATTATGAGGAAACCAAAAAAGAGATTTTTGAATGTTTCGGAATAACCAATCAAATTTAGCACAAAATAGTAGTGTTTCACGTGAAACACTACTATTTTTTTTGGAGAGATATATGGAACTCTTACTTAGTTGCTTAAAGGCTTTTTTGGTGGGTGGCGCAATTTGTTTGGTGGGTCAGGTTTTAATAGACTTTACTAAACTTACACCTGCAAGAATATTGGTTTCCTTTGTTGTTTCGGGTGTTTTACTTACAGCACTTGGTTGTTATGAGCCTATTGTGGAGTTTGCAGGGGCAGGTGCAACGGTTCCGCTTACCGGTTTTGGATACAGTTTAGCCAAAGGGGTTAAGGAAGCGGTGGAACAATATGGCCTGATTGGAGCCCTTTCGGGTGGCCTAACTGCCACATCGGCAGGTATAGCCGCATCGGTTTTCTTTGGTTTTTTAATGGCGCTCATATTTAAACCGGGGGATAAATCCTAACTTATCCACTTTACAAATTCCTTGGTTGCTGATATAATTGAAAATGTAAATATATCGAAATGATGTTTCACGTGAAACAAAGGAGTAAAAAATGGGTAAAATCATCTCCATAGTTAATCAAAAAGGCGGTGTAGGAAAGACCACAACCGCTGTAAACCTTGCCGCAGCTGTGGGAATTGAGGGTAAAAAGGTGCTTTTAGTGGATGCCGACCCTCAAGGCAACACCACAAGTGGTTACGGAATAAACAAAAAGAAGGTCGCACTTACATCTTACGACCTGCTTATAGGCAAAACCACCGCTGACAAGGCGGCAATTAAAACCGAGTTTGAAAATGTGGATATTGTCCCTGCATCCATTGATTTGGCTGCTGCCGAGGTGGATTTAATAGAAATTGAGCGTCGCGAGGCTCAACTTAAGATGGCGCTTTCAACCGTTAGGGATGTTTACGATTACATATTTATCGACTGCCCACCATCTTTGGGACTTATAACCGTAAACGCCTTAAATGCAAGTGACACCTTACTTGTGCCGATTCAGTGCGAATATTTTGCTTTGGAAGGGCTTTCTCAGTTGATGGCAACCGTTCGTCAGGTTAAAAGACTTTACAACCCAACCTTGGAGTTGGAAGGTATAATCCTCACCATGTTTGATGGCCGACTTAACTTGACCCATCAGGTTGTGGCTGAAATTAAGAAGTATTTCGCAAACAAGCTTTACAAAACAGCAATCCCTCGTGCAGTGCGACTTTCCGAGGCTCCAAGTTACGGTATGCCTATTCAGTATTACGACAAGCGTTCCAAGGGAGCTCACGCCTATAATGATTTGGCAAAAGAATTTTTAAAGAAAAACAGGAGAATGTAAAATGGCATTGAAAAACAGAGGTCTCGGTCGTGGAATTGAAAGCATTTTTGATGAGAATTCTACATATAGCGAGAAAATCGTTACACTTAGTATAAATGATATTGAACCTAACCGAAACCAACCTCGTAAAGATTTTGATGAAGAGGCGCTTAATTCTTTGGCGCAAAGCATTTCGGAACACGGACTTATTCAACCCATTGTTGTTCGCCCCACAATTGGCGGGGGATATACCATCATCGCAGGCGAGCGCCGTTGGAGGGCTAGCCGTTTGGCAGGGCTTACCGAAATCCCTGTTGTTGTAAAGGATACCGATGAGCAAAACCTAATGGAAATGGCTTTGGTTGAAAACTTGCAACGAGAAGATTTAAACGCCGTTGAAGAGGCTTTGGGATATAAGAGTTTGATGGATAACTTCGGCCTTACCCAAGAACAGGTTGCAACCAAAATGGCAAAATCGAGAAGTGCCGTTGCAAACGCCTTGAGACTTCTTAATTTAAACGAGGAAGAGCTTGAAGCCTTGAGATATGGTAAAATTACTGCCGGTCACGCAAGGGCTTTATTGGCCACCGAGGACCCTGATTTGAGGGCGCAAATGTTAAACTTGGCATTAGAAGGCGAAAATGTTCGCACCCTTGAGAAAATGGCCAAATCTTCCCCTTCAAAACCCGCAAAAAAAACAAAACCCACCTTCTATAACGAGGTGGAGATTTCCCTTAAAAACGAACTTCGCCGCAAGGTGACTGTAACCCCCACAGGTAAGGGTAAAGGCAAACTTACAATCGAGTTTTTCTCGGATGAAGAACTCACTGAATTTGCCAAAAAACTTGCAGAGTAGCCTATGACAAAAAGACTTAAAAGACAGGTGCCGTCAAGGCACTTTCGACGTAGACCACCCCCGAAAGTATTGGTGTTTTAATAAATTCTAATGTTTTCGGAGGTTAAATATGTTATATTACTTTTTATCAATTTTGGCACTCCTTTGTTGGAGTGGTTCCGACCTTTTCTCAAAAATGGGAACAAGGGAAAGAGACAAAAACAGCCATTGGAAGGTTGTATTCGCCGTTGGTCTTATAATGGGAATACATTTCTTCATAACCCTAATTGGTGGCGCAATAATCGACAATACAGTTGGCGTCCAGGGTGTTCATAAAATAGTTGCAAGTTTGTTCTATACCGACTTTAAAATGATGGACTTTGTTCATTATTTACCCATTGCAGCAGTTTACATATTTGCTATGATTTTGGGATATGTTAGTTTGCGTTACATCGAACTTTCAATTTCTTCCCCGATTTGTAATTCATCGGGCGCTTTGGCGTTTATTTTGTGCTTGGCTTTCGGTATTTTTTCCCTTGATGAAATCACCGTTACCACCGTTGTTGGTATCGTTATGATAACCGTTGGTATTGTGGCGCTTGGTTTTATCGAACAGCACGAGGATGAGGAAATTAAAAGAGCAAGACAGGAAAGAGCAAACCGTAAGTACGCCAAGAGTATTTTGGCTTTCTTGCTTCCAATTTTGTACCTCGTAATTGATGCTTTGGGCACAGCAGGGGATGAATTCCTTTTCTCGGACGGTTTTATCGAGAAAACCGGTATTGAACTCAGCGATTACGCTGCAAACTCGGCTTTTGAACTTACCTTCTTGTGTTTCGCAATTTTCGCCTTTATTTGGCTTAAATTTGTTAAAAAGGACGTTGTTTTCAAGGGAAGCCGTTCCTTTATGCTCGGTGGTCTTTGTGAAACCATCGGTCAGGTGTTCTATATGGCAGTTATGTTCAGCGACTTCTCGGCCGGTATGGTAATCATCTCGGCTTACTGTGCAATTTCTGTTTTGTGGAGCAGAATTTTCTTAAAAGAAAAAATGTCCTGGAAACATTACGCCGTAATTGCTCTTGTAATTGCAGGTATCGTAATCTTAGGCTAAAAATAAAAGCCCCGAATAATCGGGGCTTTCTTTTTTAGTTATTCTTCAATTGCTCTCTCAGTAATTCAATG
>JAEIGA010019003.1_pt1 | contig 10478 bp, 8 predicted proteins | sample 9270691 | NCBI WGS metagenome assembly JAEIGA01 (sample SAMN17057246, study PRJNA624740) | gut metagenome | biome: biome; isolation source: fecal sample | host: Bos grunniens | place: China: Xizang | collected 2019
ACTCCGTGCTCCGGACCGTAAAGAGCCACAAGCTCCACTTCAGGGGCACTGAACAATATATCGATGGTAGAATTAAGATATCTGTCCACACCGCTCGGATTTGTGACAAGTCCGACACGTTTTCCTTTCAATCCTTCAAATCCTCTGTCGCGAAGCACTTCAATTCCTGTCTTCACTACAGGCTCGGAAGCACCGAGAGAAGCAGGGAAACACATCCAGACTGCCAATGCTGCACAAACAGTCATCAGTCTACTTATAATCTTCCCAAAGGTCAAGTCGCAATATATCATAGATTTACAATTTTACCGGCAAATAAGATGTCCTTATTTTCAATGTCAGCTATAATGAACAGGAAAGGGCGGTCGACATTCATACTCAACACAGGACGCACTGATGTCATCCGTATCTGAGCACTCGTCACAGCAGCAGCCTCAGTACCCTTTTCACTCACATCGATATAGCATTTCTGCTTCACCACATCAAGCTTCAACGGACCCATCGCAGAAATCCCCTTGAAATCAGCCGCAGACGAGAAAGCCGTCTTGATTCCCATCCTCTCGAGTGTCTGATTGAGCAGCATGGAGGTTTCCATCCTGAATACAGGCATATTCAGGGATACTTCCTTCGGCTGAAGAAGAGACATGGCAGCATCATACTGATTCTCACCGATATACTGAAGGACAGTACCAAGGGACATTCCTGAAGGCGGAAGGACGACATACATAGCATATTTCTCACCCTGATAAGGTATCTCGATCATCTTGGCGCCCTGATACTCCGCATAATTGTAGGTAGCTTTGCGCGACATCATCTTCACGGATGCGTCACCTGAAGTGCCGTGGAATATTCCTTCGCGTGTTACATTCTTGTCGAAGGCCGACGCCCAAGGAGCATTGAAATAAAGCGCGTTCACGATCACCATCACCATATCAGGACCGATTCGGTCGATTATGTCAGTGATTTTTCCGGATGTATGTTCCGAACACCAGTTGTTTATCGCCTGAACCGTAGCCGGCTCACTGAAATTCTGAGTCGTCACGAATGCTCCGAAATCATTTTCCAGAAGGCTCACATAACGGTTCCTGACACTGAAATCGTCACTTATCCATACTGAATTCGAGGATTCCACCACTGTAGTTCCATCACTTTCAAGCCCGTCTTTTCCGAAGACTGCTCCATTAAGGGCATTATCCAGCTCGACCTTCGTTTCTCCCTCTGCTCCTGCTTCAAGCATAGACAGCACCATACCGGCGCTGTGAGGAGACACCACTATATTCTCATCAGGATCTGCAAGAGCATTCACATTTCTGAAGAATGACAGGGCAAATCCGGTCTGAGATCCTTCCGCAGGCTTCACATCCTGCTCCGAGCAAGCCGCAAATACTGAAAGAGCCGCCATAAGAATGATTCTTTTCATATTTAACAATTTATTTTCGTCCATATTCCGGATCCACCTTCACCATCATCGTCACGGCTACAGTCACAAGACAGCAGCCCATTACAAAGATGAAGAAATCAGTATAGCCGAGGCTTTCCTGAATGTATCCGGCCACCATTCCGGGAAGCATCATACTCAAGGCCATAAACGCAGTGCAGAGCGAATAATGTGCCGTCTTGAACTCTCCTTCAGAGAAGTAGATGAGATATAGCATATATGCAGTGAATCCGAATCCGTAGCCGAACTGGTCAAGAGCCACGCAGGCGCTGGTGAGCCAGAGATTCTGAGGCTGGAAAGCTGCAAGGAAGACAAAAGACAGGCAAGGCAGGGTCAGAGCCAGTGCCATCGGCCATAGCGACCTCTTGAGTCCCCATCGGGATGCAGCGATGCCGCCGAGGATTCCGCCGACTGTAAGAGCTGCGACTCCGATGGTGCCATATACCCATCCTACCGTCTCCGTAGATAGTCCAAGCCCTCCTTCCGCCACGGAATCAAGCAGGAAAGGATTCATCATCTTTACAAGAAAAGCCTCCGGAAGCCTGTACAGCAGCATAAACAGCATCGAGATCCAGATATATTTCTTACGGAAGAAGGTCGCGAATGTACGGCCGAATTCCAATATTATGTCCTTGGCACTCTGCCCTTTTGCACGTAAGGCGTCTGCTGCAGGCCGTGGCAGGCGGAATGTATGCCACAACGTCAAGACTGAAAAAAGGACAGCACTGATTATCAAGGTAATAGCCCAAGCCTGAGGCACATCTCCAGTACGTTTCTCAAGGATACCGGCTATCACTACAAGTACTCCCTGTCCGAATATTGAAGACAGGCGATAGAATGTACTGCGTATGCCTACGAAGAGAGACTGTTCCTTAGGTTTAAGAGCAAGCATATAGAATCCATCCGCAGCAATGTCGTGAGTGGCTGAAGCAAAGGCCGTTATCCAGAACAATATAAGGGTCAGCTTGAAAAGCGAAACGGAAGTACCTCCTTCCGCTATCACCTCCGGCGAAGGATGAGGAAGGCTGAAAGCCACCAAAGCGAATGCGGCAGACATAATGATCTGCATAGCCAGAATCCACCAACGCTTAGTCTTGATTATATCGACGAAGGGGCTCCAGAGGGGCTTTATCACCCAAGGAAGATACAGGAGGCTGGTGTACATAGCCATTTCACCCTTGGGCATACCCATATTATTGAACATTATCACAGATATGTTGTTCACGATGAAATATGGAATGCCTTCAGCAAAGTACAGGGTAGGTATCCACCACCACGGGTTCATATTCATATTCTTATTCATTTTTCAAGTTTCGCAAGTGATGAATTATTGATGTGTTGAAGGTTGGTGAGACTTGCGAAAGTTAAGTTCATTTCAAGATCGAATTCGGATAATAATGTTCCAATATCTGTCTGTAGGAATAGCCCTGCGAAGCCATTACCGCCGCTCCGATCTGGCAGAGTCCCACTCCGTGCCCCCATCCGGATCCTCTGAGGATTACCTTCTGAGGTGTCATCTCCACGTCAAAGGCCGAACTCTTCAAATGGCTTTCCGAGAGTATTCTTCTGATCTCCAACTCCTTACCGACTGTCATTGTCTTCTCCGAGCCCTTGATCTCCAGCTTCCATATCCTTCCGGAAGCTCCTCTTTCGAGGGCCTTGAGCGACTGGATCTCGCCTACATCTACTCCGCTCTTCCTCTTGATGAGGGCAGAAAGTTCGTCACGGTCATATTTCACCGTCCAACGGTAGAAGTCAATTGTCTCCTGATCGTAATTGTTCAGAACCTGCGAAAGAATCTCCTTGTCATCTGTATCACAGAAGCACTTCTGTCCCTCCTGATGTCCAGGAGCATCGGGCAGAGGCACCAGATAATCATAATCCTTGTCGTCCCAGCAGGTGCTGAAGCTCTCCATCCTTCCTCCACAGCATTTTGAGAAACGGGCATCGCAGAGCTCTCCGCCGTAGGTAAGCACCTGTCCCCAGGTGGTGTCAATCACCTTCCTGACGGTATTGCCGGTGGCACGGGTCAAGCCCTGATATCTCTGGCAATGGTCATCTGCACATACATCGAAGAGCCTGTGGTCGTCGTGATCGTACCATCTGAGATATTCATATTCCTTGATGTCCCGGCTCTCTCGGCCGTCGGAATGCAAGGCCATATCCAGATGAGAGACAAGGGATGGAAGGCCTGTTATTCCCTCTGGCACCTGAGCCTTCCTGACTTTCCGGGATGAAGCTATCTGCGCCATCAGCCAAGAGCGCGAAATTACCGCGTGCGCCTTGAGGAACTCCTCAGACGCTGTCGCACTCATCTCAGAGGATATGACACTTAGCAGGTAATCCTCAACTCCCACCACATTCACAGCCGTCAGCCTGTCACGGTCAACGATTATCTTCAGGGCTCCGGCAAATTTCTGATCTTCCTTCCTCTCCCAATGGAAATCCACTCCTATCGTCACTCCACGAAGTACGAAGGACGGCTCCGCAAACATAGTGGAAGGAGTCTGGGCTCCGAAATACAGCTCATCATACAAAGCACCGTCATACTCTATCTTTCCTTCACGCAAGACGGCCTTACGCAGACCGGCACCGTCAGAAAGTATCTCGAACTCAATCTCCTTTCCAGACATAATTCCCACCTCTATCTGAGGCTGGGTACGGACGAGCCTGTTGATGACCGCATCCTCATCCTCCTTGCTCAAAGACACTTCCGCAAGCATCTCGGACAGAAGTTCTGGGGTCATCTTATCATATTCAGCCTCGACAGGAACGATGAATACGCCTCCCATATCCGCACAGCCGGGACTCATGGTAAGATGGTCCGGACCTTCGCTGAAATAGTGATGCGAACGATGACGGCTACGGAAAATGACGATCGAGCGGAACTCTCCATTCTTATGGAAAGTGAAGAGATTGAACATCGGCTCGCTGTCCCCTTCCGGAATCTCCGCACAGTCAAGGAGGCGGTAGAAAAGCTTTGCCATAGACTTTGATGTCTCGGCCCTCAGGACGAATACACCCGACGTAAATTTCTGATAATGATATAGCTCGGCATCTTGAAGAGAGGTGAGATACTTCAAGGTTCCGTCTGTCTGTGAGGCATCAAGAAGTCTATCGACATCACACTCCAGAGGAATTATGCCTTTAGGCGCCGCCTGGAAATGATGATGGTCAGGAGCCGATGCACCGCTTCTTGGACCATTATAGAAAAATGTGAAACCGCTGTATTTCCTGGACAGATCCAGCATATCCACGTACCTCTGCCTGATACTCTGATCGGTATGGCGGGCAGCGGCCACAACCAGATGATCCGGAAAAATAGGATAGGGATTGACCAGGATATGATATTTCTTGTTCTTACGGCCTTCAAACTTGAGCATTATCTGCTCGGCCGGACGATTGTCACGACATAGGAAGCACCTCCTCTTGGCGATGTCTTCCTTATTAAGCCGGGCCGCCGAAGATACGATACGTGCAGGATTGAACTGAAGCTTGACAGTCAGGCCTCCTGCATCCATTTCACGTACCTTGACATTCTTCAATGCCCTGAAGTTCTCACATGCCAGCGGCCAGCGCGAGAGCTGATCACAGACAAACTTATGTATTGCCTTGCTATGCATTTCTGTTCATTCTTACCCTTGCTTCCAGTTCCCAGGTACGGATGCGATCCTTGTACTGGTTGTTGGCATTCACCTTATCTATATCCAATGCTGCATCAGAATTGCCCTCCCACCTGCGGCAGCAGTAAAGCACATCATAGATGCGTCCGATACGGTACTCACGGCTGATTCTCAGGCCAAGGGCATAGTCCTCTCCATAGCTCGTATTCGGAAGGTTGATCGTACGCAGAAGCGGTGTCCAGAATGCTCTCGGCGCTCCCAGTCCATTGATCCTCAATGCATTGTTGCGCCCGTTATCTTCCGTCCATTCCCTATGGTCGATTATTCCGGGTGGAATCGGATTCATCTGGAAGTCTGTCATCTGATATGTTCCCACAACCATAGCGCATTTCTGCTCACGGAACGCATCCACAATCTTACTTAAAGTATCCGGGCCGTTATAGACATCATCACTGTCGAGCTGCACAGCATATTCACCGCAAGCCTCATCATGCACGGCCAGATTCCAGCATCCGCCGATTCCCAGATCATATCTCGCAGGTACTATATGCACAAGCCTGCTGTCCTGTGCAGCCATAGCCTCCAGAAGCTCTGTAGTGCCGTCTGTAGAATGATTGTCCACTACGATCACATTGAACGGGAAGTCGCAGACCTGGCTCAGTGCGCTCTGCACCGCATCCTTCACCGTCCTTATCCTGTTGAATACCGGTATGACCACAGAAGCAGTCACATCGAATCTCGTATTCTCAAATTCATTGATGTCCGGGTCCTTGAACTTAGGCTCCAGCCAGGCTCCTATACGCTTAAGATGCGCGGTGCAGACCTTCTCCATCTCGATCTGGACAGCTCTGTTTTTCGGATCTACATAATCGAACTGCTTCTCTCCCGACTTGCGGATGTCAGTCTCGATCTCAGTATAAAGATATTCATTGATATGCACAATATTCTTCATCCTGAGCCTGAGGTCATACAGAGCTCCGAATTCATAATCGGTCTCCATAGCCCTGACCGCCCTCTTGAATGAAGTGCTTCTGAAGACCATCACGCTTCCGAAATCGAAATCATCCCTCAACGCACCCTTCTGACAGGCTATAAGAGGATGCTTCTTCCTCAGGGCCTCACCACCCGCATCCTGAACCAGCTTATAATGATCTGCATACAGCATATCCGCTCCGGTATCCTCCGCAACTCCTATGATACGGTCAAGGGCAAACATGCCCATCTCCAACGGAAGATCCTTCGTATATATAAGGATGAATTTCTCAGAAACGGCCTCAGCTATGCTCCTGAGGGTCTCGGTCTTCCTCAACGACACACCGGAAAGAATCGTCACTCCTGTAAATGCAGCACTCCTGCTGAAAGACTCGACAGTCACGGAAATGTCCTCTCCGGACATCGACGGCACAAAACATTCGATATTTGACATAATCACATCTGCTTTTCCATATCAAAGACAAATGTAATGAATTCGGCAGACAAAATCAACCCCACCGAGGCGGCAGGGCTGACTATGACATATATGGATATTTCTGAAAGTGTTCTGCTTACAGTAGTGCAAGGAGGGATTTCCTGATCATCTGGAATTCGCTTTCGAAGTTAGGGGTGAATATACCCTTTCCGATACCATTGTCTACGTCCTCAAGCTCCCACCAGCGTCCTTCATCCACCTCGTCGTGATCCGGATGAAGCTCGTATGTGCCTACAACAGCAAAGATGTTGACCAACTCCTTTTCTATTGCGGACTCGAACTCGTATGTCAGGATATGGATAGGATTGAATTCAGAAAAGCCGAGTTCTTCCGATGCTTCACGATAGACAGCTTCCAGAAGTGATTCTCCGTATGAGACGTGACCGCCTACAGCAGTATCCCACTTGCCGGGCTGTATATCCTTGTGAGCCGCACGCTTCTGAAGATAAATGCGTGAGTATCTGTCGATTATATGAATATGTATCACCGGATGCAGAGGCTTCGCACCGGAATGACAGTACTCACGGGCAGAACGGCCTACAACAAGTCCGCTGGGCTCGACAATCGGGAACCATTCGCAGGATGTGGTCTTCACTGCCTTGGATTCCGCCGTCGGCGCAGGTATTATAGGAGCAATTTCGTATGGATATATAAGATCTATCATAGCACTATCTCCACGATGAATGAGGATGCATCCGGCATCCTTCCTTCAACATATACATAAAGGTCATCTTCCTTCTCAACTATGGTTCTGTATATGGAAACAGTCTCACCAGCCTTGGTCTCGTGATTGAAGTTGATGGTGAACTCCTTGACCGGACGGCTCGAAGCGAGCTCATAATCAAGTGCATCCATCGCCCACTGCATATACATTGCATTATTGGTGTGGCCATTGGTATCGATATCGGAATAAGCCACCTTGTGCTCCATAACGAACTCAGGTTCAATATCCTTAGGCATAACGACCTTATCCGCAGGATTCTCGATCACATTGTCCGGGCATACAGTTCCTTCCTCTATGAGCTTCGGATCACGCACAAGTCTGCGGGTCTGAAGATTGAGAACGAGCCAGGATGTGGTAGCCTTTACCCTTTCACGCCCCTGTCCGTCAGTCAGGATGAAGTCCCTCAGGAAGAACAGACGGTTCAGTCCTTTGTGCCAGGTTGTCAGGGTTATGTTTTCCCGCCACTTCGGAGTATCGATGAATTCAACGTGCACTCTCGACAGGATCCAGGCAGTATTGGACTTTATAAGATCATCATAACCGAATCCGAGATATACCGCGTGACGTCCGGCAGCCTCTTGGGCAAAATTCATAAAAGATGCCGGCTTCAGGCGCCAGAAAGCGTCTGTATCGTAGCACGGTATTGTTATGTTCTCTATGTATCGGATCATAATTTTCGGTTTAGGATATTCAATTCTTCCGGGGTATATAGGAAGCGGTCCACCAATTCAGGGAAGATTCTTCCGACCACGGCATATATTGTCAGGAGTACAAGCAGTACCGCAGCAACGATTAGAAGAGTCTTGAGGAAGCCTCGTTTCTTGCTCTGCTGTGCAGCCGGGATTTCAACCACCTTTTCCTCCACAAGTTCCGGCACAGTCTCTCCTGAAACGACTTCTTCCGGCACAGTTTCTTCAGAAGCCGGCACTTCCAGAACAGAAACTTCCAGAACAGGCACCTATTGAACGGGAATTTCCTGAACAGGGGCTTCCTTATCAGTGATGTCTGTAACGGGGATGTCCGTAACGGGCACCTCCGGCACTGTCTCTTCAAGAATCGACTTCAAGCCGACCAGAGCGGCACTCACCTCTTCGCGGGTCTCCTGATGAGTCTTGAGCGAGATTGGTTCCAATCCGAAACCTGCAGGATATATATCCAGATCCTCGTCAGCCACAAAGAAGGCATTATTCTCCCTTGTAGCCCTCAAGCGTCCCAATCCGGGAAATACGACAGTCTTTTTAGTATGGAGTATCGAGCGGAGCTCCTTCACGAAATCAATTATTATCCTTTCCGCCACGTCCTTTTCGACCTTATTGGTAGCGGCATAGAATTCCGCAAGTTCACTGCCTTCATCAGGCTTTGAGCGGAAATAAAGACGACGGTAAGGCGGATTTATAGTATATCCCTTATCTGAAAATGTAGAAGGGACAACCTCGGCCACAAAAGAGCCGAGACCAGGCAGAACCACCCTGTCATTATCAAGGATGAGTTCCTTGACCATTTTTGATAAGAGATCTATATCCATAAATATCGGTTTGAATGTTATATGTTCCGGTCGTTCAGGCCTCTTGCAGCATAAAAGTGTCGCAAAGTTAGGAAAATCTCAGCAATTTTAAAGAATATGATTATTTTTGCTGAAGTATGAATATATGTTCAGCTATATGAAGACAGTACAGATCATCGCATTTGCATCCGCTATGGCATTGTTCGCAGGATGCGGAAATATTGAAAAGAACTATCCTGACCCGATAAGGATAGAAGGAGACAGGTTTCACGTCCAGGGCATAGCATACGATGCTGATAAGGAGGTGATTTACAGTTCGTTCACGACTTCCTTCCTCAAGAACGGGCCTGACGGAGAACTCATTGGTTCTGCCACAGGCATCAGCGGACATCTTGGAGATATGGTCTTCGAACCAAAGACACGCAAGGCTTATGCATCATTGGAATTCAAGAATGACGCGATCGGAGCCGGCATCTCAAAGGGGACCGGTACTGAAGCCGTCAGACAGAGCAAGTTCTATGTAGCTGAGATTTCAGTTGACAAGATAAGCGGCCCGGATACTCCGTTCGAGGAAGTCGCTGTCCTTCACACCATTGACGAAGCCATCAGGGACTATACAGAGGTGGTCGACATTGACGGAACTATGACCGAGCACAGATTCGGATGCTCCGGCATTGACGGAGTAACGATAGCTCCGGCATTCGGCAAGGGCAGAAAAAACGGGAAATACCTCTACGTGGCATACGGAATATATGGTGATACCGGCAGGTGTGACAATGACTACAACATACTCCTGTGCTATGATCTCAATGACCTCAGCCGTCCTCTTCATAAATATTTCATCCACACCGGCAACACTACATACGGTGTTCAGAACCTTGCCTACGACAGCTTCACGGACAGGATGTACCTTGCCGTATATAAAGGTAAGAAGGAAGAATACCCCAACTACAGTCTCTTTGCCCTGGATATGTCTCAGGAGCCTTTCCAGGATAATCTGAAAAACGTTCCTTATCACACAGAGGCTGTCGAACAGCTTAGCGTATCTGAAGGATGGCATTTCGGACTGGGCTCTACAGGCCTGAATCCTCTCGGCGACGGACATTATTATATCAGTCAGGACGGAAAGGAAGATGGAAAACAATACTGCATTGCATCGTTATACTCGGTTTTCGAGGGTCAGGAGGGTCCATTTTCAAGAAAATTGTAATCTTTTTGAAAATTTTTGCAAAAAAGTTTGGAAGTAAAGAAAAAATGCCTACCTTTGCAATCCCAAACGATAAGAACAGCGTTTGAGACAACAAAATTCCCGAATAGCTCAGTTGGTTAGAGCATCTGACTGTTAATCAGAGGGTCCTTGGTTCAAGTCCAAGTTCGGGAGCAAAAGCACTGAATTTCTTCAGTGCTTTTTTCGTTTATATACCCTTCCTTACCCACTGCAAAAAAGCTCAACGGAAAGATCCATCATCAAGAAGTAGGAAATTGGTTTTTAAGCTATTAATCTCTTTATCGCAGAAGTATTGCAGATAAAGAAAATGTCTATACTTTTGCAACAGTTATACGGGATGGTTCATTCCCAAATAGTCACTTGATTATTTTTTTTAAAGTTATAAGTTAATGGTAAGCTGATATCACTATGAAAAGATTGATAAATATATGCTTTTGTCTGCTGTCAGCTATTGCCTGCGGGCAAATAGAACAGCCTACAGATCCAGAAAACAATC
>JAEIGA010019004.1_pt1 | contig 10478 bp, 3 predicted proteins | sample 9270691 | NCBI WGS metagenome assembly JAEIGA01 (sample SAMN17057246, study PRJNA624740) | gut metagenome | biome: biome; isolation source: fecal sample | host: Bos grunniens | place: China: Xizang | collected 2019
AAAATATCATTGCAGAAGGAAACGGTCGCTCTTCAATCACCGTTTCCCCAGCTGCCACAACCACATATTGGGTGCGCTCTATCATCACTGAGGCAGGCGTTTGTGAAGGTGTTACATCCGACGCAAAGACTTTGCAGGTAAGCGTTACACCTGCATTAGTACAACCTGTACTTTCTAAATCTACCCTTACTTTAGAAGAGGGTGGCTCAACTGGCTCTATTACTGTAACCAGTGGAACTACAGGTGGTACTTGGACATCCTCTGACCAAAATGTGGCTACTGTTAACAATGGAACAGTAACACCTGTAGGTCCAGGTACGGCGACTATCACTTACACAGTTTCTAATGGTTGCGAAGAGGATAAAACCGCTACTTGTACCGTTACTGTTAATGCTAAACCTTATTACATCGCTGGACGTCTGCAACAGAATTGGAATACCAGTTCAACAACACAACAATTTACCTATGTTAGCAACGGCCAGTACAAATACGAGACAGGCAAGACTGTAGCAGAATTGTCTGTTGGTTGGAGTGCAGACAATAATTATTTACAATATTTCTTTATCCATACTGGTAGTGGATTGTCCAATTCTTTTACATCAAGCAATAATAACGGACATAATTTCCATCAAAAATTAGGTTATGCGAATGCCTTAACACTTTCATCTAACAACGAGAACAAAGAAGCCAAATACATTAAATTTGCAGATGTCACCGACTGCTCCTCTGATGTGGTTATTTGGTGGGAACCTTCGACGAATAAACTCTGGCACACCGCAACTGCTAATCTTAATACGAACTATTACTTGTTGGGATTTGGAGATAGTAATTGGGACATAAAAGATGCTCGTCGTTTTGTGAAAGACGAGAATGATCCAACGAAAGCTAAAGTGACTATAACTTTAGCGCAAGGCGAATATAAATACAATACAAATGACGGCTTTAAGATAAATGACAACCTTACTGGTAAATGGTATGGTAATGACTACACAATGACGCGCAGTAATTGCACAGGCTGGTCTTTTACTGAAGGCACAAAAAATACAGGTCTAATGGCTGATATTGCAGGTGAATATGTGTTTACATTAGACCTGACGACTATGAAACTCAGCATAACCTATCCTACTCTTACTCAATACACCATTACCTACAACACTAATGGCGGTACAAATCCTGATAATGCTATTAGCGAATTTGATGTCACAACAGCGACATTCAACCTCCCTAATCCTAACAAAACTGGTTATACTTTCGCAGGATGGTTTGATAATGAAGAACTCACAGGGGATGCCGTTACTCAAATCACGAAAGGTACTACTGGCGATAAAACATTCCATGCGAAATGGACTGCCAACACCTCCACTATCACGTGGGACTTAAACGATGGTAGCGACAATACAACGACTTCCACATACACTTATGATGGTGACCCAGTTAATTTACCAGAAGATCCAACTCGCACGGGTTACACTTTTAATGGATGGTTTACCGCTTCTTCTGGCGGCGAAAAAATAAACGATGTAGGAAAAGATAATAAACCAACAAGCGATATAACCTACTATGCCCAATGGACTGAAATCCTCTCTACCATCACAATTACAACGAACCCTACAGAGGGCGGTAGTGTAACTGTAGATGACAAAACATTTACCCCAGGCAACACAGTACAAGTGGGTGTTGCCACCACTAAAAAAGTAACTGCAGTTCCTAACGAAGGTTATGGAGTAGCAGCTTGGGGTGTTTCAAATAGGGAAATTGTCAACGCATCAGGTGGTGCTACAGTCATACTCAAATCAGACGGAAGTGGAAGGACAGGTACTCTCACCGCTAACTTTATCGGTTTAGAATACACCATCACATTTGACAAGCAAAAAGGTACAGAAGGAACAGACAAAGCAACTGTACGATACATGGGCAACGAATACTCTGTTTCTCCAGTAGAAGCTCCTACTCGTGCAGGCTACACCTTTGGTGGCTATTACACCGATGGCGCTGGTGTACAAGTCGTATCCGCAGAAGGACAGTGGCTTGCTAATGCAACAGGTTATACCGATGCTGACTGCAATTGGCTTGTAAAAGAGAATACTACCCTCTACGCAAAGTGGACAGCGATTACTTATACCGTGACACTAAACCAAGAAGGAGCTGCAAAAGAAGGAAGTACCACTTCAGTTGTTGCTAATTTCGAAGGAAACATGCCTGAAATAACAGGAGACGGCGCACTACCTACTCCTCAAAACGGCTATGCCTTTATGGGCTACTTTGACCAAAAAGATGGCAAAGGTACTCAATATTATAAAGCGGACGGCACGAGCGCGCGCACATGGAACAAGGCAGAAAATACACCCCTCTATGCGTACTTCAAAGCAGCAGAGATCACAAACATCACATTAGACCAAGAACTCTTTGAACCAATTACTTCTGGCGAAGCATATGTAACCGCAACTCCTACTATTGACCCTCACGACATAGAAGGAGTAGCGATATGCTGGAGACTCCTATATAGCAATGGAGACGAAGTGATTGAACACAAAGCTATAGACGCTGGTGATAATAAAGTTAAGTTCTCTATTGTAGGTTTGGCAACAGGAACATACACCATAGAGGCCACTCTCCATACTACTGCTTGCGGAAATGGAGAACCACTTAGCACATTAACAAAGAACTTCATCATTGCATCGGAATACACCGTTACCGTTAAATACACATGCGATAATCAAGAAATAAAAGCATCTACCACCGAACCTGCACATGCAACAGAACCAACAACTCTTGAAGCATCTGATATCTTTGGCTACACATTCAAAGAATGGGTAGCAGGCGATGGAGTTGAGATTAAGACTAGAGAAGGAAAAACTATCACCTACACCGCCACCTATAACGGCACCATAACAGCTAAATATACCAAGAAAAAATTGATATACTTCAAGAGACCAGCCGATTGGGGTACTACCATCTATTACTACAATATTGGTTCAGAAGATAAGTGGAAAAACAATATTGATGGAGTAAAATGGGGTTTATATACGAAAGATATTACTCATGGAGCTATCAAAATGACCCGTATTGGGGATTCCGATGTGTATTACTATGACTATGAGGCCACACAATATACCGAAGATGACCCAGGTTTATACATTGCCTTTGCTGACGCCAAACAAGATGGTAGGGAGCCCATCGGTGAAGGAGATCAAACCAAGTGCCATGTTTCGTGGCCCATTGAACACACACGCAGTTTCAATGAAGGGACCCCAATGTTCGTTGCCGCAAACTACATTCATTACCGTTGGGGCGCGAACTACTATAATGCAGGTTATTGGACAAACTACATTGGAGAGACAGGTTATACTTTGAAGATTTATGATAAAAAAGACGGAGGTCGTAAGGAACTATATTCTATTCCATTCGAAGCAGCAACTACAGACAACAATATTCCTTTTAAGGCAGTTGTTGATCTTGAAGCCGGAAAAACCTATGGATTTAAGTTCGTGCGTGCTAATGGCATCTGGTACAAAAACGACAATGACGGTACAATGACAAATGACAGCCACACAGACTGGCCATTTATCTGGGATGATAAGGATGGTAGTGCATGTGGTATTACAACGACAGCAGCTGGAGAGTACACCTTCACATTAAATCTTAACAATGCAACTGGAAACCTACAAATATCTGTGGATTATCCTGCTGCCGTAGGTGACTACCGCATCCTCTATCGCGACAATGGTACAACAAACTGGTCTGGCAACCCAAGACCTCAGAATTGGTGTCACCCATCGCGTATCATTAAGAAGAAAGAAGAAGCAATTGATACAATCTCGTTCTTTATAAACAAAGACAAAGAGCCACAATTGCTATACCAAACCATTAATTCTATCAACCCAAATACAGGTGCTATCACATGGAATGCTGCAAAGGAAATTAAAGATGTAAAGTGGAATGTTATTGAAAAGGACGGAGTAATCAATTTTACATTTACTCAAAGCAAAGACGCTATTGCTGTTACCAATATTGAACTCTACAAAGGCAACTACTACATCCGTGTAGATGCAGTTGATGGTCAGTGGGGACACTACAAAACCAATGCAGACAACCGCATGACCTATTCTGCTTTCTCAGAAAGCGATGCAAACTCCTTTGGAGAGAAGTTCAGTCACTATAAAACACAATGGTGTCCACGAGGAACAAATGTCAAGTTTACCATAGCTAACGACTACAGCCCATGTATCACGGATACACTTATTAGAGACATCGAAAAAACATGGGAAGAAAACATGGATGAACATGGTAATTTGAAATCCGATGCTTCTCAAGATCCAACAGCAGATAAATATAGTGCAAACATCCGCTTCATGTGGAATAGAAAAGACAATAAGATTAGTCGTGCATATCTATCTTCGGCTACCAATGTAACTAAGAAATTCCTCATATTACAAGGCGACGACAAGATGAAAAATGCCGAAGGGGAGGAAATTGCTGCCACAGAACACGTTCCTGCTGATGCAACATTATTGGATGACAAACAAAACTGGATTTATGAAACAACCATCAAAGTACAACCAGGCGCACGCGTAAAACTATATGCTTGTTATGCGACACCTGCGGGAAAAAATGATATAGCTACTGCCCAATACTTCCGTGGAACAAATGAAGCATTTAGTGAATCAAGTACCGTACAGATTTTAGGCGGTACAGGAGAAACATGGAATACCATGCGCGTCATCTATGATTTCAAGACCAACCGACTCATGGGTGCTTGGGTTCCAGACACAGAGATAGGTGATAATGGGCTTCAAATTGATGCAGACATCATGATTATGCGTGAGCACCAAGAAGAAGCAACTTGTATCAACCTAACAGAAAATGCAAATAGCAAACTCACAGATGTGAAGACTGTTTATGGTGTAATGCGCTTCAATCGTTGGATACTCAACAACCGAGCCAATCCAAAAGACTTAGACGTTGACCATTGCAGTACTTTTGATGGCAACGATAGAAACTATAACGAAGAAAAAGTAAAAGAATATCACCCTGTATTACCTCTCATAGAGCAAAAATCTATCTACGAGCGCTCACTCTATTTCATCTCATTCCCATTTGATGTTAACTTGAGCGATGTATTCGGATTTGGAACTTACTGGAATGAGTGGTATATCGAGTACTACGATGGACTCAAACGAGCAAGAGAAGGATTCTTTATTGATTCCCCACCTAACTGGAAGTATGTAACACCAGAAATGGCAGACACCTTCAAGTTACGTGCATACCAAGGATATATCTTAGGTCTTGACTTAGATTATATGCAATACGACAACACCTCTTTCTGGACACACAACATGCAAGAAGTTGAGTTATTCTTCCCTTCTACTACTACCATGAAAGAAATAGCAAAAGCAGAAGTAACCATGCCTGCTTTAGGACCAGAATACGAGTGCAAAATCAATAGACCAAATAGCGATCACCGCGTTATTGATAGTTATTGGCGTTGTATAGGTGTACCAAGCTATGCTAACTATGATGGCTTGCTATACGCTGGAAAAAATGGTCCCGAGATAACTTGGAAGACTGATCGCACATGGACGGGCAACTACACAGAATTCCCATTCTTGTACTCATGGAATACGACAGATAATACCATTACTCCACGCTCGACTAAAGAATTTAAGTTCAAAGCGATGCACTCATACCTCGTGCAAAACAAGAGCCAGATATATTGGACAGCAGTAAATGTAAATGTCACTCCTTCGCCAGCAGCAATTATGGCACGCGAGATGGAAGAAACAAGACGCGAATACGAATGGCGAATTACACTCACCAAAGGCGAGAAAGAGCAAGATCAGACATTCATCCGTCTCACAAACCATGAGCAAGTGACAACAGAGTTCGACTTCAACCAAGACCTCTCTAAAGAGTTCAACTACGGCAGAAGTGACATCTACACACTCATTGGATACGAGAAAGCAGCTGCCAACAGCTTGCCACTCAGCGAGCAGACAACACTCATCCCACTTGGCTTGTCTATCGAGTATAATGGTGACTACACCATTGCTATGCCTGACGGCACAGCCAACATCGGCGTCACACTCATCGACACCGAGTCCAACACGCGCACCAACCTCAGCGCAGGTATGGAATACACACTCACACTCAAGAAGGGCGACTACAACAACCGCTTCTTCATCGAGATATCACCTATCCAACAAACTCCAACAGATATCGAGTATGTAGAGAACAGCCACGATGATCAAGCACGCAAAGTGCTCATCGACAACATCCTCTATATCGTGCGTGATGGACAGATATTCGATGCCCGCGGCGCCCGCGTGAAATAAAAAAAGCTGACAACCAATAACTAATAAGGACAAGCATCACGCTTGTCCTTATTTATTAACCGCCTAACCCCCTAACCTCTAATCCCTAATCCCCTAATCGCTAATCGTTAACTCATTAAACATTAACTCCTTAATTCATTAAACATTACAAAACTTACATTTTTATTCACTTTACCACACAAAAAACTTACATTTTTATTCACTTTACTGCACAAAAAATATACATTTTCTTGCATTTATGATTTTTTTGTTGTATCTTTGCACCCGAAATAAATACTTATCGATGTTGTTTATGCATATTTTTGCATATTTTTAACCTATGTTACAATATTATTTGAATGTTCTTAGCGACCAACGCGAAGAATTAACGAATCGACATTGGAAAAACATTGTCACTCGCGAGGAAGAAAAAGAGATTAATCTCAATAGTCCTCTTGCACAGGTAGTGATCGGCGTTCGCCGTAGTGGCAAATCTACTCTCTGCAGCAAAGTAATGTTGGAGAGTGGGCTACCATTTGGCTATATAAACTTTGATGACGACCGGCTGGGTAAACTAAAGGTTGATGTTTTTGACACCTTACTACGCGCCCTTTATCAGATAAATGGCGATTTCAACCACCTATTCTTGGACGAAGTGCAAAATATAAATGGGTGGGAATTATTTGTCAATCGAATGCTACGACAAGGTATGCATATTGTCATTACCGGTAGCAATGCTAACTTATTGAGTGGAGAATTAGCCACACATTTGACCGGACGCTACCACCAAATTGAACTAATGCCTTTCTCTTTCCACGAGTATTGTCAAAGTAAAGAAATAAACACATCTTCCCACACCACCAAAGCGATAGCGTTGCGAGACAAGGCATTGAATGAGTATCTTTTCTCGGGAGGTTTTCCTGAATTACGATTATTAAACGAAGCTGAACAAGGCGATTATGTGCGTTCGTTGGTACAAACTATCATCGAAAAAGATATCGCAAAACGTTATAAGCTTCGTTTCGCACAAACACTTATGGATGTTGCCAATCAAGTATTAGATGAATTCTCTCAAGAGCATTCTTTTGCAACAGTACAAAAAAAACACAACCTCAAATCGCCCAATACAGCTAAGAAATACTTGCAGTATTTGCAAAACGCATATCTGATGTTGGCTATACCTCGATTCTCTCTTAAGAGTTCCGAACGCAGAACTATTCACAAATATTACGCGATTGATACTGCAATGATAACGAAACGCGAAGAAGCATTATTAACGGATAGTTTAGGATTACGCCTTGAAAACATTGTGGCAGTTGAATTAAAACGCAGAGCTGCGATAGACGAGCAAATCTACTATTTCCGCAAGGTGCGTGAATATGAAGTTGATTTTGTGCGCATAAAAGGCACTCGTGTACTTGAATTAATTCAGGTAACATATGATTTTTCTCAACCGCGAACAAAATTATATAATCGCGAAATAGGAAATCTTGTTAAAGCAAGCAATATTTTACATTGCGACAATCTTACCCTAATCATGATGTATGGCGAACAATGCGACATAGTGGAAGATAGTAAAACTATCCATTGTATCTCCGCTACAGAGTGGTTACTAAAAGCGGAAAGCTAAGAGCTATAGATTCTATATAAGTGATTGACACTACTATCCCATTAAAGTCATTCGTGTTGCTTGCAAATCTTTAAAATACAGTTTGTAGTATAGTTATCTAACAGCGCAGCAATCTAAAATAGTACTCTGTACTCACTACTCACTACTTGATAAATAGTTTTATCTTGGTTTATCGCCGCTGGTCGCATGTTTTTGTCCTTTTTGTGAGCGAAGCGTGTTTTTGTAAGCAGCCAAGAATATGTTTTTTATATTTTTGCTGACGCAAAGGCATTTACATCCTTTGGATGTGGAGAACCGTCCTAACGGACTAACGATAAATATATTTATAGGTAGGCAGGTAGGGACGGGTGTCCATAAGAGCGATTAGCTATTATGCCTTTGAGGCAGTATTTTTATTATTTTTGTTTAAATTAAAATATATAATAGGCTGCGAGTTTTTGATTACATATATTTCGCTACATCCGAAAATGCACCAATGCGACCAAAGGGATTTATTTAGGTTTATTTACAAATTTAATAAGACACTTGTGAGTGACTGATCTGAATCAGCCTTACTTACTTGCGCGGATATAAAGAGGAATAGAAATAGCCAGAAAGACCAAATTAGGCAACCAAGCCGCCATGAAAGGAGACATCACATTCTTGACCGAGAATGTAGTGCTCACCGTAGAAAACAATATATATATAGCCGTTAAGACAATTCCTACACCTAAGTTCTTACCCATACCGCCACGCACCTTACGGCTGGATAATGTAACACCCAATAAAGTCATGATAAATGCACCCAAAGGAGAAGCCCAGCGTTTATGATACTCCACCTCAAAGGCTTTCACATTACCTGCGCCACGCGCACGCTGGCGGTCCATATAAGCACTTAGCTCTGGATTGGTCATCTGCTGCGCTTCCTGAGCAGTAATAAATAGTTCCTCAGGATAAATAGGCATCTCTATATCCAATCGGTTACCTCCCTCCAGTGTTTCAACCATATCATTAAAAGTGCGCTTGGTATATTGGTCCAAGTGCCAGTACTGCAGCGAATCGTAATAAATACGGTCCGCTGTTACACGAGAAACCAATTGCTTGCCTTCAAAATACTCCACCGAACAGCGATAACCTATCTTCGAACGGCGCTGAAAAGACTCTATATACAAGATAGTACCCGGCTCTACCTCCATTTGTATATTACGCGCGTTCTCCTTTGTGAAACGCTCTATATACTTGTCCGTAAAGTCCAACATACGCGACGAACTCTGAGGGATAACCCAACCGCTCATCACAAAATTCAGTACAAAAAGTACAACCGCAGAGAAAGCATAAGGCACCATCAAACGATGATAACTCATTCCGGCAGCTTGCATAGCTATAATCTCCGAATTGCCTGCCAACTTACTCGTAAAGAAAATAACAGAAATAAAGATGAATAGCGAACTGAACATATTCATATAATACGGGATAAAAGGAATATAATAATCCACAATGATCTCCCGTAGCGGCACTTGGTGCTCAAAGAAATTATCCAGTTTCTCCGTCAAATCGAATACTATCGCAATAGAGAGGATAAGTACAATCGAGAAAAAGAATGTACCCAAGAACTTACGGATAATATACCAATCAAGACGAAGCATGTTTTATTACATTCTTTGGGTGATTTGAGGAAGGACGGTATTCATCCATGACTCATAATCACCAGCCAAGATATGCTGGCGAGCTTGCGTTACCAAATCCAAATAGAACGCTAAATTATGAATAGACAAAATCTGTAATCCTAACATCTCACCCGCATGTATCAAATGGCGCACATAAGCACGACTATACGCATGATCCACCCACGAAGTACCACATGGATCTAATTCGGTGAAATCATCCTCCCACTTCTTATTACGCAGATTCATCACACCCTGCCAAGTGAAAATCATACCATTGCGACCATTACGCGTTGGCATCACACAATCGAACATATCTATTCCGCGTGCTATACCTTCCAATATATTCCACGGCGTACCCACTCCCATCAGATAACGAGGTTTCTCTTCTGGCAATATATCATTACATACCTCAATCATCTCATACATCACCTCCGCGGGTTCGCCTACCGCCAATCCACCTATCGCATAGCCATCCCTATCCAAATCACGCAAACGCTTTGCAGCCTCTTGACGCAAATCGGTATAGGTACAACCCTGCACAATAGGGAATAAATGTTGCTTGTAACCATATAAATCCTCTGTGCTATCAAAGCGCGCGATACATCTATCCAACCAACGATGCGTTCTATCCATCGAGTCCTTGGCATACTTACGGTCCGCCGTACCCGGACAACACTCATCAAAAGCCATCATGATATCCGCACCTATCTCACGCTCTATATCCATCACATTCTCTGGCGTGAACATCAGTTTGCGACCGTCTATATGACTACTAAAACGCACTCCATCCTCGGTCATCTTGCGGATATCCGACAAACTAAACACCTGAAAACCACCTGAATCCGTCAAGATAGGACGCGTCCATCCTTCGAATTTATGCAATCCGCCTGC
>JAEIGA010019005.1_pt1 | contig 10478 bp, 6 predicted proteins | sample 9270691 | NCBI WGS metagenome assembly JAEIGA01 (sample SAMN17057246, study PRJNA624740) | gut metagenome | biome: biome; isolation source: fecal sample | host: Bos grunniens | place: China: Xizang | collected 2019
CTTGGAATAGAGCGTGCCCAGTTCCGTAGGCCAGGACAGATAAACCATCCCGGGAAACACCATGTGATCGTGGTTGGCATCATTATAAAAACTTTCCAGATACTGCCGCAAAGCCTCTGGCGCAAATTTTCCATCCTTTTGGGGCAGCGTCAGCACCTTATGTCCGGCGCTTTCGATGGCGCCGGCTTCATGTTGGGCAATATGACCCGTTTCCGCAGCCACCACCCCCTGGTATTTCTGCAGTAGGGCATCGATTACAGTTTTATTGGTCTGTGTTCCGCCGGCCAGCAAATAAACATCACCTTCCGGGCAGCCACAGGAAGCTAAAATCTTCTGCTTCGCCTGCAGAGAATACTTATCCGAACCGTAAGGATCCAACTGTTCAAAATTCGTGGCGATCAACGCCTCCAAAATCTCCGGGCAGCAACCTTCCGAATAGTCATTGGCAAAATACAGCATAGTCTGCACCTCCTTTTCATCCATTTTATCCCAGAGTTTTAAAAAACGCAACCGTTCGGCATGATTTTTTCGAGCCTGGGAACACTGTTTTCGGTGATAAAAATGGATTCTATTTGGCAAACTACACACTCACCCCAATTCCCCCCGCTGCGCGGTGATCGAAAGACCGATGTGCTGGTGATTGGCGGCGGTATCGCAGGGCTGTTGTGCGCCTATTATCTGACCCAGGCCGGTGTGGATACCCTTCTGGTAGAAGAAAACCGGATTGGCAGTGGCATTACCATGGGCACTACCGCTAAGATCACATCTCAGCACGGCCTCATCTACCATAAACTCCTGCATAACCTGGGACCGGAACTGACCCAGATGTATCTGCAGGCCAATGAGGAGGCCATCGCCGCCTATCGCCGGTTGGCACAAGATATCTCCTGCCATTGGGAAACGAAAAACAATTTCGTATATAATCAAACGGACAGAGCATCCATTGAACTGGAACTGCAGGCTGTCCGCCGAGTTGGATTTCCGGCGGTGTTCCAGGAAACGCTGCCCCTGCCCTTCCCGATAGTCGGCGCGGTGAAATTCAGCAACCAGGCTCAGTTTCACCCGTTGGAGTTCGTCGCCGGCATTGCTTCAAAGCTGCATATCTGTGAACACACCTCTGTCCGCCATCTTTCCGGAACTACCGCAACCACCGACACTGGCCGCATCCGGGCCAAACACATGATTGTTGCCACGCATTTCCCCTTCTGGAACCGCCATGGCAACTACTTTTTGAAGCTCTACCAGCAGCGGAGTTATGTTTTGGCGCTACAAAACGGACCGGACCTGGATGGAATGTATGTTTGTGGAGAAGAGGGCGGCTTTTCTTTACGAAACAGCGGAGCGTACCTGATGCTAGGAGGCAACAACCACCGCACCGGTGCCAAAAGCACCGGCTGGAAACCGTTGGAAGATTTTGCAAAAGCCCATTATCCCCATGCCATTCCCGCATTTCGTTGGGCCAATCAGGACTGCATTTCTCTGGACGGCATCCCCTATGTCGGCCCCTACAGTCAATCCACACCGCATGTCTCCGTGATCACAGGCTTCAACAAATGGGGTATGACCGGCGCCATGGCAGGTGCCACGGTATTGACAGAGCAAATTCTTGGTCGAAGCAGCCCCTACGCACCTCTGTTCGATCCAAGTCGCAGCATTTGGAACTCAAAATTGGCCGTCAACATCGGCCACACTCTTTCAAATTTTCTGCGGCCTACCGCGCCACGCTGTCCGCATCTGGGATGCGCGCTGAAATGGAATCCGAACGAACGAAGCTGGGATTGCAGCTGTCATGGCTCCCGTTTTGACGAAAACGGGAGGAAGCTGACCAATCCTGCCAATAAAGATCTGCGACAATAGCCCCCATTTTTCGCAGTTTTGGTTTGCAATTTCCAAAAAATCTTGCTATGATAGAGAAAACACCATTTGGGGAGGTTTTTCTATGTTGGATTATGCCCGTATTGCCTGCGCTGTCCCTGCGGTCAATGTTGGTAATGTGAATAAAAATACAGAAGACATCTGCGCCATGCTGTCCAAGGCCGATAGCCGTGGCTGTGACCTGATCGTCTTCCCCGAAATGGCCCTGACTGGCTATACCTGCGCAGACCTTTTCTTTCAGGAAATTTTGCTGAGCGCTGCCATGAAGGGTCTGGGCACCATCATTCGCCACTCTGCCGATCATTCCGGTGTAACCGCCATGGTTGGTCTGCCTGTGCTGATCGAAGGCCAGATGTATAACTGTGGCGCCGTGATCTGCGGCGGTGTGCTGAAGGGTCTTGTGCCCAAGACTTATCTGCCCAACTACAACGAATTCTATGAGCGGCGCTGGTTCTCCTCTTCCGAGGATCTGCCTGTTCACAGCGTTTGCGCCGCCTCTTTGGGGCTGGACGCTGACTATGAGATTCCCGTTGGCCGGGATCTGCTGTTTACCATCGGCGATCACACTGTTGTAGGCGTTGAGATCTGTGAAGACCTTTGGACACCCATGCCGCCTTCTACCATGCTGGCCATCAATGGAGCGGAGATCATCGTCAATCTCTCTGCCTCCAACGATACCGTTGGCAAGCGAAGCTATCGCCGCAGCCTGGTACAGCACCAGTCTTCTATCTGTAACTGCGCCTATGTCTATGTTTCCGCCGGTTGTACCGAATCCACCCAGGATTTGGTCTTTTCCGGCCACAGCATTGTGGCAGAGAACGGCTTTATCCTGGCAGAAAATAAAAACCAGATCGACACCGACTATCTGCTGATCCAGGATATCGACCTGGGAATGATCCGTACTGCCCGTCGCAAGAACAAAAGCGTCCGGGACGCCACCTCGTTCTACGGCAAGATCGAGCCTACCCGCACCCTGTCCTGCTGCAACTCTCCCCTGCGCTCCGACGGCAGCCTTTACCCCGTAGAAAAACTTCCCTTCGTTCCCTCCACCAAAGAGAAGCGGATGGAGCGCTGCATGGAGATTTTCAATATTCAGGTGGCCGGCTTGAAGCACCGCCTTTCCACCATCGGCGCCAACGCGGTCATCGGTATTTCCGGCGGTTTGGACTCCACCCTGGCCCTTCTGGTGGCGGTGGAAGCCATGCGCCAACTGGGGCGGCCCATGACGGATGTATACGGTGTGACCATGCCCTGCTTCGGCACTTCCGACCGGACTTATCAGAACTCTCTGGAACTGATGCGTACCCTGGGTATCAGCAGCAAGGAGATTAACATCCGGGAAGCCGTATCTCTCCATTTCCGGGACATCGGCCATGACGAATCCATCCACAATGCCACCTTTGAAAACGCCCAGGCTCGCGAACGGACCCAGATCCTCATGGACTACGCCAGTGTCGTCGGCGGTATCGTCATCGGCACCGGTGATCTTTCCGAACTGGCACTGGGTTGGTGTACCTACAACGGCGACCAGATGAGCATGTACGGAGTCAATGCCTCCATCCCCAAGACTTTGATACGCTGGCTCATTGAAACCATCGCAGAAAACGAGCGGTTTGCTGCCTCCCGGGATGTTTTGAAGGACATTCTGGATACCCCCATCAGTCCAGAATTGCTGCCGCCGGACGCATCCGGCAAGATCAGCCAGAACACGGAAGATCTGGTAGGTCCCTATGCTCTACACGATTTCTTCCTGTACTACACCCTGCGCCACTGCTTCCGGCCGCAGAAGGTTTATCATATGGCCTGTCTGGCCTTCCAGGGAGATTTCACACCGGAAGTAATCAAAAAATGGCTCATCAGTTTCTACCGTCGGTTCTTCTCGCAACAATTTAAGCGCAGCTGTATGCCCGATGGTGTGAAGGTCGGTTCCATCACTCTCAGCCCCCGGGGCGATTGGCGCATGCCCAGTGACGCTTCCAGCAGGATCTGGTTGGACGAAGCTGAATCTCTTTAAGAAAATACAAAAACCGGACCTGCACATGCAGGTCCGGTTTTATCGTTATTCTTGGGTTTGCACAGTCTCCAGCGTGGCATAGCCGTTCATGCGGAACCAGCCATTTTCATAGCGGCCCCAGAGCTTTTCTCCAATCTGTTTCTGCTCCAGGATCTCCACACGGTCACCCTTGTGGAGGATCGCCACCTTACCGTACTCCGCGCCGGGACCAGTGCGGACATTCACCGCACTGGCTGTAACGGTAGCGTAAACTTTAGTCACAGTAGTAGGCTCGTCGCCCTCGCCGGGGTTTGGTTCGATCACAGGAGGATCCGGCTCATCGCCACCGGGACCGGGAACCGTCACTTCCTCTGTCACAGTTTCCAGTTCCGCATTTTCCGACAGGCAGATCCAGCCGCCATCATAGCGACCCCAGTTTCTACCGTCCACTTCCTGCTGTTCCAGAATCTCCACTTTGTCGCCATCATGTAGTTTGGAAACCTTGGAATGGTTGGTGCCAGGGCCGGAACGGACATTCAGAGTGTCTACAATCACAGTGGCATAGACCCTTGTCACAGTAGTAACTTCTCCGCCTTCACCGGGATCCGGTTCAACTACGGGAGGATCCGGTTCTACCACCGGAGGCTCCGGCTCGTTGCCGCCGGGGCCGGGATCCGGAACTTCAATCTCGATTTGTTCAGTAACTGTTTCCAAAGTAGTGTAACCGGTCAAACGGAACCAGCCGTCCTCATATCGTCCCCATATCTTGCCGCCCAGGTCCTTCTGTTCCAGAATCTCTACCTTTTCCCCTCGCCGCAGCACCGTCACCTTTGCGTTCTCCGCGCCGGGGCCGGAACGGACATTGACAGAAGAAACCGTCACGATGGCAAATGTCTTCTTTACTTCCACAATCTGTACATCTGGCAGCTTTTCCGTGTAATTGTCCACATAGCTGTGGTGGCAGACAGAACAGGTGTGGGTAGTGTAGCCTCCAGCATTCTTGGAAGGAGCCGTCACTACAGAAACATAGTTATGCTCACCCGTGGGCGAGACCGCATTCTCAAACAGAATAATTCCGCAGACCTTACATGTCAATGTAGTATAGCCACCTTCTGCACAAGTGGGCAATGTAACTACAGATACATAGTCATGCGCTCCGGTAGGCGGTACTTCCGAGTCAATCCATGTTTTTCCGCAAACCTCGCAGGAACCAGTTGTATAACCCGCACTTTGACAGGTAGGTGCAATTACTGTTGTCTCACCCTTATGGCCAGCAGGTTCCACAATACCACGTTTCAAAGTAAAGCCGCAGTTTTCACAGGTATAGAGCGTATAGCCTTCTTCTGTGCAGGTCGGCTTGACGATTTCCGGGATATACAGATGTCCCAAAGGCTTCTGATAGCCCTCTTCGTAGGTGTCGCCACAGCTTTCGCATGTATACAGCGTACAACCATGTTGATCGCAAGAAGGCTCGATTACCAGAGAGCTATACTGGTGACCCGTTGCCGGAATCTCCGTTTGCGCAGTACCTTCCCCGCAGACCTTACAAACTTCTCCGTAATATCCGGGTTCCGTACATGTAGGTGCACGTTCACCGGCAATATAACTATGGCCGGTTGCCGGCAATACCAACTTCGAACTTTGATTGCCGCAACGTTCGCACTGCACTACAACATAGCCATCTTCCTCACAGGAAGGGTTCTGGGAATACGCCACATAATTGTGGCCGGTAGCCTGAACAAAATCACCCTTATAGCTATCGCCGCAAAGTTCACATAAATAGATCGTATAGCCTTCACTGGTGCAGGTAACGGGCACGAAACTAATGGTATATGGGTGGTCTCCTGCCGCACAACCTGTCGGTGGCGGGGTTTGATCCGGCACCATGGAAGGATGATAGTTTGTAAACTTCAGGCTGATCCATCCGCCGGCAGTTCTGCCCCAGGGATCGCCATTCACATCTGCCAGTTCCAGGATCTCCGCTTGCTGGCCTCTCAAAAGCATGCCTACTTTTTTGTTGCCCACTCCGGGACCGGTTCTCTGATTCAAAGTATCGTTGGTAATGGTAACCGTAAAGGTGTTGATCAAAGTATCTTCACCATGGAGCATCAAATAGCCATTGACGCAAACCCAACCATTCTTAGTGCGGCCCCAAATATCTCCCATGAATTCCATGAATTCCAGAATTTCCAATTCGGAACCGACCTTCACCGTACCCAAAACCGGATAGGATTTATGGGGGCCGTTATACAATGAAACATTACTGGATCCCAAAACTGTACCGATCGCAGGGACTGAGGGAAATACCGTTGGTTCCTCCGGTTCCTGTGGCTGAGTCACATCGGGGTTCGTAGTTTCGGGCTGGTCTGTTCCACCATTTCCCGTATGGTAAATGGTGGCATAACCCGTAACACGGAACCAGCCCTTGCCACACAAGCCCCAGATCTTATCTCCCACCGTAGCGAAAGCATACACTTCCGTTACATCGCCATGCTTCAAAGTGGTAAGCAGACCAAAGTCTGCGCCCGGACCGGAACGAACATTAATCACAGATGCGGTGATCTCTGCATAGGTTTTTTCTGTAGGCAGTTGAATCTCCATATCCTCATTCTTCTGATTATTCAACGCATCATAGTAATCGGTATAGTCCAGGCAGATCCAGCCCAACTCCGACAAACCCCAGCTAAGATCATCCCCGCTTCGTACCTGAGTAATCGCTAGCTCATCATTTGTATTGACGCGGGTAAGAACCTCATAGCCCAAACCAGGACCGGAACGGACATTGACCCGGTCTCCCAACACGCGAACATGAATCGGTTGATCTTCCGCATCCTGAGATACACTTTCCATCCAGTGGGCATACAGCGTCATTCCATCCAGGGAAGCATCCAAGCTAGTAACGCGGCTTCCGCCCTCCGGCTTAGTATACCAGCCAAGGAAAATATGTCCTGCGTAGGTTGCCTTTGCCATAGGCCAGGCAGGCAAACGAGAATCGTAGCCCTGTGCAGCAAATTCTCTCTCACCGGGGCCTGCATCATAGGTGACATAGCAGTAAGCTTCCGGAGGTTGACGGTTATAGTGACCGTACAGATACATTTCCGCTTCCACCATGCGGCGGGTCATCAATCCCTTGATGAATTTACCGCCGGCAGTACAGCTGGCAGTCAGCGCAGCAATCAGTTCGTTTCCGGTGGCGCCGCTAACAACTGCCTTATGGAAGGCACCTGCAGGGCGGCTCATCCAGGCCGCACCAATGTTATATGTAAGCGAAAAGATCGCATCAAACTGCCCTTGAGTCAACGTCAAGTTGTAATCATCGGCAAACTTATTAACACGTCCATTGAAATAGACCAACTTTTCTGCCAAAAGTTCCTCTGCCTCATCCACCGGAATACCGGTCTTCAGGTAACGGTCCAGATCTTCATCCGGGCAAGCCGTGCCGAAGCCCACGGTCCACTGGGAATAGTCCCACTGAGGCACTGCGGTAAAGCCTTCCAGCTGTTTGATCATGTCTACACATGCATCGCTGACACTCATATCCGAAGCAGCATTGACTTTTAGCGGCGCAATGGACACCATGCCCAGCGTCAGCGCGGCAGTCAAAGCGATGCAAATCAAGCGTTTGAACATAGGGATTCTCCTTTGCAACGATAACTGAGTATTATTATACCAGAAAACTCCACTCTTTGCAACCATAAATCTTCATATTTTGTCAAATAGTTTACATTTTCTCAACTTTTTCCTGTTAATGGAGGAAAATTATGTAAAATTATTCCATATATTTCCAGATTTCCACGAGAAACCATTTGCATTGGTCCTGCCAATATGATAAAATGAGAAAAACTTTTTCTGGAGGCTCCACTATGCAGAACCCCAAAGTGCTGATCGGTATGAGTGGCGGTGTAGACAGTTCCGTTGCCGCATACCGGATGCTGCAAAGCGGATACCAATGCGTCGGCGGCACCATGCTGCTCCATGACGAGGCAGCGGACACCGCTGACGCTGCCGCCGTGGCCAAACGATTGGCGATTCCCTTCCATGTATTTGACCATTGTGGTCCCTTCCGGGAAGCAGTCATGGAGGATTTCGTCCGTTGCTACGAATCAGGTTTGACACCCAACCCCTGCATCCGTTGCAACCGTCATTTAAAATTCGGCACATTTTTGCAAAACGCTCTGGAACTTGGCTGTCAATATGTTGCCACCGGCCATTATGCCCGGGTCATCCAGCATCCTGAAAGCGGCAGATTCTTGCTTTGTAAGGCTACGGATTTGCCCAAGGATCAGAGTTATTTTCTCTACAGCCTCACCCAGTACCAGCTTTCCCATACTTTATTCCCGCTTGGAGAACTGACCAAGGAGGAAGTCCGCAAGATTGCCGAAGATCAAGGCTTTGTCACCGCACACAAGCGGGACAGTCAGGACATCTGCTTCATCCCTGATGGGGATTATCGGGCTTTTTTGATCCGTTACACCGGCCAAGACTATCCAGTCGGAGATTTTCTGGACGAAAATGGCAACATTGTAGGCCGCCATCAAGGCGCTGTGGGCTATACCATTGGCCAACGAAAGGGGCTGGGTCTTGCTATGGGCGCACCGGTCTATGTTTGCAGCAAAAATATGGCCGCCAACACCGTCACCGTGGGTAGCAACGATTCCCTGTTCCGCACCACCTTGCGGGCCACTGATTGGAATTTCATTGCCTTCGAGAAACTCACCTCCCCCCTCCGCTGTTTGGCAAAGACCCGCAGCCGAATGATTGAGCAGCCCGCCACCGTATATCCGGAAGAGAACGGTGTTTGCCGTGTAATCTTCGACGAACCTCAGCGTGCCATCACTCCCGGTCAAGCCGTTGTCCTGTACGACGGCGACATCGTCCTTGGAGGTGGCACCATCCAGGAGGTTTTATGATTTTAAATTTTCGAAAAGCCCAGTTGGCCGACCTGCCGGCCGTTCTGGAGATTTACCAAAATGCCCGTGACTTTATGCGTCAAACCGGAAACCCCAACCAGTGGAAGCAACACCATCCCGCAGAAGAATTGATCCGCGCTGACATCGCCCAGCAGCAGCTTATAGTCTGCACCGAAGCCGACCAAATTCTTGCGGTATTTGCCTATCTTCCCGGCATCGACCCAACTTACCTCAAAATAGAAGGCGGTGTGTGGCTCAATGACGAGCCTTATGCCGTCATTCATCGTATTGCCGTGGCGGTTCCCGGAAAAGGCATCGCCGGCAAATGCTTTGACTGGGCTTTGCAGCAATGCCCCAACCTGCGGATTGACACCCACCGAGACAATCTTCCCATGCAAAAAGCCCTGCAAAAGCATGGTTTTTCCTATTGCGGTGTCATATATCTTGCCAGCGGCGAAGACCGCATTGCCTTCCATAAATGCCTATGAATTACAAAAACCTCCCGGAATTCCGGGAGGTTTTTATATCAAAGCAGCACCTGACAGCCTGTTTGACTGATTTGTGTCAACATGCCGTCACGCAAGCGGTAACCCTCACCATAGAGGATTGTGTTTTCCCCATCATCTATGATGTAGGAATAATCCGGCAGGGCATAAAAGCACTGCCCACAACTATCCGGATAGGTAATATCCTCAAACAGTCGCAATCCATCAAGCACATCGTGCTTCACCTTCTGGTAATGAGGCAGGATTTGCGCCTTCGTGAGACCCAATCCCGGCAAAAAACGCTGATACTCCGGAGCTGATTCACCGGGTTCCTCCGGTTGTGCATACACCGTTTCAGCGCTGTTCATGGAACCGGCGCTGATTCCCATCACTACACCGGGATAATTTCGTAGCAGTTGCCACAAGCCGATGCGTTGAAAGAAAGCATTTTGGGTAGGCACATGGCCACCGGCCAGCACGATCAGCTGGCTGGAAGTGACCAGTTCCGCTGCCTTGTCTGCATTGTTGGCATCCAACACCTGATAAGACGAAAAATGGATGCCTGCATTGACAAAGGCCATGAATACATCCGCACCAAAGCGGCAATTCAAATCATGCCTGTCCGGGCTGGAACAGATATACAAACACCGGGGATGGGGCAACAAGCTGGCGCGTATTCGGTCAACAAAACCATTCTCATTGCTGAAAGCGGGTCTGTCCGTATCCTCCCGAAAGGGAGAGCTGGTGATAAAGGCAATCATAGGCTCTTCCTCGCAGTCATACCCGGTAATCCGGGAAATATTCCTTTACGAAGTCCACATTCTCTACCCGGAAACTCTTACCGTTCAGATATTCCAAGTTTCCCGCATCTGTGGAGAATGTAAAGGTCAGCTTATAGGAATACAAGGCCTGGTAGGTCCGGTCAAATCGCTTGTCCAGTTTGCCGTATTTGCCGTCACCCAAAAGCGGATGGCCCGCATGGGCAAATTGCGCACGAATTTGATGGGTCCGGCCTGTAATCAGTTCGCATTCCACCAGGGAAAGGCCGTTTTGCGATGCCAACACCTTGTAGTTGGTCTGGCAGGATTTGCTGCCGGGCTGAGGCTTGTCGGTGACAAACACCCGGTTTTTCTTCTCATCCTTAAACAAATACCCCTTCAGACTTCCCTCTTTCAGCTTTGGTGTGCCTTCCACGATGGCAAGATATCGCTTGTC
>JAEIGA010019006.1_pt1 | contig 10478 bp, 3 predicted proteins | sample 9270691 | NCBI WGS metagenome assembly JAEIGA01 (sample SAMN17057246, study PRJNA624740) | gut metagenome | biome: biome; isolation source: fecal sample | host: Bos grunniens | place: China: Xizang | collected 2019
AGTTCGTGCAGCTGCTTTGCATGAAGCAAACCCGATGTTGGGTCACCGTGGTTGTCGTTTGGCTGTTACATATCCTGAAATTGCAGAAATGCAAGCTCGTGCTATTTTGGAAGCTGCTTTGGAATGTAAAGCTGAAGGTGTTACCGTAACTCCTGAAATCGAAGTTCCGTTGACAGGTTCTAAGAAAGAGTTGGATATCGTTAAAGACGTTATCGATACAACAGCTAAACAAGTATTCGCTGAAAAAGGTGCAACAGTTAACTATATCGTTGGTACAATGATCGAGTTGCCGAGAGCTGCTTTGATGGCTGAAGAAATTGCTGAATCTGCTGCATTCTTCGGTTTCGGTACAAACGACTTGACTCAAACAACTTTGGGTATGAGCCGTGACGATACTGGTGCAATCTTGGACGAATACAGAGCTAAAGGTGTTTATGTTGCTGATCCGTTCGCATCTATCGATGTTGATGGTGTTGGTAAATTAGTTGCTCGTGCATGCCGTAAAGGTCGTGAAACCAGAGCAGACATTCACTTGGGTGTTTGCGGTGAACACGGTGGTGATCCGAAATCAATCGAGTTCTTCCACAAAGTTGGTTTGGATTATGTATCTTGTTCTCCATACCGTGTACCTGTTGCTCGTTTGGCTGCTGCTCAAGCTGTAGTTAAGTTCGGCAAAGAACGTACAGTTGGTGGTAATGAAGGTTGCTGCTGCAAAAAAGCTAGCTAAGATAGCTGAATAAATGAAAAAGCGTAGTCCGTCGGGCTACGCTTTTTTTTGTTGAGATAGATGATTAGAGCTTATCGGAACAAATCCAATAATCATCTCTGTCCAGATAGTATTGCATTCTGCAATGTCCGTCTGAGTCGTGAGCAGTGATTGATTCCGGATGCTCTACATCAAACCAGAAAATCTCACGATTGAACTTTGGCATCTCGATACCATGATGTTTGAGAATTTTGACGGTGGTTATGAAATCATGCCAGTTCCTGTCCAGCGTTCCACGGTCAATTCCTCTTACGAGGTGTGCGGTTTGAGGAAAGATAGCTGCTTCCTTTATCCACTTGCTTACATCGCCTACGGACAAATCCTCATATCGAAGAGATATGCCGTCCTTAAGATACATATCATCTTTGGTAAATCCTCGTGAGTAGAAAATAGTTCCGTTCACAACAATTCCGATGAATGCCGCATTTTTATCTATCGTATTCTGATAGAAAATATTGCCGTTTTTGTCTTTGAAGGCTAACTCTAACGGAGTAGCTCCGCAAAAACGGTCGAGATATGCTTTGATGTCATCAAAAGTAGGGTTGGTTGCATCCCAAATTCTAAAAAGTTCATCTCTTTTCATAAATGTTAATTTTTTAGTGATTAATGATTGTAGGAATAATATAGAAAAGTGTGCAAAATGTATCTTTTTTTGCTGATTTTGTCAATGTTGAAAATTAATAAAGATTTTGCTTGCAAGAATTGAAAATGTGAGTCATTATCCGCCTGAATTAGGTTGCGAATCGCAACAATTGCATGCAATTATTTTATCTATACTCATCAAGAGGAGCCAGACTCCGCGGGTTTGATGAGACTTTTCGTTTTAAAAATAACAAATATTTTCAACCTTCTGCGGTCGGGGTTCAAATTTTTTTGATAGTATTGTCGCAGAATTATAACCATGGGGATTCATAACATGAAGGAATCTTATACGAGCAAAAGACGTGTAAGAAAGAACTTTGGCAGAATTGATGCAGCATCAGAAATGCCGAGTTTGATTGAAGTTCAAACCTCTTCATATCGTAGCTTTATCGAAGGTAAGGACTGTGAATTTGGTTTGGAACAAGTTTTTAAATCTATTTTTCCGATTAGTGATTTTGCCGGAAATGGCGAATTAGACTTCGTAAAATATGAGCTTGAAGCTCCTAAATACGATGTTGATGAGTGTATCAAACGTGATATGACTTATGCCGCTCCGGTTAAAGCTACTCTTCGTTTGTTGGTATGGGATATTGACGAGGCTACCGGTGCTAAGTCTATCCACGATATCAAAGAACAAGATGTATTTATGGGCGACATTCCGTTGATGACCGATAAAGGTACATTTATCGTAAACGGAACAGAGCGTGTTGTTGTATCACAAATGCACCGTTCTCCGGGCGTATTCTTTGACAGCGATAAAGGTAAAACAGTTTCAACAGGTAAATGCTTGTTTGCGGCTCGTATAATTCCTTATCGCGGTTCTTGGCTCGATTTTGAATTTGATGCTAAAGATTTGATGTATGCACGTATCGACCGTCGTCGTAAATTGCCGCTTACATCTATTTTGTATTCTATGTATTCAAAAGAAACAGAAGAGAAAATCAAAGAATTAGCTAAAGAAGGCAAAAAAATCGATCGTAACGAAGTTAAAGGTATGAGCAAAGAAGAAATTCTTGAATACTTCTACGAAGTAGAAACTTATACCGCAGATAAAAAATCTTGGACAGTTCCTTTTGTTCCGGAACGTTTCAAGGGTGTTAAACTTGCTTTCGATTTGGTAAATGCCGAAACCGGTGAAGTTGCTGTTGAAGCCGGCAAAAAAATTACTATTCGTAATGCAAGAAAATTAAGCGAAGAAGGATTAGTAAACTACAAAGTTTCTGATGAACGCTTAGTCGGTAAGTTTTTGGCAACAGCCTTGGTAAATGCTAAAACCGGTGAAGTTTTGGCTGATGCAGGTGCAGAAATTACCGAAGATTTGCTTGCGCAAGTTCGTGAAAACAAAATCAAAGAAATCAAAACTTTGTTTATCGATTATATCAATGTTGGTCCGTATATCCGTAACACATTGGAAATCGACAAGAACCATTGTCGTGAAGAAGCTTTGTTGGACGTTTATCGTGTTATGCGTCCGGGCGAACCTGCTACTTATGAAGCAGCTGACCAATTGTTCAAATCTTTGTTCTTTGATGAAGAACGTTATGACTTGTCATCAGTAGGTCGTGTTAAAATTAATGCAGCTTTGAATATTGATTTTGAAGAAGCTCCGGATACATGCCATACATTGCGTAAAGATGATATTTTACGTATTGTAAAACATTTGGTAGATATTCGTGACGGTCATGGTGATGTTGATGATATTGACCACTTAGGAAACCGTCGTGTTCGTTCTGTGGGCGAATTGATGGAAAACCAATATCGTATGGGCTTGCTCCGTATGGAAAGAGCTATTCGCGAAAGAATGAGTGCCGAAGTTTTGAACAATGTTAAACCGCAAGATTTAGTAAATGCTAAACCGATTGCTTCGGTTATCAGAGAATTTTTCGGTTCTTCTCAGTTGTCACAATTTATGGACCAAAACAACCCGTTGTCAGAAATTACACACAAACGTCGTTTGTCTGCGTTAGGCCCGGGCGGTTTGAGCCGTGATCGTGCAGGCTTTGAAGTTCGTGACGTACACCCAACTCACTATGGTCGTATTTGTCCGATTGAAAGCCCTGAAGGTCCAAACATCGGTTTGATTAACTCTTTATCTACTTATGCTCGTATCAACAAATATGGCTTTATCGAATGTCCGTATCGTGAAGTTGTAGACGGCAAAGTAACAAATAACGTTGTATATTTGTCAGCAGATCAAGAAGGCAGATACATTATTGCGGAAGCAAATGCCGAAGTTAATGAAGACGGTTCTTTTGTAAAAGACATTATTGCTTGTCGTAAAGCAGGCGAATTTGAATTTGCAACTCCGGAAGAAATTAATTTCATCGACGTATCTCCGAAACAGTTGGTATCTGTTGCTGCTGCTTTGATTCCGTTCTTGGAAAACGATGACGCTAACCGTGCATTGATGGGATCAAACATGCAACGTCAAGGTGTTCCTTTGTTGCGTTCGGAAGCTCCGTTGGTAGGTACCGGTATGGAAGCAACCGTTGCTCAAGATTCCGGTGCGGCTGTTGTTTGTAAATATGACGGTATTGTTGATGCAGTTGATGCAAACCGTATTGTGGTTCGTTCTCAAAGCAAAAACTCTAACGACGTCGGTGTTGAAATTTATAAACTTCAAAAATTCCGTCGTTCAAACCAAAATACCTGCATTAACCAAGTTCCGTTAGTAAAAGTCGGTGACGAAGTTAAAGCCGGTGATATTATGGCTGACGGTCCATGTACAGATATGGGCGAATTGGCTTTAGGTAAAAATATGCTTGTTGCATTTATGCCTTGGAACGGTTTGAACTACGAAGATGCTATTCTGTTGTCTGAAAGAGTTTCTCGTGATGACGTATTGACTTCTCTTCATATTGAAGAATTTGAAGTTATGGCTCGTGATACTAAACTCGGACAAGAAGAAATCACTCGTGATATTCCTAACGTTGGTGAAGAAGCTTTGAAAAACCTTGACGAAGCAGGTATTGTTTATATCGGTGCAGAAGTTAAGGCCGGCGATATTTTGGTTGGTAAAGTAACTCCTAAGGGTGAAACTCAAGTTACTCCGGAAGAAAAATTATTGCGCGCAATCTTTGGTGAAAAAGCCAGTGATGTTCGTGATACTTCTTTGCGTGTTCAACCGGGTATTGAAGGTATCGTTGTTGATGTTCAAGTATTCTCTCGCCGTGGCGTAGAAAAAGACGAACGTGCTTTGGCTATTGAACAACAAGAAATTTCACAATTAGCTAAAGACCGTGACGATGAAATTGCTATCATTCGCAAGATTTTTGAAGAACGCTTAAAATCTATGTTAATCGGTCAAACAGTTGTTGATGCTCCTAAGGGTATTGCTAAAAAGACTGTTTTAAACGAAAGTGATTTTGATGCCGTTCCTTCTTCTCAATGGAGCAAGATTATCGTTAAAGACGAAGAAGTTATGTCTAAGGTAGAAGAATTTGTTGCTGCTTATGAATTGCGTGTTAAAGGTGTTAAAGAACACTTTGAAAACAAAGTTGAAAAAGTTCAACGCGGTGACGATTTGCTTCCGGGTGTTCTTAAGACAGTTAAGGTATTTATTGCAACCAAACGTAAAATGCAAACCGGTGATAAAATGGCCGGACGTCACGGTAACAAAGGTACCGTTTCTCGCGTATTGCCGTTGCAAGATATGCCTTATATGGAAGATGGTACACCTGTTGATATCGTGTTGAACCCGTTGGGTGTGCCTTCACGTATGAACGTAGGACAAATTCTTGAAACACACTTGGGTTGGGCCGCAAAAGAATTGGGTAAACAACTCAATGAAATGTGTGAACAATATAAACGTGGCGAAAAGACCATTGATGAATTGAACGAAAAATTAAAGTCAATTTATGGTGAAAAGCAATATAACAAAGAAATCGCAGTTTTGAACGAAGCTGAAAAAGTTGAAATGATTTCTAATGTTAAGAACGGTATTCCGTTTGCTACTCCGGTATTTGACGGTGCTCACGAATCTGACATTAATAATATGTTGGAAATGGCAGGTCTTCCTACTTCAGGTCAAATTGACTTGTATGATGGTCGTACCGGTGAGAAATTTGACCGTAAAGTTACCGTCGGTATCATTTACATGATCAAACTTCACCACATTGTTGACGAGAAAATGCACGCTCGTTCAGTTGGTCCGTACTCTCTCGTTACACAACAACCTCTTGGTGGTAAAGCTCAATTCGGTGGTCAACGTTTCGGTGAAATGGAAGTGTGGGCATTGCAAGCTTATGGTGCTGCTTATACCTTGCAAGAAATGTTGACTGTTAAATCTGACGACGTTGCCGGCAGAACAAAAGTTTATGAAGCTATTGTTCGCGGTGAAGAAGGATTTGAAGCCGGAATTCCAGAGTCATTCAATGTATTGGTTAAAGAAATCAAATCATTGTGTTTGAATGTAGAACTTTTGAACGAAGCCATTTAAGTTGGGAGATAAAAAAATATGACTGAAATTATGAAATTTTTTGGCCAACAACCGGCTAACGGAGATTCGTTTGATGAAATCAAAATTTCAATAGCATCTCCTGAACAAATCCGTTCTTGGTCTTATGGTGAGGTTAAAAAGCCTGAAACTATCAACTATCGTACATTCAAACCTGAAAAAGACGGTTTGTTCTGTGCACGCATTTTTGGTCCGGTAAAAGACTATGAATGTTTGTGCGGTAAGTACAAAAGAATGAAATATCGTGGTATTGTCTGCGAAAAGTGCGGTGTTGAAGTTACTCTTTCTAACGTTCGTCGTGAAAGAATGGGCCATATCGAATTGGCAGCTCCGGTTGCTCATATTTGGTTCTTGAAATCTTTACCGTCACGTATTTCAATGTTGACAGACATTGGTGTTAAGTCTTTGGAACGTGTTCTCTATTTTGAGAGCTACATCGTTATTGAACCGGGACTTACTCCGCTCGGTATGTATGAAATGTTGAGCGAAGAACAATATCAAGAAGCTGTTGATGAATATGGTGAAGATTCTTTCCGTGCAGGTATCGGTGCTGAAGCAATCAAAGAAATTTTGGCTTCTATCGATTTGGAAGAAGAACGCAAAAACATTAGAGCAGAATTGAAAGATAATGCTTCAGAAGCTAAACGCAAAAAGTTGGTTAAGCGTTTGAAAATTATTGAAGCTTTCCTCGATTCTAACACCAAACCGGAATGGATGATTTTAGATGTTTTACCGGTTATTCCGCCAGAATTACGTCCTTTGGTTCCATTGGATGGCGGTCGTTTTGCAACTTCTGATTTGAACGATTTGTATCGTCGTGTTATCAACCGTAACAATCGTTTGAAGAGATTGCTCGAATTACATGCTCCGGATATTATTATCCGCAACGAAAAGAGAATGTTGCAAGAATCTGTTGACGCATTGTTTGATAACGGTCGTCGTTCTCGTGCAATTACAGGTACCAACAAACGTCCGTTGAAATCTTTGTCTGATATGCTCAAAGGTAAACAAGGTCGTTTCCGTCAAAACTTGTTGGGTAAACGTGTTGACTATTCAGGTCGTTCGGTTATTACCGTAGGTCCTGAACTCAAACTCCAACAGTGCGGTTTGCCGAAGAAGATGGCTTTGGAATTGTTCAAACCTTTCGTATATGCAAAATTGGAATTGTATGGTCATGCTACTACAATTAAAGCTGCAAAACGTATGGTTGAAAAAGAACGTCCTGAAGTTTGGGATATCTTGGAAGAAGTAATCAGAGAGCATCCGGTTCTCTTAAACCGTGCTCCTACTTTGCACCGTTTGGGTATTCAAGCATTTGAACCGGTTTTGGTTGAAGGTAAAGCTATCCACTTACACCCGTTGGTATGTACTGCGTTTAACGCCGACTTCGACGGTGACCAAATGGCTGTTCACGTACCTTTGTCTGTTGAAGCTCAATTAGAAGCTCGTGTTTTGATGATGTCTACAAACAACGTATTGTCACCGGCATCAGGTAAACCGATTATCGTTCCTACACAAGACATGGTTTTGGGTATTTACTACCTTACATACGATGCCGATGGTTTGAAGGGTGAAGGTTCTATCTTTGCTGATTATAACGAAGTTTTGTTGGCATTAGATGCTAAAACTATTGACTTGCACAGCAAAATTAAATGCCGTATCAAACATGTTGACGATAATGGCGAAACCAAGTTTTCTGTAGTTGATACAACTGCCGGACGTTTGATGGTTGCTGAAATTTTACCGCAACATGAAAATGTTCACTTCTCTTTGGTTAACCGTTTAATCAGAAAGAAAGAAATCGGTGAAATTATCGATATTATCTATCGTCACTGCGGACAAAAAGAAACAGTTATGTTTGTTGACCGCTTGATGACCTTAGGTTTCCAAAATGCTTGTAAAGCAGGTATTTCTTTCGGTAAAGACGATTTGGTTATTCCTGAAGCTAAAAAGACATTAATCAGCGAAACAGAAGATCAAGTTAAAGAGTTTGAACAACAATACCAAAACGGTTTGATTACCAAGGGTGAAAAATATAACAAAGTAATCGATATTTGGGCTGCTTGTACCGATAAGGTTGCTGATGAAATGATGAAAAACATTTCTAAAGCAGAAAATGGATATCTTAACTCTGTATATATGATGGCTCACTCCGGAGCTCGTGGTTCTGCCGCACAAATGCGCCAAGTTGCAGGTATGCGTGGTTTGATGGCTAAGCCGTCAGGTGAAATTATTGAACAACCGATTAAATCTAACTTTAAAGAAGGTTTGACCGTGTTGGAATACTTTAACTCTACCCACGGTGCTCGTAAAGGTTTGGCCGATACTGCGTTGAAGACTGCTAACTCAGGTTACTTGACCCGTCGTTTGGTTGACGTTGCTCAAGACGTTGTTGTTAACGAACAAGATTGCGGTACCGAGCGCGGTATTATTGTTCGTCCTATCGTTGACGGCGGTAATGTTACCGTTTCAATCGGTGAACGTATTTTGGGTCGTACAACATTAGAAGATATTCTTGATCCTGAAAACGGCAAAGTTTTGGTTGCCAAAGGCAAGCTTATCGATGAAAACGATGTTGAATTGGTTGAAAAAGCAGGTGTTGAACAAGTTAAGATTCGTTCAGTTCTTACTTGTGAATGCAAACATGGTGTTTGTGCCGCTTGTTATGGTCGTGACTTGGCTCGCGGTACTCCGGTTAATATCGGTGAAGCAGTCGGTGTAATCGCTGCTCAATCAATCGGTGAACCTGGTACACAGTTGACCATGAGAACCTTCCACATTGGTGGTGCTGCGTCTAAATCTGCAGAACAATCAACTGTTGAAGTTCCGTTCGCAGGTACACTCAAACTTGAAAATGCTCACGTTATCGTAAATGATGAAGGTAACGGAATTGTTTTGGCTCGTAACTGTGAGATTGTGATTGTTGATAGCAATGATCGTGAAAAATCTCGTCACAAAGTTCCTTACGGTACTAAGATTTTGGTTGCTGAAGGTGCAAAAGTTAAGAAAGGCCAAAAGGTTGCAGAATGGGATCCGTTTACAACCCCTGTTATTACAGAAAAAGCAGGTAAAGTTGAGTGGATTGATCTTCTCAGCAATGTTTCATTGGATGAACGTGTTGATGATACAACCGGTGTTGTTGATAACGTTGTTATCGATTGGCACTCAGGTGCAAATGCTCCGAATCTCAAACCGAGCATTGCATTGAAAGATAAGAAAGGTAATGCAATCACCTTTGATAATGGTAAAGATGTTCGCTACTACTTGTCTGTTGGGGCTATTTTGACTGTTGAAAACGGTGCAGAAGTTAAAGCCGGTGATGTTATCGCAAAACTTCCGCGTGAAAGCTCAAAGACCAAAGATATTACCGGTGGTTTGCCTCGTGTGGCTGAGTTGTTTGAAGCTCGTCATCCGAAGGATCAAGCTATTATTTCCGATATCGATGGTGTTGTTGAATTTGGAAAAGATTATAAAGCTAAACAACGTATTACCGTTACACCTGCAAAAGGTGAAGCTTATGAATATCTTGTTCCGAAGGGCCGTCACGTTGCTGTTCAAGAAGGCGATGTTGTTAAGAAGGGTGACACTCTTGTAGAGGGTACTGTTGCTCCTCACGATATTTTGCGTGTTCTCGGTGTTGAGAAATTGGCAGAATATTTGGTTAAGGAAGTTCAAGACGTATATCGTTTGCAAGGTGTGAAGATTAATGACAAGCACATTGAAGTTATTGTTTCGCAAATGTTGCGTAAAGTTGAAATCAGAACTCCAAATGATACAACTTTCTTGGCCGGCGAACAAGTTGACCGTGATGTGTTTGAAGCTGAAAATGCAAAGACTATTGCAGAAGGCGGTGTACCTGCCGAAGCTGATGATGTATTGTTGGGTATTACCAAAGCATCATTACATACTAAGTCATTCATTTCAGCCGCATCGTTCCAAGAAACAACTCGCGTATTGACCGAAGCTGCTGTTGAAGGCAAGGTTGATAAGTTGAACGGTTTGAAAGAAAACGTAATCGTAGGTCGTTTGATTCCTGCCGGTACAGGTACTGTTTTGAGATCTTTGAAACGTGTTGCTGCTCAAAACGACAAGGAAATTCTTGCCTTGCGTGCAGAAGCAGAACAAGCTCGTTTGGAAGCAAGAACAGAAACTGTTGAAGCAGAAGAACAAACAGCTGAATAATTCAAGCTTTTGAATAACAAAAACCGCTTTGGAAACAAAGCGGTTTTTTGTTGCAATAATTTTATAATAAGATAGACTTGCGAGATATTAAATAAATAAGGAATTATAGTTATGGATAGTAAACTGCTGTCAGTTCTTATGATTGGAATTTTTTTATCAACAAATTCTACGGCATTAACATTTGATCCTACTTTGGATAGAATCAAAGGCGGTAATCAAATTGTGGACTATATAACTGATGTTGTAACTTTGACGGGTAGTGTTTTTACATATAGTGAAACAAACTCAGGTGGCAGTATGTTTACTATTCCTACTGAAATTAATGGAATTAAAGAAAACGTATATTATAAAATTGTTTTAAATCCTGAAAAATTTTCAAATTCATCCGGTTTGGTTTTTAATGAAACAGGTACTGATGGTATTGCGGTTATG
>JAEIGA010019007.1_pt1 | contig 10477 bp, 20 predicted proteins | sample 9270691 | NCBI WGS metagenome assembly JAEIGA01 (sample SAMN17057246, study PRJNA624740) | gut metagenome | biome: biome; isolation source: fecal sample | host: Bos grunniens | place: China: Xizang | collected 2019
GTCAGATTAAGGTTATGAAGCTGCCTAAGGCAATTTACGTTAAGCTTGAGGCACTTATGAATCCAGCTGCTGAATCAAAGAAGACTCCGGTTCCTGTAATGGACTACATCTTCGGACCAGCTCTTGAGATGGATGTAACTCCAGGTCCAGATGACCCACAGCATCCAGAGCGTAAGCAGAGAGAGATTAAGTATGATCTTTGTGCATTTGAGACTGATCCTACTCCAGTAATCAATGTTGACGGAAGCAATTTCTTCACAGATGAGGAGCTTGAGCTTATTGACGCTTACAGTACTGCTCGTGCAGATCTTGCAAAGGCAAAGACTGACAAGAAGAGAAATGAGGCTCAGGCAGTACTTACTGAGAATCAGGCTGCAGTTCGCGAACTTTACGTAAAGGTTATCGCTTATCTTAAGGAGCATGCAATTGACCTTGTTAAGGAATGCACATATCAGCCTTGGGATGAGGCAACTGAAAAGCGTGTTCAGAATTGGATTGACATTGTTGCTACAATGAATGATCCTGCAACAGTTTCTGCATCAGAGGTTGCAACCGCTCCAGTTGAGCCAGCTGAACCAAGACCGGCAGATGTAACAGATTTTATTGGTGATGACGATATGCCGTTCTAATTAGAGAAATTTTCAAACAATAAAAGAGACCAACTTAAGTTGGTCTCTTTTTGTATATTAATCATCTATTACCATCATTCCAGTATATACATCAGAATCAATATGTTTACCTGTCATTCCAATAGCATTTAGAAATATAGTGTTTCTTGTATTTTTTGAAAATTTAACAGTACAATCAGGCCATGCTTTTATATCAATTTTATCAAACATGCATTTGTATGTTATGCCGTCTTTTATGCTACCCGGAAATTTATTATCAACAAATATATTATAAGGTAAATTGTAATCTTCATTGCCATATTGTACCGTAGAAACAACAGTATCAGGATGTATTATCTTGCTAACATCAATATCGGCGCTTGTTTTAGTTCCAGTTATTTGAAGCGTTGCGTATTGAAACGTTTTGGTTGTAAGTGCAGTATGCTGTTTATTATGCCCTATAACTTTTATCATTGGCAAATCAGGTCCATACGTAATATATAATCTATAATCATCTGGATTTTTAAATACATTAAAATCAACAACTAGCACATCTCCTTCCCAATGGCATGCTTTATCAACTAGCTTAAAGTTTTCTGGCATCGGTACAGGTTTTGTTACAGTGAAAAAATATAATACCCCTTTATTTTTACGTTTGTAATTATTAAAGTATTCACGTATTTTTTCTTTTAGTATTGTATCATGCTTAGCTTCAGCACTATTTAATGTATCATCAACATTGCCAAGAATTCCTTCTTGTATATCTTTAAAGTCTTTCATAAATTCTATTTATTAACGGTCTTCCCAAATTTTGTCAAACATATCATTTAACATGTCTGGTATTTTGTATATAGTGTTAAGTTTAATTGATATATGTTTTAGTGTAAAGTCAATATTATCGATATTGATATATCTTAAAACATAAATATTTGGTCTGTCTACATCAATATCAAAATATGTATAATGCCCATAACCTTCATTTTTAATAATGATCATATTGCTTGAATATCCATATCCTTTAGGAATTACAACATAATAGTTATATGATGATTTTATTTTGCTTAAGTCTTTGATTGTTTTTACCTTTAAAGTTTTCAATACATCATGTAAATCATCAATAGCATTTAATATGTCTTTCTTATTGTAACTATATAAATCCTTTACAATAGTTATTTTTTTAACATTTATATCACCTGTTGATATTGTGGATTCAATATCTGACAATACTCCTTCATACAGTGTTTTCATCCTTTATAATTTTCGTTAATTAAGTATTCAAAATCAATATTATTGAACTTGAATGTAACATCAAATGTATTTGATTCTCTTTCAATCTTTGTGTAATTGAAATCTAATCCTTCAATGCCATCCATGTGCACGTCAATATATTTTACTTTTGATATTACTATACCAGTTTCATCCATAAGTTCAATATACATAACTGGCTCACAATCCCAAGTATACTCCCTGCATGCATACCAGAAAGCAGTCTCATATAGCATAAAGTAATTCAACAATCCTTGATTTGCTCTAAATGTAACTTTAAACTCCTTTTCAATCTTTTCAAGCGGATTGCCTACATTAAGATACGTGATTTCATGTGAAGCTTCAACATTAAGTTTTCTTTGTCCAATTGCCTTTATGCCATTAGCGCCATGCTGCTGTTGAGTTGTTGTAAGCTCTGAAATGCCTGGCATAGTTACACCCTGAATTGATTCATTAAGATAATCAATTGCTGTCGTCATCGTATAGGCATCTTTATTCAATAATGCAGTGTATTTAGCTTCAATCTCAGGCGGTAGAAACGTCTTTGGAAGATGGAAGCGCATCAAGTCATATCTTAGTGAAAGAGAAAGCATATCTAATAAGTTACAATTTCAATAAATAATAACACAACATTTGATATATATTTATGTATAAATGACTTTTTGACAAATTTCCGCATTTTTAAAAATATTTGTTATATATAAATATGAGCAGTATATTAAGTGATATTGATGAAAGTTTGAATCAAGTTGATGCTTGGATGCTCAAACATGAATTTGATGAATATAAAGAAAACACTAATAAGTTCATTCATCAATTAGATATACAACTAAACATTGCTAATCAACGAATTGAAGAGCTTGATTCATTTGTTAAGTATTTAGAATATAAAATACTTGAACTAGAAAAGGATGTTAATAATTAATGTAATGAAAAAGAAAGAGATCATAATTGATGGAATGCGATACGGTGAACGTGAGCTTGCACAGCTTATTCGCCGTAAAATGTGCATCCAGTCAATTAGAAATAAAAAGAAGTATAATCGTAAAACTAAACACAAGAAGTTATGGATCCCAGAATAATAGGAATGCTTATTTTAATTTCATCAATCATTGCAGTATACATAATTGTTCCTATGATTGCAGTAAGCAGGCACAATAACAATATTAAGCCGATTTTAGCAGGTGTATATGAGACAAAAACTGGCAATGTTAGAGTAACTGTAACAGGAATTGTACGCAATATGGTATCATACGAATTCAAAGATCCTGATGATTTCAATAAACTTAAAAATGGATCAATGACACTTACTGAATTTGACAGCATTTTTACATATCTTTATACAGATTACAAAACATTAGTATACAAAATTAACAAAACGAATTAAATAGTATAGTTATGGCGATGTTTATTGGAGTAGGAATTGGTGAAAAGTTTACACATAACAAAAGAAAGTGGATGGTGTATGATATCCGGGAAGGAATGTACACCTGTAAAACACTTGACAACGATAAAAAAAGTGAGGAAATAAAAGTGTTCAACACTACTGAAATGCTGAAAATAATCAAATAACATATATGAAGATTAAGATTATAAAAGAAGTTGAAGTTGAAGCATGTCTAATTGATGTAGATGCTTATGTTCGTTATCTTGAAGACATTGGATTTGAACAGGATAACAATTGGTGTGATTGCAATGCGGATAATCCGGAGTGCCCATGCATTGATGGACATCAGTGGAGACCAATAATCAATATCAATACCGGTAGGATCATCAACTGGGATGCTCCAATCAAATGTCATGTATTTGCAAAAGTATGTGATGAGTTTAAGTGTAAGATTAAAGGTCTCAATGGTGAAGACATCATTACATATGAAGGATATGTACCAAGCTTTATGGCAATTGAAGACAATGGCTATGGGGATTACATAGATATGATCGTTGAAGAAGATGGTACGATCAAAGACTGGTACTTTAGTCAAGATCATATTGATGAATTGATTAACAATAATTTATAAATTAAATTTAACGCGTTATGAACAAATTTACAAAACTTATCTCAAACAATGGAGACAGTACACTCCAAAGACGTGCACAATCAGTTGCAACATCTGCAGAAATTGCTCAGCAGTCATTAGTAAACAAGCTTAGACTTGAAAAGTCAAATCTTGAGCTTAAGATTATGAATTTGACAGACCTTGCACCAGATTCAAAGGATTCACTTCGTCCATGCGATACTGGTTGGAATGCAAACACTTGGGCAACAGAACTTCAGAGAGCAAAGCAGGATCTGTATAATGTAAACATCCAGCTCAAGATTGCAGAGGAAACATTCAATGAATACTTTAAAGAGAGCGACAATTATGAGACTCAGTCTACTGAATAAACACATATAAAATATGTTGACAAGTTTAAGAGGACAAGAAACAACAGCTAAAAACTATTGGGATGATTCAAATTCTGCATTGTGCAGCGCAAAATATGTAAGTGATACAGGCGGTTCAAGTATACGTATTAATGGCGACGGATTGCTAGATAATACATTGGTATGTGATGATTCATATCGTTTAGCCAATGCCTATGCAGGTTGGATAGAACCAAAAATAACTTTGGACGAAGATCTTGTAAATCAGATAGCTGCTGATGTTGCAAAAAACCTTATCAAGCAGAAAGATCCACTTGAAAAGAACTCTGATGTTGATGACGTTGAAGTTCCCCCAATATCCGGATTTATTGAAATTTAAAATGCATTAAACATGAATAAAGATTTACCATTATTTAGATGCAGTTGGCTAGAAGTATACTTTGGATTGTTTGGTCCATGTCTGACGTATCACACAAGCGGATACGATGCCGATAATGCTCGTCTGGTGATATCATTGATATTCTGTCAGTTGTATATTGCTTTACCGTGGAAGCACACCACAAAGCACGACTATGACATGTATGCAACATACGGATTCTATTCTTCAGCTGAGCCAGACAGGGTGATATTTCAATGGGGAAGTATTCACAAGATGTGCATTATGCCATGGGTAAGAACTGTTGTAGGACGCAATTTACTTGACATCAATGGTGACTGTGTCGTATTGGATGATGATTCGTATGATAACATTTTAAAAGAGATTGACGAACTACCAAGTAATTATATCAAAAGCAGACATTGTTACGGGTATGATTGTCAATATTATGTTATAAGACGTATCACTCGGCCGAAGATATTCAAAAATCTGAGTTGGTTTGATAAGATAGATTATGAATTCAATGTATCATTTGACAAGCCATTTTACGGTAGTACGATGCTATCGTTTGCATCAGATACAAATCTTGCTGAAGCAGAACAGATTGAACTGCAAATGATGCTGAAAGACGAAACATACAAAAACTTCTAATTTATATATTAAAGGATCTGAATTTTTCAGGTCCTTTTTATATATAAATATACAATCAATTTAGTTATGGGTATTTTAAATGACATAGATATTACGCTTGATAATACAGATACCATCATTGGTACTACAGCTGAGCGTAAAATTGACTTTGACACGATAGTTTTTGACAATGTTTCTACAGATTCATGTCATTATGCCATTCTTAAGAAATTTGATAGACACTCAAAGGGATCATACAAAGTAGATCATCAGATTGCAAAATACGAATGGGAATGTACAAATCTGTTGAAGTACTTTGGATTAGATGGTATATATAAAGGCATTACAATATGTCTTGATATGACTTCAATAAAAACATGGGAAAAAACATGGGGATATCCTTCAGTATCATCAAGACTTGTATTGATATATAGAGGTCACAAAAGAAAAGATGACTTTGCATATCTTATAAGGTCATTCAATGCAAGTGCAGCAATAACGCATTTAAGAGAAGCACGCTTTACTCTTGAAAAATTTTTCACTTCTGAAAATACATTCAATTCATTATTTTTAGAGCCAAGGAGAGTAAACAAGATACCTAAAGATTACGCTCACAATTGGTTAAACTTTTATAATTAAAGCTAATATGATAGAATACAACGGACAATCATTTGAGAACAATCCAAATTCGCTTTCACCAACTGTGCAGTTTGAAGGTAGGGTGCATCTAAAATATAAAGATTCAGTGTGTATTTCAGTATATGGATTCAATGAAACTCAAGTAATTGAAACAGTTAAACAATTTGCTAAGATTGAACCAAATGTAGGTACAGTTGAAATATACGGACCAGAAAATGTATGGGCATCAAGATCTTATGTAAACACATATATCCTTTAAGACAGCAATATGGGTATTCTTGATAACATAGAGGATTCTTTAAGATCTGCAGATGATTGCATTGAACTTATAGAATACGGTGAGTACTTAAATCATTTGTTTGGTCAAAACAGCATTAAAGACTATAATAAAGCAGTAAAGCTTATCATTGAAAAAACTGCGTCTTGGTTGCAGCCATTTAATGAATATGAAGACTATATTGATGGAGGTGTAATAACATATAACGCTTGTAGGTGTTTTTCATTTAATAACAATATACCACCAATATTAGCATATACACCTCCAGTAGGACGTAGAGCTGCTATACTTGATGTATTTGATATATATGAAGACAAACCACATTATCATTTAGCTTTTCAAACTGCAGGTGAAATTTACGAATACAACCAGCATATGATAGATGTACATCCAAATACAAATATCTTTAAGATAAATGATATTGATAAATTCAATATATTAATAAAGCAAATAACAAAAACATATTCTTGGTATTGACAATTATGAGAGAATTTTTAGTAGCATTTACAGCATCATGTTCAACGGGCATAATGACGGATACTGTTGAGTTGTGGTATAATGAAACTGCAAATCAAGAAACTTTTGAACGTATTTTGAATGCAATACTTAAACCGTCATATGTAAAGAACATTATAAGTTGGTCATTAATAGAGTAATAAGAAGATATACAAAAAATATATAGGAGATATATAATATGTTACAGATAAGACAAGGAGTATTTGAGACGAATTCAAGCTCAACACACGCAATTTCGGTTGTAAGATATGATGCATCATGTTGTGAGATTCCGGAATCAATTCATTTTGGAACAAGCAGTGAATTCGGTTGGGAGAATGAAAAATATTTTGATATTGCATCAAAAGCCAGCTATTTGTGGATTTCAGTATGTGATGAATTTGACCGTCTTGAAGATGAAGAGGAGCTTCTTAGAATAAAGGCTGAATTTGTTAAGATCTTAAATGATTACGGTGTAAAGCACGTAACATTTGATGAAGAAGACTACAAAGAGCATCAATTGTGGGAAGGCGAGGGTGAGCCGTATTTATATATTAACGGATATATAGATCATGGTCGTGAATTATCTGGTTGGGCACAACAGATGATTGATGATCCTGAACTGCTAATTGGATATCTGTTTCATCCGCATTCATATATCCATACCGGCAATGACAATGAAGATACAGATATAACTTGGGCAGAAGATGCTGAATTGGATATTTACAAAGGAAACTAACTTATAACTTAATGAAATCACTTAAATCGAGTTTACAAAGAATAGAACTTCCAAGGTATTACGGAGATCGTACCTTGGAAGAATATTGTGATGTTAATGGAATTGATATTGATAACATTGCTGAGTCGCAATTACACATGTATTCATATATTGTTTATGCATGTGAACGCTCTCATCATGCATTGTTGAATCATATAAATGAAATGCTCAATTCACATGATGGAACGGAGTTAGCAAATAAAATCATGCAAGTGCTAGATAGTGAGGCATTTGAACACGGTATACATCAGATTGATAATTGTGTAATATTAATAAAGATTGATAAGCATTCTCCAATAATTACAAAAACAATCACAACAGATTTCTTATTAAATGATTGTCCTGAAAGTGAGCGAATCTATGATCTGCTTGACTATTATGGTTACTATATAACAACAGTAGATAAAGTTAATAATGACTATTTAATAAGACTTGAACCTAAATACACAAAGGAATACAACAGTGAATCCGGTATATATTATCATGTAACAACTGAAAAGAATTTGCCGAACATATTACGAAAAGGTTTGAGACCTCAAGTAGGAAAGACAAGAATTCAGGGAGGATATAGATACTTTACAAAACGATTATTTCTTATACCAGATTCGCCCACAGTATATGATGACATTAAGAAGGTCATAAATGACAAAGGCTATAAAAATTTTGTTATATTAAGGATTGATGGAGATCTCTATTCGGGACGCAAAAATAAGTTGGCAACATTTATTGATGATTATTCATTCAATGCTAACGATGTATACACTTATGAATATATTCCGAAGGAGGCAATATCAATTGTTGATTTGGAAAGCTTAAAACAATGATATAAAATAACTTATTAAATTATGTTACAGATAAGACAAGGAGTATTTGAGACGAACTCAAGCTCAACACACGCAATTTCAGTATGTTCAAAAGCTGATTGGGATATGCTTCAGCGAGGTGAAGCCATGATAGATCGTAATTTACAAATTCTTCCAAAGGCAGAGGCTCTTGAAAAGAATGAAAATTTTCGTAAGTATGCAGAAAAGCATGGGTGGGATGTAGATGATTATCTTATGAATGACGGTTACATAACTTGGGATGAGCTGTGTGACGGATTAGAATATGAATTTTACACAAAGCACTCAACAGTTGGTGGCGTTGATGTTGTAGCATTCGGTTATTACGGGTACGATTATTAATTATGGGTGTTCTTGCAAATATTGATGATACTCTGATGCAGACTGACAGTAAAATTGGTCTGATGTCAGAGTTATCATTATTGCCTAATGTTGAACATAGTTTCACATTATTCAAAAAGACTTATTTGGACGCAAAAGAAATATGGTTATATGAGTATAGATTTGAGTGTCCTAATATTCTTAAAAAACTTAATGATGTTGTAAATAGCAATAAATCTAATTTTTGTGCTAAATTCAATGGCTTTGATATCACAATAGCAGTTTGTTGCAATTCAATAAATACTAATTCAACAAGAAATTGTGCTTGTGTAACATATACGCTTGAAATAACAAATGATAAAGGACGTAAAATGATTCTCAATCAACATGAAAGCACATATTCGCCAAGAGCAAATTTTGAATTGTTTGCTGATTCTTTGTTCAGAATTAAATTAGCTAATTTATCAATAATATTTAGAGACGTTGATTCTATATATGACTATCTAAATGGTCACGATCTCTTTAGGGGATATAAGCTCATATAAATGAAATGCAAAGTTTCATCGCAAATGTCTGAATTTCATTCAGACATTTGTTATATATAAATACAGGTTGTTGCATTAGTAGCAAGCTTATAATTGTAAGGTTGTTAAAGTGATCATATGACAATCTTGCAGAGCATCGGCAAAGGTCGGTATCTTATTAGAAAGCGCAGTTCGAATCTGCATAAATATGGATCTTCTAATATACCTGGTTCAACTCCGTGGGATGCTCACAAAATTTTATTGACTATGGGACATAACATTAAGGTTGATGCACCAATGATTGCATCTTATGTAAACGGAAATTATAATGTAGAATTGTATGCAGACGGCACGAAGATACGTTTCAATGACAAAGACTCACTGATTCCTGCATTTCCAGAAAACATGGATGTATGCATTACAAAGAAGTGTGATGGCGGTTGTCCGTATTGCTATGAAGGATGTACAGTAAACGGTCAGCATGGCTTCATCGGAGACTATGTAGAAACTATAGAGGAAGGCAGTGATCCTGAATATGCTACATATTACTATCCGTTTGAGCTTCCACATTGGATGCAATCTTTGAAGCCTGGCACTGAGCTTGCAATCAACGGCAATAACATGGATCATCCGGACCTTGAGGAATGTCTTAAAGCACTTAGAAACAGAGGTATCATTACAAATATCACAATCAACCAGAGACACCTCGCACAGAACTTCTGTAAGCTTGTTGACTGGCAGGAGCGTGAACTTATCCACGGCATTGGAATTAGCCTGTCTGATGCAACTGATAATTTTCTTGAAGTTGCTTTAAATGACTTGGATAATGTTGTACTTCATGTAATTGCAGGCATCTTTACTGCAGATGATATGATGTATCTTCAGGCATATAAAACCAAGATTCTAATTCTTGGATATAAGAATCTTGGAAGAGCTACTGAATATAGCAAAAAGAACTATCATATCATCATGCAGCGAATTGAAGAGCTTAAGGCAAATCTTCCTATGATGAGAGGATTGTTTGAAGTAATGAGCTTTGATAATCTTGCTCTGGATCAGCTTGATGTTAAGAACGTGCTTTTCAACAATAACGAAGAGAAATGGTCACAGTTCTATATGGGCGATGACGGTGGATTTACAATGTATATTGACACTGTAGCTGGTAAGTATGCTAAAAACTCTTGTATGTCTGAGGAAGAGCGTTATGATATCGGTTCCAAGACTGTTGAAGAGATGTTCAATCATATTAGAGAACTTTACGGTAAGCGATGAAATTGTTGTTATTTATATTATTATGTATTATTGCAAATGCAGTAGCATATTTTGTGCTGCAACTTATGTTTACTGCCATAGATA
>JAEIGA010019008.1_pt1 | contig 10477 bp, 8 predicted proteins | sample 9270691 | NCBI WGS metagenome assembly JAEIGA01 (sample SAMN17057246, study PRJNA624740) | gut metagenome | biome: biome; isolation source: fecal sample | host: Bos grunniens | place: China: Xizang | collected 2019
TCGTTTTTCTCTTTTTTCTTCTTTGGTCATAATAAAAAGCTCCATTGCGTAAAATCTTTTCTTTTATTTTACCACAATGGAGCTCTATTCCGTTTACAATATAGTGTTTTATTGCGAAAAGTTTTTATTCTTTATCGCTGCGTTTTTTCTCACGTAACTCCCTGAAAAAACTTGTCATCAAATTACTACATTCTTCGCCAAGAACACCGATTTCCAATTCAACCTGATGATTGAATTCTTCCATTTGTAATAAATTCAAAATGGAGCCTGCGCATCCTGCCTTCGGATTCATACATCCAATCACAACCTTTTTCATCCGCGATTGTACAATTGCCCCCGAACACATTTGACATGGTTCGAGTGTAACATACATAATACAATCCTCAAGGCGCCAGTCATCCATTTTTTTACTTGCTTTTTTAATCGCCATTAACTCTGCATGCGCCAGCGTATTCTTATCAATGGTTCTTCGGTTATAGCCCCTTCCGATTATCTTCCCTTCGTAGACAATCACACATCCAATGGGAACCTCACCTAGTGCATACGCTTTCTTTGCCTGCCGAATGGCCTCCTTCATATATTTTTCGTCTTGTGTCATCATGCGTCAATTATAACTCAAGACATAGGAATCTGTCGACACCAATATCCAAAATCTTCATAAGTATTCTTTTCATTTTCTTCTAATTTTAAATCCACGTCAGTCAGTCTGCGAAACTCCGGAAATCCAAAAGCCTTTGCAGCAACCTCTTCCTTCTCATGAAAAACTCCAGGCACGCCTAGCCAAATATTTCCGTCCTCTTCTATATATAACAGATGGTGGTAGTTATGATATCCATGAAGCAAGAAACTGTTGTTTGCAATGCGCCACTCCTTGCGAGGGAATCTCGAGATGTCCTGTCTTGCAATTTTCTCGTAAGTGATGTTTCGCGGAGGTATGTACGAGTCGATTTCTTCCTGTTCCGGAGGTATTGGAGTAATCTGTTGCTCCTGCAATCTCTCTTCCCGCCCCTGCAAGCCCTCCCGCTGCCCTTGTGGAGTCTGCACGTTGTCAGGTACAGTCGGCTGCTGTTGCGGCATTGTCACTGTGGTATGTTCTTCCACCGGCAGCCTCTCCGCTTCCCATCCTCCTACGTATTTTTCTCCGTTCTCCTTCTGAAACAGTATACCTTGTATGTCATCCACATTTTTTGCATAGATCTGTATCAGATATTTATCCATCTGCTTTTCTATTTTCATGAATCCAATGTTACGTACTCTTTTTCCATTTTGGTATTCGTACAAATACTGAGTAGTTTGCTCCATATTCGCTCTCCTTTCGAATCTTGTCTACTACTCACTTTATTCATCTTGTCCCCAAAATAGACCAAAGGCGAGATGAAATTCCACAATTTCACCTCGCCTCAATTACATAAAACTATATCACTGCATTTAATTCCTGATACAATCTTTTTGCATAACTGTCCGTCATGCCACAAATATAATCTGTCACAAGCAACAATCGCAAATACAATTTCTCATTTTCGTCCTTGCCTTCTGCCTGCTTGTGATAAGCGCTCTTATAATTTTCCGAAATAAATGATACCACTCTTTTGTCAATATCATTCAATTTCACATCGGTATCGTAATATAGAACTGCCTTGACAAACTTGTCCATTAGAAAGTCCATAATCACCGATTCAGCCACCTCCATCTTATAGATAGATGGGGTCGTGAATACCCTGCGATAAGCCATGTCACCCAAAAGATGCATTAAGCCTTCTCCATAGGTGCCACAGAAAATGTCCTTGCCATACGTACCTTCCATAATGGCATTATAATTAGAAGTAAATCCATAGGTTGCGCAATTAATTAGAAATCCCTGAACTTGTACAATCCAGTTCTTCACTGCATATTCTTCCGGATTACTTACACCGCGATTTACACCGCTCTCATACTTGTGCTCCAGTTTATCCAACGGTCTAAACGTATTTTCCGGCTCACGCTCCTGCAACTGACGCAGTTCTTCCTTTAACTGATAATAGGAAATAAATCCTTTCACGTAAGCATCCTCAATATCTGCGGTCTTGTAAGCAATATCATCTGCTGCTTCCAAAATAAAAGTCAGTGGATGGCGCTTCCCATCTGTTCCAGTCTCCTTCACGATAGACTCAAAAATGTCTTTGTCGGCATAGTAATATCCCATTTTCTTGTCTTTGATGTTTCCGGTCGTCTTGTCAATTCCAACCGAAGAAACCGGATATTTCACAATGGTATGAAGCAGAGCATAGGTCAGATTCATACCATGTTCATCCACCAGATAATGTAGCTTGGTAACCAAACGAAGGGCCTGCGCATTTCCTTCAAAATGATAGAAGTCCTCTCGCATCTGCTCCGTTAACAGGTTCTCAACCGTTTCACCTTTGAACTTCATAATCGGAAGATTGCGTTTAAACCAATCACGAATCACACTTTCTCCAAAATGTCCAAAAGGCGGATTTCCAATATCATGAATGAGTCCCGCACATTCAAGGATATTACAAATTTCTTCTTTATCCTTCCATGTGAAGTCTGGATCCTTAATATAAGTTAAAATATATTCTCCAATATTTTGTCCAAGGGACTTTCCGTAAGAAGAAACCTCCAAGGAATGGGTAAGTCTCGTTCGGATAAAATCACTCTTATCTAACGGAAAAACTTGCGTCTTATCCTGCAATCTTCGGAAAGATGCGCTCCCTATGATTCTGTGGTAATCCTTTTCAAATTCACTTCGCAAATCTTCCTTTTGCTTTGGCTTTACTACTGCTTCGCGTGGTCGCTTTGTTGATAATAATTGTTCCCATCTCATTTTTATCTCACCCTTTCAAAAACAAGCCACTTCTTACTGTGCTTCTTCTGGTTGATAATAATCTTGCAGATACTCTTCCAATGTAATTCCTAATTTCATAATCTCGGTTGCATCTTCCACTCCGACGTAACGATAATGCCACGGTTCATAAATAATCCCTGTAATATTTGTCTTCTCAGGTGGATACCTTAAAATAAATCCATATTTATGACAATTTTCCTTCAGCCATTTTGCCTCAGCCGTTGTTTCCTGACGCTCGTCCAGCTCTGTATATTGATTCGAAATTAAATCCAAGGCTAGTCCAAGGGCATGCTCGCTTGTCCCAGGAATTGCCACATTAAGAGATGTCTCGTTAAAAGCATCCCAATAGCTCATACCATCCTTAACACGCTCTTTCATGGACTCTCCAAAAACCTGTTCCTGTCTTTCCACAGAACGATATGCAGAACAAATATCGATGTGTAATCCCGCCTTTTTTGCATCAGACAGCATTTCCTTCGCTGCATCTATGATTCGAGAATCTAAACTAAGACCTTCCTCTAATTCCTTCAGTTGCGGGACATATCCTTCCTTCATCGGATGTTCACCATTAACAAGAACCATATTCCAAGGAAGTGTTTCCTCATCCTCGTTCATCTGCTCCTTCAAATCATACAGCTGCTTTTCAACTTCTTTTAATTTTTTATCGTCCTTTTCCTGTACTTTAGCAACCGCCTGGGCAACCTTTTTTTCTGACCTTTTTTCTTCCCTTGAACGGCCAATGCTGTTTCCAAGCATTCCACCAATAAACAATACTATAATTGAATATATAACTAATCGTTTGTGTTCCTTCGGCATTCTCCGAAGTTTCATTCTAATTCCCTTTATACACCAACCGATAAACTTCTTTACATTCATTCTTCTTCCCCTAATACGCTAAAAATAATATTTATTATATCACAATCAGATTTCCAGTGCTACTCCCAAACACCCTTCTGGCATATCCACATTAAAATTCTTTGCAATCGTTGCACCAATTACTGCAAATGTGTCTTGCTCCGGAAGCAAGCCCCCTTCTTGCATTGACGGTGACCACGCCATAAATGGCACTTTTTCTCTCGTATGATCTGTACCTGTATATGTCGGATCATTCCCGTGGTCAGCTGTGAGAATCAACAAATCATCCTCTCTCAGAAGTGGCAATAACTCCCCTAATTTTTCATCAAACATTTCGATTTCTCTGGCATATCCGGCAACATCTCTTCGATGTCCCCACAATGCGTCGAAATCAACTAGATTTACAAAGCAAAGTCCTGTGAAATCTTCTTTTGCAATCTCTATGGTCTGTTCCATTCCATGCACAGATGACTTCGACTTATGCGACTCAGTAATTCCCTCACCCGCAAAAATGTCATTGATTTTTCCGACAGATATAACCTCTATCCCTGCTTCCTTCAGGACATTTAAAGCCGTCTCTCCACTTGGCTTTACTGCATAATCATGACGGTTTGCTGTTCTTTTAAATTCTCCTTTTTTCCGCCCTACATAAGGTCTCGCGATTACACGCCCCACCTTCCATTCATCCTTCATGGTCAGTTCTCTGGCAATCTCGCAATATTTATAAAGGGTCTCCAGCCCCATTGTGTCTTCATTTCCACATATCTGCAACACGGAATCCGCAGATGTATAAACAATTAAATGTCCCTTCTCAATCTCTTCCTCTGCAAGCTCCTCTAAAATCTCTGTACCACTGGCACTCTTATTCCCAATAATTGTTCTCCCTGTGCGTTTTGATAGCTCGTCAATCAATTCCTTAGGAAACCCATGCTCCGTAAAGGTCTGAAATGGTTTGTCTGTGTAAATCCCCATCATCTCCCAATGTCCGGTCATGGTATCTTTTCCTACGCTTTTTTCGTTCAGCTTCGCATATTTCCCAAGTGGTTTTTCCACCGCTTGTACACCTTTTAATTCGCACAAATTCGCAATCCCCAATTTCTGCAAATTCGGAATATTTAATCGTTCAGTATATTCTGCAATGTGTCCCAATGTATTTACACCGGAATCACCGTAATCTTTTGAGTCATCCATTTCTCCTATTCCCAGAGAATCTAATACAATCGTAAAAATGCGTTTATATTTGTTCATAACGACTCCTTTTCAACCAGAATTTAAGGACAAAAAAAGAACTGAACCTTGCAAGATTCAGTTCTTAGTGCGCGATCAGGGGCTCGAACCCTGGACACCCTGATTAAGAGTCAGGTGCTCTACCAACTGAGCTAATCGCGCATCGCATTTCATAACGCAAGGTTTATTATATATTGCTTTTCCAAGAAATGCAAGCATTTTTTTACTAAAAATCCCTTAATAATTCTTTTCCTTATTACATGTCTTAAGTTTGCTCTTAGGATTCAGTGCCTTGTATACCTCCCAAAAGGATTTTCGAAATCTCCTCACACATCTCTGATATGTTTTGCAGTGATAAAACAAATTGCAATGTCGTCTCATACATAGCACCATTTTTCTTTTTTATTAGTATATCCTTGTTGCAATCAATTTGTGAATTGGATTCCCTTGAGCAGAGAATTTTTCTTCATATTCTGTCATGACATTTCCTTGATTCATAGCAACATCATGATGTAAATCAAATGTAGAGCCGAGCAATTTCCAACCAGCCTCCTGGACTTGTTCTAATGAAAATTCAAATAATGGACGATTGTCTGTTTTAAACTCCACTACGCCTTCTTTTGCCAGCACCTTATCGTACTGTGCAAAAAATACAGTAGAAGTCAATCGTCTCCTTGCATGTCTTTTTTTCGGCCACGGGTCGGAGAAATTCAAATATATTTTCTCCACTTCTTCCGCTTCAAATACATCCGGAAGCTCCATTGCATCCATACATATAAATCTGACATTGGTAAGTTCACAAAATTCCTCTGTATCAAATTTCTCCAATGCACGAAGCAAAACACTGGAATATCTTTCAATTCCAATGTAATTAATTTGTGGATTCTGCCTTGCAAGGGTTAAAATAAACTGCCCTTTTCCCATACCAATTTCAATGTGAATGGGATTACTATTTTCAAATAGCGTGTTCCACTTTCCCTTATACTCTTTACTTTCCTTTACAGCAATCGGATGACGTTTAATAACGTCATCCGCACCTGGTATATTCCTTAATCTCATATGTTTACCTCTTTATCATTCAGCCATGAAGCTCGGATAATAGTAATTAGTACTCAAAAACCGCAACGCCATACGGTGGCAAATCATAAGCAAATGAATACGGTCTTCCGTCACACTCTGATTTTTCTGCTTTGTAAACTAACGGACGTTCCTGACCTGTTCCACCATATTTTAACTCATCGCTATTAATAATCAATTTGTACTGTTTGCTCTTTGGCACTCCCACACGATAATCCGGTCTCGCCATCGGTGTCATGTTGCATACAAATAACAAGTTTTTCTTTTGGTCCTTCGAATGTCTTACAAAACTATAAATGCTTCTGTCCGCATCATCTGCGTTAATCCATTCAAATCCTTCCCAGTTATCGTCACATTCATACATAGCTTTATTCTTCTTATATAAATGTAACAAATCTTTCATAAATTCCTGCACATTTCTATGCCATTCCTCACCCAGTAAGTACCAGTCAAGTTCACGCGCTTCGCTCCATTCCTGTAATTGGGCAAAATCTTGTCCCATGAACAATAACTTCTTTCCGGAATGTCCCATCATAAATGCATAACCAGCCTTCAGATTTGCAAACTTATCAAATCCAAGTCCCGGCATCTTATTCAACATAGAACATTTCAAATGTACGACCTCGTCATGAGATAATACAAGCACATAATTTTCACTGTATGCGTAGCTCATAGCAAATGTCATATTGTAATGTGCACCTTTTCTAAAGTATGGATCCAATTTCATATACTCTGTGAAATCATGCATCCATCCCATATTCCATTTCATGCTGAAACCAAGTCCGTCATCCTCCGGTTTCCCGGTGACCTTCGGCCATGCAGTAGATTCCTCTGCAATCATCATGGTTCCCGGATTACGTCCCAGAATCACAGAGTTCAGATGTTTAAAGAATTCGATTGCTTCTAAATTCTGGTTTCCGCCATATTTATTCGCAACCCACTCTCCATCTTTCTTTCCATAATCCAGATATAACATAGATGCAACTGCATCTACACGCAAACCGTCAATGTGGAAATGTTCAATCCAAAACAATGCGTTTGCAATCAGGAAGTTCTGTACTTCAGGTCTTCCAAAATTGAAGATTTTGGTTCCCCAATCCGGGTGCTCCCCTTGTCTTGGGTCTTCATGCTCGAAAACAGCAGTTCCATCGAACATAGCCAAACCATGTGCATCTTTTGGGAAATGAGCCGGAACCCAATCCAAAATAACACCTATATTATTCTTATGGAAGTAGTTAACCATATAAGCAAAATCTTCCGGTGTTCCATAACGGGAGGTAGGCGCATAATATCCAGTCACCTGATAGCCCCAAGAACCATCGAACGGATACTCTGCAATACCCATAAGTTCGATATGGGTGTAACCCATTTCTTTGATGTACTTCGTAGCTTCTACTGCAAACTCACGGTAAGTATAGAATCCATCGTCATCTCTTCCCGGATGACGTTTCCATGAACCAATGTGCACCTCGTAAATAGACACAGGATTCACATGAAAATCCCATTCGTTACGGGCTTCTAACCATTTCGTATCAGACCATTTTAAATTGCTGATGTCACTTACTCGTGAGGCATTCCCCGGTCTTACTTCAGCATAATTCGCAAATGGGTCCGCTTTATACAAATATTCCCCTTGCTTGGTTTCGATACAATATTTATACAACGCACCTTTATCTATTCCTGGTATAAAACAGCTGTAAATGCCTAATGGTTCTTGGCGTTCCATCATATGTACACCTGGTTTCCAATCGTTAAAATCTCCTACTACGGATACCGACACGGCATTTGGCGCCCACACAGCAAAATATACGCCTTTTCTTTTCCCATCTTTTACGACATGGGATCCCATCTTTTTGTAAATCTCATAATGGTTACCTTGTCCAAACAAGTATTGGTCCAATTCACCGACTTCATACGCTTTGCTCATGTTTAATACACTCCTCCGTCATTTGGCTGTCACTAATATACTTATTATATCTTATAATTCTATAAAAAAAAAGAGTTTTGGGACATTTCCCGTCCCAAAACTCTTTTGCCTATCTAAAATCTTCTTCTTTCAGAATAATGCGGTCAGAATCATCTTTATTCTTTCCGATCAGCTTCTTCACCAACTTCTTCAATGTAGTTCTGTTTGCATTCTCAATGGCATCATCTATGATGGCTTTTACGTCAGCAACCGTAACCACCTTCTCTTCTCTCTGAAGAATGTCGATATCACTATACAATGCGAGAATTCCCATCTCGTCAATCTTATACCCATTTTCTTTTGCATAAGTTTGACCAAATGTTACAAGTTCATCATTGATAAATACCGGTAGGTCGATACGAGAACTGAATTTTTTCGCAAAGTTAGGATATTCATTCATAAGTCGATCAATTGGTTTTCTTTCATCTTCAAGAACTACAAGAAGTTCTCCTGTCTGTCCCTCCATCAATTCACACAAATCATCAATTGTGTTGCGTTTTAATCTGGAAGCCTTTTCAATAACAAGTGCTCCGCCATGAAGTTTTTCAACAATATCACTTACATTCTTATTGTTAAGAGCCTCTGCTTTTACAATCGCAACTTTTCCGTGTTTCATTTTTCTGGATTTTTGGATTGCTTTTACAATATTAACTGCAAGAACTGTTTTTCCTGAACCTCTACGTCCAACAATGAGTACATTTCCAATTCTAGATGTTCCATATCTGGATTTACACTTCTTGTCCTCTTCTAATACCTTAACAATCTGTTCACTCATACCATGCACTGGGACAAAATATGAGAACAATTTCTTCTGTTCTTCTGTAAGACCAGCTTTTAGTCCTATATCACTATGTGCTTCTAAATCATAACGTCCTTGAACAACAAATCCTGTATCATATGGTGTACCTGCTTTTGATGGTTCTTCCGGTTGGTAAGGTGGAATAACTGCGCTTGCTACAGTTACCTCTTCCATCGGTGTCTCATCCGGAACCTCTACACGTGCCGCACTTGCCAGCGCTTTTGCAGACAATGCAATCTCTTGTGTATCTCCAAGTTTAATGCCTTCTTCTGTCTCTGCTTTCTCAGCACTTGGTTGCAGTTCTCCCATACCTTCAACTTCTTTTGCAACCATCTTTTCAATGTCTGCTGTTTCCGTGTATGTGATATCAATTTCCGGCACATCCATTGACTCTGTCATTGGTATACTTGTCGGTTCATCCGGAGTTGCAATGAATTCGTCAACTTCTTCCTTGCCTGGCAGTTTTATTTCCATTGCAGATAATTGCTCTACTACCTTTTGTAATAAAGGCTTGTCTTCTACAACCTCTTCTATTTCTTTCGCAGTTTTCTGTGCGTCAATCTCTGCCGACTCCGCTTCCAGTTCTTCCATCAATTTTCTGACATCATCAGACAGGATTTCTTCCTTTTCCTCTTCTGCCTTTTCAACCTCTGCAGCAATCTCAGCTTTCTCCTGTTCCACGCGCTCAAATTCTGCCTGAATCATCTGCGCATTTTCCATCTGCTGCTCTTGCCAATCCTGAACGATTTCTTCGATGGACATGGTTGGTTTGTTTTCTGTGACCGTCTCCTGAACAACTTCTTCCTGGTCTTCTTGGACTTCTTCAACTTCCTGAACTTCTTCAGCAGAATTCACTTCAACCGCAGCTTCTTCTGGAGTTGGCTCCTCTGCAGGTGCTTCGACAACCACTACTTCCGGTACGATTTCTTCCGCTACTTCCACAGGAGTTTCTACAACAGTTGTTTCTTCCTCAACCGCAGTCTCTTCAACTGCTGGTGCTTCCTTTACTACAGGTGCCTTCTCTTCTTCCAAGCGGCTCATATATTTCTCATGTTGTAATGGAGTTAACGGCTTGTACTGCATCTTCAATTCCATTGCTTTGTAAATATACTTACCTTCGCTAAACCAAAGAATCAAATCATCGCACTCTTCCAAGCACTCAGAAATCATTCCTGCTTCTTTATATAATCCGGCAAGTTCAAAAGCCCATTTCTCTACATACTCTACTTTTTTAAACTCTTCCAAAACAGCAATCTGCTCTGCAATCGGTGCATTTTTACTTTTTAGAATTTTATATTTAAAAACAAAACGGTTCGGGTCGTTTGGCGCCAATGCTACAAATTCCTCATAGCAGTCCATTGCTTCCTTCACTTCGTTCATCTTAAGAGCCAGCGTACCGAGACGATAGATAATCTTCTTGCTGTCCGGTTGACGGTCATATGCTAAGAACAATATATCTCTTCCTTTTTGATATTCTCCGTTATATTCATAAACTTCGCTTACTGCACAAAGGACTGCAACGTTTTTCACTTTGCGCCAGTCAATGCTTTCTGCAATCTCATAAGCATCCTTATATGACTTGTTCTCCAAGCACTTAAGCATCTGTTCTGTTTTTTGACGATATTCGTGTTTATCCACTGTATTTCACCCCTGTTAAAAACTTTCATACATATGAATTATTTTATCACACACAACATACAATGTCAAA
>JAEIGA010019009.1_pt1 | contig 10477 bp, 7 predicted proteins | sample 9270691 | NCBI WGS metagenome assembly JAEIGA01 (sample SAMN17057246, study PRJNA624740) | gut metagenome | biome: biome; isolation source: fecal sample | host: Bos grunniens | place: China: Xizang | collected 2019
GCCATTAAATCCATTAGCTCTTTCGTCCATGAACGGTCATTTATCGCCTGGGTCAAAATATAATCCATCCCGTTTTTTCTAATTGGTGCAGATTCAGTCTCTGTTTCATGAATGCTCTTATCAAGTTTTCGCACATCCTCTTCTTGTAAAGAATATTTTGAAATAATATTTTCTCTCAAAAATCGTGGAATCGAACGTTTGCCTGATGCTACCAAGGACAAGCCTGCGCGAGTTAACCCTAAAGCCTCTGCTACTTGTGCAGAATTAGTTCTGTTTTTGGCGCAAAATATATCCAGCCAAATTCCGAACGGTGTTCTTTTTTTATCCATTTTTTAACCTCTTTGTTTTCTTATGACGTTTGCATTGTAAACAACAATTGTAAACAAGTCAAGTGTTTTTTGTAAATTTTAGTAATTTTTTTTACACCAACAATTTAAGCATACATCAGTTCTAATATTATATAAGAGGTCTTGATATGAAGAACAAAAGTAAATTACATTACCGTTGGGAGGATGATAACTTGGTGGTTAAACGGGATGGCGGTAAAAAACTTTCATTTCCAAAAGCAATGGCGGCTTATCATAAAAACGGGGAAGTTATTGTAATTTCCTCGCTAGGCAAAAAGGTTCGTGTTGATAAATACGGAAATCGCCGCTGGTGGTAGTACCCTAATTTTTATCTAATATAAAAAACCCGCAGTTTATTCCTTGCGGGTTTTGTTTATGTCCAGACATGAATTTTTTCATTTTTTCGGTTAAATATTGTTGTTGTGTTTTATTTTCCTCGGCAGAAAATAAAGGTTTATCCCTTTATTTTGTCTTTTGATAAAATGGACAATATTTTTCTACAAGCGAAGAGATTGTTGCGAGTGCTGCTTCTCTGCTGTTTTTTGTAGATTCATAACTGCCAATCTTCTTTCCGTTTATCTTAGAACAAACTTCCCTGCCGTTAAGTGTTGGTACATACTTATATTCATGGTTCTTATGTCTAAAGTACTCTGCTGCAAAAATTGTCATGTCATCCATATGTGGTATGTGGGCATCCATTACCCTTTCTTGTTTTACCCCTAATTTACAATTTGCAGAACATCCATGGCAAGTTCTTATATTTAGTGAAGGTATATGTTGTTCTATGTTAAAAGGACACTTGTAAGTAATTATACGTGCTTGTGCAAGGGCAATATCTCTGTCCGGCGTTGGCAGTATTGGCATTGCAATGCTTGCTTTGTTTATTGTGTTTTTTATTTTTCGACCGTTCAATGTTGGAACATAGTATTGTGGCGTATCCGATGATGTACGACCGTTGCCTGATGATAGTTCCTGTTTTAATATTTTTACTGTATCCAATGGATTTAGTTTTTTTGCACCAATTACACATTGTTTTTCACAGCCTTCACACATTTCTTGATATAAAAGAGATTGTTCTTTTACATAATTAAAAAATTCTAATAAAATGTTATATTCAGGCTGGGAAGGTGTCGCGCTGTAATATTTTGTTGTTCTGCCGTCTATGCTTAATGTTATTTCCTGCTCCATACCAAACGCTGTAACCATATCTATATCAAACAGGTCGGTTGTGCCTTTACGAACCCAAAAAATTTTACTGTTAGAATCAATAGGTTCTAATATATGGGTTCCAGGCTTTTTCATTTTCGCCTTTAATTCTGCAATTATTTCTTTCATTTTTTTTGCTCCGTTTTTTCTGAATTTTAGAGTTTGTTATTTCTGGTTTGCTTTAAGTCTGTAAATCATATTAAACAATTGTGCGGTATTGTCGGCGGTTGAAATTTGCCCCAACATGCGCTTTTCGGCCATATTTACAATCTTAAAAAACTCGCGTGAACGTATGCGCGTAAAAAAACGTCTTACATCACATTGTGTTTTATCCAATGCACTGCCGACTTCATGTTCGGTTATGTATTCGGTTAATGTGCGATTTCCATATCCATCACCTGATGCAGTACCGCGTTTTATGTTTATTTTGCCGTGGTGCTTTTCAATGTATTTTTCACCGCGTACAAAACCGCCGGCTCTTGGGGAAATATAACCTTTTTCACGGCGTTTTTGTGGTGCTTTGGCTTCGGCAAAAATTGTTAAACAATATGGGTAATCTGCCAAACCGTATTTAGCAAAAGTGTATCCTATATCACCATTAAAGCCAAACGTTGAAATTTGTACATCTTTGTCTGTGATAAATGCAGATGCAATATCGTAAATTTCCTGTTTCATTTTATTTGCTCCGTTTTTTCTGAATTTTAGAGTTTTTTATTTTTGTGGTATTGCGGTTTGTATTAACAGACCACGATATCCGTCAAGTAATGCGCCCAATTTTAGGCATGATTCCATTTCCGAACGTGTCAAGGTTGGCGTGCTTGTTCCCATATAAATGTTATTTGGGCGGATTATACGACCTGTTTTTTTATCACGAACAATCAATTTATGTACGGTTGCAGGTGTGAAATCGCCACCATTTTTGCCAACAGTATCCGATTGTACAGGTGTTAATTGTGGATTTGATATTAGTTGTCCGCCGATGATTGTGCCACCCTGTGTTGATTTTTTCTGGTTGCGTGTGGTGCCATTTAATATTTGTAAATATTTTGGTGTTTCTGAATACGCATTTAAGTACAGATATGCGACCAATTCATATTTTTCAGACCAGCGCACATCATTGTCTATGGATTTCTTGAGGTCTTGTGCCAATTTTTCATCCACTCGTTGTCTAGAGTAGCTTAATACGCCATAGGTGCTTTTAGTTGCAAAACTTAATTCACCACCATATCGCAATTGGTTGTTATCATAATTGTACATGATAAAACAACCCTGATTTGGAAACCAGTTGCCTAGCATATCATTTGTTAATGTTTCTTTTTTATATTTTCTGAACATTAGGTTTCCTTGTTTTTTATTTCGTTCTGAACTGTTGTTTAATGCCGGCCAGCCAGTTTTGTGCCTTTTGGAATATTGTCATTGGTGCGGTTGCTGGTTGTGCAGATTGCACTTTGGTTTCTTTCATGCATTTTGCCATGGCAACCAGTTCTGCATCACGTACAATTCGTTGTTCAATTGCGGTTATGATGTCTTTCATGTCTTGGTCTGTAAATTTGTACATGGTAATAATATCTTCTATATTAAATAATTGACCATCTGCACACAGGTGTAATGCACCGATATTGAATGCAACTTTGCCGTCTTCTTTTTCAACTATGACGCGTTTGTCGTTGATTGCACGAATTAACAGTTTTTTTGCGTCTGTGATTGATTTATATCGGTCGCCCATCAACAGTTCTTGCATTTCTGTATCTTCCCAATTACTGCGGGTAGCCTTGGGGGCATATCCTTTAATTTGTTTAAATTGGGCATCGTGTTTGATGTGTGATTCTATTTGTTCATCTAAATCTTTTAACTGTTCGTTATTCAATTTAAATAATGGTTTTGTGTCGTATTCTTTGCATAAAGTGCCGTCAATGTACAATTTTAAATTGTGAATTTTTGTTGCGTATTTACCTTTATGTATTACACATTCTGGGTCTGATATCATTGTTGATAAATATCTTACCGCAGTATTTGTTTTTTGCGGGTCAGCAATCATAATAATTAAGTCGCTGTAGGTATCTAAAATTACTTTGCCACTTGCCATATCTTTCTCCTCTTAGTTCGTTTTAGGGCTGGGAACCGAAACATCCGTATCCCCCATCTTACCCTTATAGATATAGCACAGATTTACAATTTGTCAATAGTTTGAGATAAAATGTTTTTTGGGGGTGAGAGCTATTTTAGTAAATCTTGAGTAAATCCATTGCCGATTATTTCGCTCATATAAAACGCCTCTTTTTCTTGAATTTGGTTCAAATAATTATTCATGGAAGACCTCATACCTCTATATGAAGTTACCCCTTTTTCGTCCTCATTATGTAAAATCACTGTTTTTACCAAATCCTCCGGCACAGAACTTTTAGTTGGATTATTTACCAAAATAGCATGCGTATGTTCGTGTGCCATGGCTGTGATTGCATCATCAAAACTTTCGCTAGGTTTTATTATATGGGTTCTGCCATTAGAACCAAACACATGTCCAGAGTTTAACGAAAGTTCTATATTACCGGTGTTATAGTCCGTACTTCCTCCAACACTCGTTCTTGTTATGGAGATATCAACAGGTGTGTCGGTCTTAAGTAAGATTATGGCTAAAACATCCTCTTTGTCCGCATCGCTTAGTGTTGACCACATTTTTACCTTCGCTAATAAATCTGGGTCATTTTTTATTATGTTCATATATTCGTGGCGACGACCGATTGCAATTCCGCGTGCTTTGTATGGGTCAAATTGTTTGGATGCATAATCTATTATGTCGTCATGATATTTTAACCATAGTGCATTTGCCTCTTGCTCATTCGCAACTGTAGATATTTTTTGCAGGTACTCGTTGCGTAAACCTATTAAATGACTATCGTTTGTATTTCCAACAAAACGCATTTCTTCATTCAATCTTTTTACAAGACTTTGTTGAATAGGTGTATAATTATTACTGGCTGTATTTGTGGCACGAGCTGCATCTGTGGTTGCATTTGCTGTTCTTGCGCCGTCCGTTGCTGCATTTGTTGTCGCGCGTGTTGCATCGGTTATAGGATTTATGTTTTCAAATATCCTTACACCGTCTGATGTTGTTTCAACTCGCAGGCCTTTTTGTTTGAAATAATCTGATAACCCTGAAATGTTTTCTGGTTTTTTTAGTTTTATGAAATAGTAAGCATCATCAACATTGTCAACCAATGTAATATCAATATCCTGTCCAGCAAGGGCGTGTTGAATTTTAAAATCATCAATTTTGGAAAAAGTTGTCGTTGGCACTTTACCAGTATCAAGTGTTTGCTGAAGCATGTCGGAAAAGCGGTTGCCCACTGTACTGCCTATTACAAATGAACTTTGTTCTTTGGGGCTGTTTCTGTACAATAAATGTCCCTGGATGTCATCAGCTTTTTTTGGAAAGAAACGGCCGGCATCTGTTAACTGAGAACCTATTACCCCTTTTGTGGAAACATCGTCAACAAAATGACCAAATTCATGGGTTGCAGCCTCCATCAGCTTGTCCATAGATGTTTTGCCGTTTGCCTGCTTAATCGTAGATTCTGATATTTGTATCGTAGGTTTGCCGTTGATGTGCGTATAACGGGCGACACCAGTCGTGTTGTCTGGAAAACTGGAAACAAATTCAATATTTACGTTATCTGTGACCCCAAGGTCTGAACCGTGTTTATTTAACAGATTGAATAAAAATCTTTGTTTTTGTGTGCTTGATAGGTTATCAAAATTTCTGTATGAGTTTAATAAACTTTCATCAGAAGCCAGTATTCTTAGCAGATTTTCTTGATAGAACGCTGCGTTGCTTTTTAACAATTCTACATCAACTGCGTTTGCCGCATATTTTTGCAGGTCAGCCATTGCATCTTTGTTAGCCTCTGCTGCTCTTCTTAGTCTGGATAATTCTGGGTCAAACGTTGAAAATTCGCCACGTATAAACAACAAATCATCAGAATCTGCAAATTGCTGTACGGTCATGTTTCCTGGTTTCATGCCCATTTTTAATTGTGCGATTTCTGCACGTTTTGCCGGTGTCAGTTTTTTTGTTAATGCCCTAATATCAGATTCTGACATGTTATCAACATTACGCAAAATAGTGTTGGCGTCAGTTGCGGCAAGTTCGTCTAAAGAACGATAAGTCGCACGTGATACATCAGCTGCTGCGGCCGTTGCTTTTGCGGCGGCTTCGGCAGCCACTTCGACATCAAATTCACTCATCAATCGACTTAGTGCACGCAGCTCGTCATCGGACATATTGTCTATGTTGTCTAGCTTTTGAAATATATCTTGTGCTTTAGACTGAATGGATGCGGATGATGTGGCATACATATCAGGATGATACGCTGCACGTGCGCGATTCTTGTTAGACGCATTACGAACCGCATCAATATTTGTGTGCAAGGCATCGTTTGCGTTATTGGCTGCACGACTTGCATCTGATGCAGCGTTTGTGGCATCGGCTGTGTTGTTTGCAGCACGCGCGGCATCAGACGCATTGTTTGCGGCACGTGCGGCATCGCCAGATATATCCAGTGCACGTGCAACCGTGGATGCGGTACGACCAATACGTGACCCTTTGCCGGCCAGTTTTGTGATTGCCTGGGCAGTTAGGCGCAGTCCAGATGCGCCAATAGATAAGAATTGTGCGCCTAATCCAATACGATTTAACCATACCAGTGCTGTTCCGCCTGTATCTTCTGGGTCGCCACCCAGTTGTGTTACGATTGCGTTCCAATCCCCATCCGATACACCCGATAAATCTTCTGGTTCTAGATAGCCGACCAATCGTGCCAATTCCTTGTCAACTGAATCCAGGGATGTTGCATCCAATGCGCCCATAACACTAAGTACATGACCGGCATTTTGTATTGTGCTGATTGCACAATCACGTTTTTTGCAACGTGTGGATACTGATAGGAATTCCCCGGCACGGTTTTCAATTGCAACACCGGTTGTCATTTCGGTTGCCAACCCTGCTGTTTCAACCATCACCAAAACACACCCCAGTTTCGTGCCAACCACACAATCAACCAATGCGATTGCACCGGTTCCAACCTGAATTACACCGTCATAGAATTGGGCTTCGTTTGCATCGATTGATACGCACTCTTTACCGTCCCAACGGAATCCTGATGCACCTGGGTTTTGTTTCAGATATATTGCGTTGGCATCTGTACATTGTTTTTGGGTTAAACCATAACATTCCTGACCCGCAAATTTACCACCGCTGACGATACACTGCATTTTGCTTTCGCCAACCTCTTGAACGTACAGCCAACTTTCAGAAAAATCATCAAAAACAAAGTCTATTGGTTGGCCATTTAATTTACAACGCAGAACATCATCATCGCCGGCCAGCATACTGTTTTTTATCTCGCCAACATTTTTGTTGCAGTCGAATGTGCGGACAGTTTTGCGGGTTGATTTTATATATTGGCGTAATTGTGATATAACATTCTGCGACCCCTGAATTTGTATCCCATCGAAGAAAACATAGTTATCAATACCTTCAATCTTGGCCAGTTTTGATTCAGCATCGGATGCATTCATGCTAAGTCCAGAAAAATTACATGTGTTTCCAGATGTTTTTGCGTTCAGACCAAATACACGTGCGGTCTTGGTCATGTCGCTGGTGCATGCACTGTTGCATTTCAAGGAACCCGAATAACCACCAGGAACCTTGCTGATACCGGATGATACGTTGTGTATTTTGCATATCCCCAGAACCAAGGCTTTTTGAATTGCGCTGTCGATGCTTTCTTTGACATCATCGAATTGAAATTCGTAATACCTTTTGGAATTCATACTGGTACATTTTACATAATCATCATTCCCACTTGTTCGAATATTCACAGTGTCGCAATGTACTGTATCTTTGTAACGTACACGTGCGTATTCTTCGGCCAGGCCAGATGCCTGAAGTCGTCCAATATTTACCCAGTTAAACACCCCCTCGACACATACTTCGGTACCACCTGATTTACCTTTGTGGTCGTCGCATACCTCATAATATTTTAGGTTGTTGATTTGCTTTTCTTTTGCCTGGTGCATAGATTCATAGGCGGCATCAATTTCTGTAGAATTTGGGTTGCAGATACATTGACCTCTACTGTGCGACAATACAACAGATGTATATTTACAGGCACGACCTGCATATTTCTTTTCACAAAAACTTTTACATTTTTCAAGGTAGTTATTTTCGGATGTTTTTGGATACGCTTCACGCAAACAATTACCATTTCCGTCCGCAATACGGGTTACGCATGCGCCACCCTGAAATTCAAAACCAGGGTTACAAACAGATGCCATGCATGAACAGTTATATCCCGGTTTAAATATAACCTGACCCATGCGAATGTTGGTGGATGAACAAAAATCACCAATGCGTGTTTTATCTGTAATGGAACGCAGTTTGTTTGGGTTGTTTCCTTTCTCATCCAATCCTGGGCAAAAACCATTCAAGTCAACACTTTGTGCAACTTCGGCATCCATCAACATTTTTTGGATAAAGGATTTACATTGGGTAAAGCCCTCGTACTTATATGTGTTGAATCCTGCTTTGCGGCAGACTTTGAATAAACTGTCGACCGATATTTTTCCAGTGGTTTGGTCCATCAAATCTTGGTACAGGTCTGCAACAGGTTGTTGTTTGGATTCAGGAACAAATTCGACAATCGCGTTTTTTACGACATCCGCATTGAACCACAAGCGATTTTCTGTATCCAGGTGTGTTGCTGCATATGCACCACAAATAAAAAACATCACAAATGCAATTGGGGATTTCTTCATTTCAATACCCCCGTACACTTTTCGGCGACTGCGGCTACTTTCTTGATTGCGCTTATCTGTGTTGCATTGAATACTGTTGCGGTGGCTGATGCTGCCGTTGTTGCACCCGCCAGTACATTTGCCGCAGTATTCAGATTCTTTTCTTTTTGCTTGCCAGATTCTGTATTATCGTTGCGCGTTTTGTCCGTATTTGCCATTGCGGATGTAACGGTTCCGGCCAATCCAGTCGCAGCACCAACGGTGGATGAAATCATTGCGCCCTTGGCACGATTGTTTATCTTGGACACATCAACGTATTCATATTCGCCGCATGCGGACACGATTGACTGTGCCTCGGATATATCTTCGCCATTTATGCGTGCCTGCATAATGGAATTTTGCAGGGTTTTTACATTGCTGATACAGTTATCTATTTGTGTTTTCAGGTCGCCATCTACTTTGTTTGTGCCGGCAATAATTGCACCGGCCACATTGGTTGCAGTCGCACCTGCCATTAAACCGGTACGCCAGTTGCCCAGATTTTTGGATTGTTTGGTTAGTTTTTCTATTTCTGAATCTATATCTTTATAGGAATCGTTTTTGTGGCTTTGATAATATGTATCTAGTGCTGCAAGGTTGTCGGACATATTGCCATTATTTGTCCCACTGTTGATGTTTGATTCTGATATTTTTTGCAGTCGCACCATTTCCAGTTTTTCAATCTGTTTATCTTTATCCGCCTTTACTAAACCTGTTACGGTTGCACCAATGCCGGCCGCAGTTCCAACAGATGTGATTGCAGTATTTATTCCGGCCATTGTTTTCAAGTCGGCTAATTCATCATCAATACCCACGCATGCGGTGTATGTAGCACGCAACGCATCATCCAACGGCAATATATTTGCTGATGCCATAAATGGGAAAATTATAAAAATTAAAAAGCCGAACCGCACAATCTCTCCATGCAAAAATTAAACCGCCATGGGAATTTTTGGCGGTCGGGGAGTTCAGAAATCAGTTCAAAGCAAATGATTCTGTTAATCTTTCGGTTTCCCGTATTTTATAATTAACAGCTCCCCGACCTTGGTCAGGGATGTTATGGTGCTATGCGCACCAGCTTTGAACATGGCTTCTGACAGCCCAACTCCGTTTCCCATTGGAGTCTGCGTTATTATATCATAAAACAGGGGTAAAAACAAATTTTATATGAATAAACTCGGCAAAACAGATATTGTGTTTATCTATAAATCTGAAAACTTGCGCCTATGTTATTCAGCCGTTTTAATGTTATTTGGTCAATAGTTTTGAAACCTGCTTTTGCTTCTTTGCTGCTGGGATTGACAGGTTCAGGTATTTGACAAAGAATGTAATTTCTGTTACCACCATCACATTTATTTTGAATTTGTACACTTTCAGCAGTGGTGCCTGAACCTGCAAACACATCTAAAACAATTGCATCCCGTTTACCAATCCATTTCAATAAATCACGAATAAGTTTGGTGGATTTTTTGCCTGCACTGAATGTCACGCCGCCTTCTTTTTGAATTCGGTTTTTTTCAGAACGATAATCCCACACATCGCCACGAATAAGAGCATTTCCCAGCGCACCGTCCTCTTTTTCTTGGACTGTGTTGTAAAATGGCTTTAAGTGATACGTGTTGCCTTCCTTTGTTTTTTCTAGCAACTTGCCATCGTGCTCAAAAACAATGTCGGCAGGAATGCTTAAATTTCCCTTAATAGGGTCTTTGAACGGTCGTGTTCGTTTATAAATGTTTTTGGCCAGGTTTTGATACATGTAATCTTCAAAATTAACATCATAGTCCATTAACTTTGATATGTTGTCTAAGGTTATTTTTAACCCATGTTGTGTAAACAGTTCTTTTGTTTTTTCTTGCTGCGTTAGGAAATCAATCAGTGGTATTTTATTCAGGTTATCATCAACGACCAAATTATACCCGGATGTGAACTTTTTGTCTGCAGGGTCATACAATCTTTGTAAAAAATCAATCTTGGACTTATCTTTCGCATAAACCAATAAGTACTCTTTTGTACTGGGCAGACTGTGTTGTGTATACCCCGATACTGGCCCCGCAACAACAGCAGTTTCTATTACAATAGCGTTTACAAAA
>JAEIGA010019010.1_pt1 | contig 10477 bp, 8 predicted proteins | sample 9270691 | NCBI WGS metagenome assembly JAEIGA01 (sample SAMN17057246, study PRJNA624740) | gut metagenome | biome: biome; isolation source: fecal sample | host: Bos grunniens | place: China: Xizang | collected 2019
ATTTCCTTCAAGGATTGTCTGTGCAATGAGGTCTTCCAGTTTCCAGAACTCCATTTTGTCTGCCTTGAGCATGAAGTTCCATCCGGAGAGCGATGCTTCCGGCTTGCCCAGGAAATATGGAACAGCCATTTTCTCTTTTTTCAGTTTTGAATTCTTGCCGTAAACCACATTCTCCGCCTGAACGGATGCTGATGAAAATATTAATGCCAGCGCTGCAAGCGCCAATGCTTTAACTGTATTTTTCATAATCAGAACAGTTTGAAGTATTCTTTTTTAAATGAATGTTTTGATGCCACAAGTTAACATTTTTGCCCAAAAATTCCTAACTTGCATATTATTTTAATCCCGACAGATATGTACAGAAGAGCTTTTAAGGCCATAGCAGCCTTATCAATTGCAATTGCAGCCATTCTTGCCGGCTGTGCGCCAAAGGCAGACCCTTACAGGGAGGAGCTTCAGAAAATAATTGTAAAGGCAGAGGTTCCGCTTATACAGCTGGAGAGCAGCTTCAATGGAGAGAGGCTTTCATACCAGATTGAAAACCCAAATTTCTATGACTCTGTAAAAATTGCGGCAGGAGAGGCTACGCCGAAGCCTGCAGTGTTCCAGGCGGCGTCATTGAGCAAAGTGGTATTTGCATATATAGTGATGAAGATGTATGACAGGGGAGAGATTGATCTTGATGCCCCTATCTGCAACTATACTGATATTGACCGTTTTGAAGACAAGGAGTCTGCAAAGAAGCTTACCGCAAGAATTGTCCTTACCCACAGGACAGGCCTTCCAAACTGGAGCAAAGGCCCTTCTACCCAGGAGTGGCCAACCTCTCCAATTGCCTTCAAGTTCCCTGTAGATTCTTGCTACGGCTATTCTGGTGAGGGTTTTGCATTCCTGCAGAGGGCTGTAGAGAATATCAGAGGCAAGAAAATTGACGAGGTGGCAAAGGAAGAAGTGTTTGGCCCTCTAGGAATGGAATACTCTTCATATGAGTGGCAGGATATGTATGATTCTTTGGCTGTAGACGGCTATAACAAGAGCGGGGAGAACCGTGGCAAGGGAAGGCATCCTAGGGCAAACGTAGGCTATACTTTGAGGACATGTGCTGCTGACTATGCCAAGTTCCTTCAGGAGCTGCTTAATGGCAGTTCACTTTCACCACAGGCAAAAGAGGTATTCTTTACCCCATGTAAAGAGAAGGCCATAAGATATGCCGGCAATCACAGGGAGTGTGACAATTCAATTGCGTGGGCAATGGGAATTGGAACAGAGGATAATCCGGAGTTTGGCAAGGTGCTGTGGCACTGGGGAGACAATGGTTCTTTCAAGGCGCTGTTCCTTGTAATCCCTTCGGCCAACGGTTACTTGACATACTTTACCAACAGCAATCACGGCCATGATATTATCAATGATGTAACAGCTTTGATTATCAAGAATAAGGAGCCGTTTGCGGTTAATGACTGGATCAATCAGGACTAGACAGTAATTTTTGTTGATATATGCCTGGCGTTTTTGCGCCGGGCTTTTTTTATTTGTGGATGATTTCTTTGCAATAAAGGAATATATTGGTAACTTTGCAGTTGAGTTGAGGTGTAACTGCCCTTTTCAGGGGCAGTTGATAATAGGGAATCCTGTGAGAATCAGGGACTGTACCCGTAGCTGTAATTTCCGGATGTTCCAATGGTTATCTTGGCCACTGTCATAGATGATGGGAAGGCGCCGTTGGAGGAATAAGTCAGAAGACCTGCCGCAATTCTTTTAACTTGAGAATCTCGGGTAAAGATTTTCGTAGAACCGTATTTTAATGCATTATACTTTTTATTCAGGCTGGTACCGTTGGTGTACACTTGTGTTGGCGTATGTATTGCTGGCATTCAGTACAGATGCCAGTGCGCAGAATTCAATAGAGCAGAATGCTTCTGAACAGCATGATACCCTTAAGGCTGCTGTAGTTTCAGCTGCAGCAAAGCCGTCCCCTACGGTTCAGAGTGCCCCTTTGCAGGTTATGGAGAAGGATGATTTCTCAAGGCTTGGAATAAAGGAGCTGCACGAGGCGGTAAAGACATTTTCAGGTGTGCAGATCAAGGACTATGGCGGAATAGGAGGCGTAAAGACAGTTTCAGTAAGGAGCCTTGGTACGCAGCATACGGCTGTAAGCTATGACGGAGTCACCATTTCAAATGCCCAGAGCGGGCAGATAGATATAGGGCGCTTCAATCTGGATAATGTGGAGCTTGTTACCCTTACTATTGGACAGACCGATGATATTTTCCAGAGTGCAAGGATGTTTGCATCTGCGGGAGTGCTGAATGTAAAGACTTCAGAGCCTCTTTTTGAGGAGGGAAAGAACTTCAATGCCGGAGGGGCCATGAGGGTATCTTCCTTTGCAACATACAATCCTGCAGTGTACTGCAGCCAGAAGCTGGGCAGCAGATGGAGCTTTGCAGTAAACGCTGACTGGCTGGTTTCAGATGGAGAGTATCCGTTTACACTGGTAAACAGCAATACCGTAACGGAGCACAGACGTGAAAATTCCGATGTGGATACAAAGAGGATAGAGGCCAATGTATATGGCAATCTGGCCAGAGGCGGCAAACTTGCATTCAAGGGAAACTGGATGAGTTCGCAGAGAGGATTGCCCGGTTCTGTAATTTATTACAATGAAGATGCAACGGAGCGTCTTTGGGATGAGGCGGGATTTGTACAGGCGCATTATAAAAAGTCTTGCGGCAAATGGGATTTGCAGGGACAGCTGAAATACAACTATTCCTGGAACAAGTATTCAAATACCGGGGAGCAGTTCCACAATGGGGTGAGGACAGATTATTTTACCCAGAAGGAGTACTATGGATCCTTCTCTGCCAGATACAATTTCGGCAATAATTTGTCGGGAGTAATTTCACAGGACATTTTCAGGAACTCCCTGGATGCATCATACGAGAACTGCGTATATCCGCGCAGAAACACTTCCCTTACTGCGGTTGCTGCCAGATTCAGCAATGGAAGGGTAAATGCTGTGGCCAGCCTGCTGTACACATACATAACAGAGGACTTGCGTAGAGGCAATGCCGCAGCAGACAGGAAAAGGCTTTCTCCGGCTGTAAGCATATCGTATAAGCCGTTCAAAGGGGAGAATCTCCGCATCAGGGCCTCTTATCAGGATATTTTCCGTACCCCAACATTCAATGACCTCTATTATGACAGAGTTGGAAATGCGGCCCTTAATCCGGAGATTGCAAGGCAGATGAATGTGGGTGTGACATGGAGAAAAGGCTTTGAAAGGATACTGGATGAAGTTTCATTGCAGGCAGATTTCTTCTATAACCAGGTAAAGGACAAGATTGTGGGACTTCCAACGCTGTTTGTATGGCGAATGCTCAACATGGGAGAGGTAGACATTAAAGGAGCTGATGTAAATATTGGTACTTCAATGTGGCTGGCAAGAGATTTGCGTATGGAGCTGCAGGGTACTTACTCATACCAGAAGGCTATAGATGTTTCAGACGCGCATAGTAAGAACTACAGGCATCAGATACCGTATACTCCTCTCCATTCGGGAAGTATGCAGCTGTCACTGATTTCAGGATGGGGAACATTGGGATATATGATGCAGAGCGTTGGGGAGAGGTTCTCCTTGCCGCAGAATGTAAAGGAAAATCTCATGAAAGGGTATGTGGAGCATTCGCTCTCTGCGGGCAAAGGCTTTACTGCAGGAAAGTGCAGGCTCCAGCTTCAGCTTGAGTGCAGAAACTTTACCGATGTGCAATATGATGTGATACAGTACTATCCTATGCCGGGAAGGTCATACAGGTTTACTTTAAAGCTTGATTATTAAATTAAAGATTATGTATATGAAAAAGATTTTTTATTCTTTGCTTTTGGCGGCGGCGATTATGCCGGCCATAATCTCATGTTCTGAATTTGATATGGACATTGATATTCCGGAAGGAGGTTCATCCTCATATGGAGCATATATTCTTAACAGTGGAATGATGGACTCCAACAACTCAAAGCTTGCATATTTTGATTTGTTGGGCGGTACTCTTACCACCAACGTATTTTCAACCCAAAATGGAAGGGGTCTGGGTGATTCTGCCAATGATATTCTGGTGTACGGGTCCAAGATGTACATTGCCGTTACAGGTTCGGCGGTAGTGTTCATTACAGACCTTCAGGGAAAGTTAATAGACCAGGTGGAGCTTTTGGGAGAGACAACAAAACTGGCTCCAAGACAGCTGATGTCAGATGGAGGCAAGGTGTATGTTTCTTATAGAGAGGGATACATTGCATCTGTTGATACAGCAACATTTGCTGTAACAAAGGCAAAGGTGGGCCCTTATCCCGAGGGAATGGCGTGTGCGGGCAACAAGATATATGTTGCAATTACAGATGCAAACAATTATCCGAATGTTGCCAATACAGTACAGATTCTCAACAAATCTACACTGGAGGTGGAGAAGGAGCTGGAGGTGGCTTATAATCCGCAGACATTCCATAAGGTTTCAAGCGAGTGGATATATCTTGTATGCTGGGGTGACTATGCTGCAAACCCTGCAGCATTGCAGAAGATCAACCTAAAGACAGATGAGGTTGTAACCATTGAGGGTATTGCCCCTACAAGCATGACGCTTGGTGAGCAGGGTTATGCGTATATCTTGAGCTCTGAATATGATGCAGACTTTAACCAGCATATCAGTTACTACAAGTACAGCCTGGACAAGGAGAGGGCAGAGGAGTTCGTTACAGAGGAGCTTGTCCCTAATGGATATTGCATTGCAAGGGATCCTCTTACGGGATATATCCTTATAGGTACATCTGACTATATAAGCACGGGTGATGTATATATCCTTTCACAAAAAGGGGAGCTGATCCATAAATTTGATACAGGTGCGCTGAATCCTTATAAGATCTGTTTCGCAAGGACAAAATAAGATGAGAAAGTTTCTTGTCATGCTCTCTTTGGCCCTTATGGCTGCTTCTTGTGGCGGAGTGGGGAGCAAAAGTGAAAGTGAGGGGGGAAGGGTAGAGGAGAACCTCTATGCCCAGTGGTACCGTATTGTCCATTTTGATGACTATATCTCTGTAGAGATAAATAATCCATGGGATACAACAAAGATACTCCAGAGATATATACTTGTAGACAAGGAGGAGGCTTTACCCAAAAATTTGCCTTCTGGTACAGTAGTCAGAACCCCTATAGACAACATTATAATGTATACCACACTGCATGCTGCCATTTGGGAGGAGATGGGGAGCCTTAATGCTGTAAAGGGAATCTGTGAGACAGAGTACCTTACCTCGCCGCAAGCAGTTTTAATGGTTAAGGAGGGGAAGATACTGGATTGCGGCAGTGCATTTTCCCCTAATGTTGAGACAATAATGGATTTGGGAGGAGAATTTATAGTTGCTTCCCCTTATGAGAATTCAGGATACGGGCAGGCTGAAAAGCTGGGGATACCTATCTTTGAATCGGCGGACTATATGGAGAACCATCCTCTTGGAAGGGTAGAGTGGCTTAAGGTGTACGGGCTGCTGCAGGGGAAAAGGGAGGTTGCAGACTCCATGTTCAATGCAACAATGGAGAACTACAACAGGCTCAAGCTTCTGGCACAGGATCAGGAGCACAAGCCAAGGCTCATGAGTGAGAGAAAGTATGGCTCGTCTTGGTTTATAGTTGGTGGGGCAAGCTATATGGCAACAATGTACAGGGATTCCGGAGCAGACTATATCTTTTCTGACAATGAGGAAACCGGCAGTGCCACTACATCTTTTGAGTCAGTTTACGAAAGGGGTGAGGATTGTGATATATGGATTCTCAAATATGCCACACCGTATCCAATGACATATAAGCTTTTGAAGGAGGAGAACAGCCTGTATGCCAACTTTGCACCTTTCAGGAACAGAAGGATATTTGCGTGCAATACACTTGAAACTCCATATTATGAGTATATTGCCATTCATCCCGACATTATTCTTGCTGATTATGTGAAGATGTTCCACCCGCACCTGCTGCCGGACTATAACCTTGTATGCTATGAGGCTATTGCTGAATAGATTCGCAGATGATATTGCATAATGAGGCCACGTCAGTGGCCTTTTTTATTGTGCCGCATGGAAGGTGCAGCTCAATATCTTTAGGTGACTTGCAAATGATGTTGAATCCGTTTTCCTGCATTGAAGATGGTGTAAAGCCGTTTCTTACCAGCGCATTGCCTACCCAGAAAGAGGTGTTGAAGTCTCCAAGTACACCTATCGGGAAGATGTTGGGGCGTATGGCGTTGAGCTTGCCTGTAGACTTGTCAAATGCAATGTTCTCCTTGCTGAAGAATTCTCCTATGGTGCCGTCCATGATGAGGTCTTCGGGTGCTCCGCACCTTACTTCCTTCCCCTTTGAAAGCAGCCACAGGCTGTCTGCCATGGAGATTGCAGAGTCGATGTCGTGAGTGGAGAGGATAATGGCCTTGCCCTGCTCCTTTGCAAGCTTGCGCAGCAGTACCATGGTCTCTATGCGTGACGTTACATCCAGGAATGCAGTAGGCTCATCCAGAACAATGATAGGGCACTCCTGGGCAAGAACCTTGGCAATCATCACCTTCTGTCTCTCCCCGTCTGAAAGTTCTGATACGTAGTTCTCCTTTTTGTGCAGCATTCCTACCGACTTGAGAGATTCTTCTATGATAATGTTGTCCTTCTCCTTAAGGGCTCCAAAAAAACCTGTAAACGGATGCCTTCCAAGCCCTACCAGTTCGTGTACGGTAATTCCTCCGGCATTGGTCCTCTCGGTTAGTACTACTCCAACTTCTCTTGCAAACTCACTTTGTGAGTATTGGGCAAGAGGCTTTCCGCGCAGCAGGACATCTCCCTCCAGCGGTGGCTGGAATCCGCATAGTGTACGGATGAGTGTGGATTTTCCTGCGCCGTTCAATCCCAACAGGCATGTAACCTCCCCGCACAGCAGCTCCAGGTTTATTCCGCTCTGGACAACCTTTCTGTATCTGGACTGCGTGTATCCTATGGTCAGGCCCTTGGCCTGAACTGCTGTTGCTTTTTGTCTCATTGCAAGGTTTAGTTGAAATATTGCAGGTTTTTCCTGTTTACTATTACATAGATTATTATTGGGGCTCCAATCAATGGAGTGACTGCATTCAAAGGGAGAGTGCTGTTGCTTGCGGGAACTACCGTAAGCATATTGCACAGCATGGCAATGCAGGCTCCGCTCAAGATGGTTACCGGTACCAGGTGCTTGTGGTTGGATGTGCCCAGCAGAAGTCTGGCAACATGGGGAACAGCCAGCCCTATAAATGACACCGGTCCGCAGAAGGCGGTAACGGTTGCGATAAGTATACCTGTGCAGAGCAGAATGGATATTCTTGCGCTCTTTACCTTTACTCCAAGGTTGGCTGCATACATCTCACCCAGCAGCAGTGCATTAAGCGGTTTTATCAGCAGCAGGGAGTAGATGATCCCTATAACTGTAAAGCATGCGAAATATGGAAGCTTTTCATTTGAAACTCCGGAGAAGTCGCCCATTCCCCACATTACAAACTGGTGCACTTTGTCGGCGGCAGCATTGTAGTTGAGGATGGATATGACTGAAGAGGCAAGGTATCCTATCATGATTCCTATTATCAGCAACATTACATTGCTCTTTACCCGCTGTGAAAACCAGATGATCAGGGCAAGGACAGCCAATGATCCTGCCAGGGCCGCCAATACAATTGAAAGGTATGCACCTCCACCCATTCCTCCAATCATGCCTCCTGTACAAAGCATAACCGCTGCTACGCCAAGGTTGGCTCCATCGCTGATTCCAAGGATGGACGGTCCTGCAAGGGGATTTCTGAAAAGTGTCTGCAGAAGGAGTCCGCTTATGGCCAGAGAGGCTCCGGAAAGCATTGCAGTGATGCATTGCGGCAGCCTTGAATTAAGGATGATAATGTCCCATGAAGGCTTTGCACTTTCTCCTCCCGACAGAATATTCAGCACCTCCTTTACAGGGATGCCTATTGTTCCGTAAACCAGGTTGCCAAAGAAAAGGGCAATGAAGGCAGCTGCCAGAATGTAATATGCCTTGGAGTAGTTTTTCATTAGGGCAAAGATAGCAATTATCTTGCTTCTGACCCTTTGTGGACTACAATATTGTTGAAGATTTTCTCCTCAAACTGGCGCAGCTTTTCCTTGAAATGGATAACGGAGCTCCACTCCTCGGCAGGACCTCTGTGCTCACGGTTGCATGAGTCTGTACCTATGACTATAGTCTCCCCGTTTTCCTGTATAATATTGCTGACAATGCATACCGCAGAGTTGCGGAATACCAGAATATTGCCAATCTTGATGCCTCTCATTGTATATGCCACATATATCCTGCAAAGTTAGGAAATGGGTGGCAGGAGCAATAACACTCTATGCGTATTATTTTTCCTTCTTGCTCTGGGCAATTATTACAAGATATACAGCTATGAAGACAAGTGCCATTCCAATCCCCTGGTTGAGGTTAAGCCTCTCTCCAAAAACAGTTATGCCTACAAGTACTGCAGTAAGCGGCTCCATACACCCCAGAATTGCTGTAGTTGTTGAGCCTATAATCTGTATTGCGTATACAAGTGTAAGGTCAGATATGAGTGTAGGGACAAATGCCAGGGCAAGGATGTTCCACCACTGGTGGAAAGTTACAAGTGGCTGGAAGCTTTCCCCTTTTACTGCTATGTTGCCGCAGAATAGCAGGCAAGAGAAGGCAAGTACATAGAAAGTGAGCTTCATTCCGTTCATTGAGGCAATTGGCTTGAGGTTGTTCACTCCAATTATGTAAGAGCCGTATGTAAAGATGGTTATAAGCACAAACAGCAATCCAAGCGGATTCAGTGAGAACCCGTCATTCAATGAAGCACCGCTCAAGAAAAACACTCCGCCAAATGCCAGTACAACAGCCAGCGCTTTTTTAAGGTTAAGCTTCTCGCCAAAGAAGAGGATCATTATGGCCGTTACAAATACCGGGTACAGGAAATGCATTGTGGTTGCAATTCCGCTGGGAATCTCACCTACAGTATATGACGCTGTAAGGAAAATGCTTGTGGAAGCATAGAATACAGATATGAGCAGCATAAGCCCCAACTGCTTGGGCGTAAGGGAAAAAGCTTCAGACATAACTTTTCGGAAGCTGAAATTTTCCCTGTTCTTGTGTGCGAAGCTCAAGAATACAATAATGCCCATAAGCAAAGCTGAAAAAAGGAAACGGTAAAAACACACGTTATCCAGGTTCAGTTGCAGCGCAGCTGTCTCATTCTCCATCAGCGGGATGGAGAATAAAGGGATCAGACCGAATGTGGCTGATGACAAAATGGCCATTATCAGGCCCTTGATACTTCTCATACCTAAAAAAGTTAGAGTGCAAATATACTAAAATCAGAAATTTATAACTACATTTGCGCCCCTTATTTAGACTAATAGACATGAAACACTATCTTAAAAGATTAGAGGACTCCGTAAAGGCCAACTGGGAGCTTCCTGCTCTGGGCAACTACAAAGGTGAGACATTTACCTTTGGAGCAGTGGCTGCACAGATTGCCAAACTGCATTTGTTTTTGGAGAATGCAGGAATCAAAAAAGGAGATAAAGTAGCCATTTGCGCTAAAAATACAGCACGTTGGGGAATGTCATTCCTTGCAGGAAACACATATGGAGCAGTAATGGTTCCAATCCTTGCAGATTTTCATCCCGACAATGTAAACTCCTTGACAGACCACTCTGAAAGTTTGCTTCTTTTTACCGACAACGATATTTGGACAAAACTTGATATTGCCAGAATGCCCTTGGTAAAAGCAGTAATATCAACCACAGACTATTCTCTCCTATATGCTGCCGATGCGCAGGTTAAGGAGTGCTATGAGGGTGTGGATGAGGATTTTGCAAAGAAATATCCTGCAGGATTTTCAAAAGATGATGTATGCTATCCGGAGGATAACCTTAAGGATCTGGCAATCATTAACTATACATCGGGTACAACAAGCCAGCCTAAAGGTGTAATGTTGAGATATGAGTGCGTCAGCGCAAACGTGTTCTTCGGACAGAAGAGGCTTCCTTCTTATCCTGGCGACAAGATTGTATCAATGCTCCCTATGGCGCATATGTATGGCCTCATGTTTGAGCTTATCTATCCGTTGTGCGGAGGTTCTGCAATCTACTATCTTGGCAAGACACCTACACCTGCAATGTTGCTAGGGGCTTTGGCTGAAATCAAGCCTTACCTGCTTATTACAGTTCCGCTTGTAATGGAGAAGATCTTCAAGAGCAAGGTGCAGCCTGTAATCAGCAAGCCGGTGATGAAGGTGCTTACCCATACTCCAGGCGTTAACCAGCTTATATTCGGCAAAATCAGAAAGACCCTTTTGGATGCGTTCGGAGGCAACTTGCGTGAGATCGTATTGGGAGGTGCCGCACTTAACCCTGATGTTGAGAAATGGTTCAGAAGATTCAAGCTTCC
>JAEIGA010019011.1_pt1 | contig 10476 bp, 17 predicted proteins | sample 9270691 | NCBI WGS metagenome assembly JAEIGA01 (sample SAMN17057246, study PRJNA624740) | gut metagenome | biome: biome; isolation source: fecal sample | host: Bos grunniens | place: China: Xizang | collected 2019
CGGTGTAAGCGCGTTTGCAATTTCCGTGCCAAATAACATCGTTATGCTCTTACCGGCTTCTTTGACGCTCCGGATTTCGCTTGCAAATATAGCAGCTTCCTTCCGGTTCTGATTACTTACAAAGTTCAGCTTTCGCGCTTCGTTTAATTGTTCGTCGATTGATTTTCCTGAAAGCTGGAGACTGTTATAATAGTCTTGTCCTGCCTGACCTAAAATGTCACCAATAAGCGTAGCTGCTAACTGTTGGTCTTGCATTTGGTCTGCCTGATTAAAAACTGTGCGCATTCGGCTTTCTGCATCCATATCTGCAAAGTCGCCGTAGCCAACACCAAGCATGCCGAGGTTCTTGGCAAGGTTAGAATCTACAACACCGGTTTTTAAGTGTTGCATTTTGTTTTCAAGAGCAGAAAGGGTGCCAATAAGTCCGCTTGCACTTGCTCCGGCTACGTTAGCTGCTATCTTCCAAGACGACAAGGCTTCGGTAGATACACCCACGGCCTTAGCCACGCGGAGTTCCTGACTTGCTACTTCCCCGGCAATAGTCGCAGAACTAATAACGCTCGCAGCTACTCCGGTAATGCCTGCAATAAGACGCTTTCCGGTCTGCTCGAGTTTCTGAAGTTCGCGGATACCTTCTGCAAAGGAGTTCTTGTCGACAACCGCTTTAATGTTATATAAAAAACCACTAGCCATTATTTTCTCCGTATATCTCTTGGACTTTCTGCTTTGCCCTAATACAAATCAACCCATCGCACATGTCGTCTATGTCGATGGGTTGTCTTGCATATTCTGCACAGTACGAATAATAGAGCCATAAGAACTTATTTTTCACAATCCGTTTGATTGCGTTCTGCGCTCTTATTGCTTTGATGTCTCCTGCGCCGTCGCCTCCGCCCGGGCCGTCGAAGGTCGAAGCGATTTTTTTAAGATGTACCCATAGACTGTGTCCGCAAGCGCAGCTAACGCAAGCGGGTCTTTTTTGAAAAGTTCAAAGCCTTCAATGCTATCTTCTGCCTGACCGAGTTTGAACGTGTAAACTTCACCATTCGGACAAGTTACTTTCACGTTCTTGCCAGCTATGCACAAGCGCAATATATGGACTTTGCTATCAAAGCCTGAGTCCTGAATTACCCGGCAGATTTCCATCGTGTTTGCGGTGTTTAATCCGTCCGGGAATTCTACTGTGAATTGGTCGAGGTAGGCTCCAGCTTGAGCCACCTCATCAATCTTGTCTAACGCTTCGTTATAAATCTGTCTTGTAAGTTTAAGTGCTTCCATTTCTCAAACTCCTATTACTGATTATCAGGAACGTACTCGCCGTAGTTCCATACAACCGGATAGTCCGGTGCGTCGTTGCCCTGAATAATTCTATTAGGACAAGAGCGAACTGTACAAGCGAAGTAAGTGTCGCCGTCTGTAACTCCGTTGATTTCCTGAGTGATACGGATTGTACCACCGACAGAATCACCCACGCTCTTAAGGAACTTAGCAATCTTTACCATGTCGTCTTCGGCTGCGGTTGAAGTTACATTGAAAGTCAGAGAACCTGACTTATTGTTGTTTGTGATGGTGATTGTGTTTCCGTTTGCCAATGCGATAACTTTTGAGTTATCCATCAGTTGCTGGTCCTGCACCATCTGACCTTCGAGTTTAAAGCCACCGATTGTTGTTGGTGTTCCGCCATTCCACAAAGGGTGAGTGAGCGTAACTGTAAACTGTCCGGCTGCAATTACTGTATGATTTGCCATTTCTTATCCTCCTACTTGCTCGGCTGAGTTACGTACAATGTTCCGTAAACTGTAACGTTGCGAAGTTTGTCAATGTACTCTGCCTGCCATGCATTTGGTACTGTGAATGAATCTGCGCTCTTTGGAAGTTTTGAGAACACCGGCGCGGTGATTACAAAGTCTGCAAGTCTGCCGAATTCCAAGAACGGACGCACAACGTCTGACAGAATCAAGAGAGTTGCCTGATACTGATCGTTGTTTCTGAACTTGTTTCTCTGTGTGATGAAGTTTGCACCGCGTATCTTGCAAAGGTATTCGATGTAGCACTTTACCCACAAAGCACCCACAACGTTTCCCTTCAGGGTCAGAGAGCCTTCTGTTACTACGTTTTCAGTTCCGTCGCCAACCCAAGTGTTGTAACCGATTTTCTGATCGTCGAGAGCAGCTTTTTGTGTAGCGGTCAAATCGCCAACACTACCTTCTGCATCTGTTCCACCACTTGCTTTAATTGTTCCAAATCCATGTCCGTCTGTATCGTTTCCTACCGGTGTTCCGGTTACGTTTGCAACGGCCAACGAATCACCCAGCTGCGCAAGGGCAGGGTTAATGTTTGAGTCAGGATTGTAGATTACGCGAGCGTCTGCATTGGCTTCATTAAGCGCAGCTATAAGCGCACTTGTTTTTGTGAGAACGTTTCCGTCGCTTGTTCCTAGCCACAAAGTAGAATAAAGCGGGTCCGCAAGACACAATGTTGCGAGTTCTACCTGAAGTCCGTTGTATGCATCTGCTCCTGTAAAACCGAACTTGAAGTATGCCCAATACTTAGTCGCTTCATAAACTGTAGAAAGCGGTGCGGTGGCTGGAACTGTTACCGGTTCTCCACCTGATGTGTCTTCTGTGTCTGTGTCATAGAGTGCCACGGCCAGCTTTGCAGCCTGAGCAGATGTAAAGAACGGAACAAGCCATTTCTTTAATGCGTCTCCGGTGACACTTCCATAACTTGATGAGTCGAGTTCGATTTTCATTCCTGCGGCTGGATTTTCAATCCCCGGCAGATTGTCACTCGCCAAGTTTACATGCATGTAAATAATTGCTCTTGTGTAGTTCTCGCCTGCTACCGGTTCGATTACTGTTTCAATTGGAAACTGTACGTTCACCTGAGCAATTGAGCCTTTGAATTCAGACATTTATTTGTCCTCCTATATTTATAGTCTGTAATGGTTGTTGGTCTGTCGCCAACAAGTCGTACCATAAAACTTTAAGGTCAGGCACATTCCATGCCACAACCGTGTTTTCTCCTTCCTGATGGAAGTCACTCGAAATCGCCGTGTAATCTTCGTACATCACCGAGCCGTTGACTTTCTGAAACTCGGCTTTTACGTCACTTCGCAAAGGCCACATTGCTACGCTCTGTGCCAGCTGCTCGCTTTCAGGACCGACGAACTGTAACTCTATGCTCGCCAGCTTCAGAACGCACACGGAGTTTTCTGCCGTTTGACCTTCCTGCGTAGTTTCCGTATAAAACGGCGCGGTTCTCGGTCTGTTGCTCTTTATCCGGTAAGCACACCAATTTGCAACGTTGGCACCCGGTTGTTGCGGATTCCACCAATTGCCTTGCTTCGGTACAATGTATTTCTCATCAACCAAAAGAATGTCCGCCAAGATTCCACGAAGCGTTGTCTGATTCAGTTGCATCGTTTCCCACCACCTTTTCTACGCCGTATCTGTGAAACCCACCTTCAAAACTCCAATTATTAGTGTCTGTCAGTCGGTAGACTTCACCTTCCCAAGTCAGGAACTTACCTTCAAGATTTCCGGTCTGTGTCCACAGTTCCCGGCCTTCCGTTTTTACAAGGTTTCCGTTATTGTCCTTTACACCACCACCGCGGGTGTTCTGAAACACTCCGATAATGGTCGTATAAATCACTTCCCCGGATTGATCCTTTACGACATCCCAACCGCCGTTTACCTTTGGTGTCATGTCGTAGATTTGTATTGTTCTCTGTTGCTCCGGCCAAGCCAAGAGCATGTCTCCATAAATCCCACTCATGGCTTACTCCACAACGAATTCGAGAGAGCCGATTAAATCTCCGCCGTCAATAAGCGGAGTATCCTTTCCCTCTTTATATTTTATAGTTCTTGGAGAATTTGGCACGTGCGACTTGTAATAATCACTTCGCACAAATTCCCGAATTGCACCAACGGCCTTAGTTCCGACCTTGTTCCAATTTGCCATTTTACCTTCTTTGATTTTGTCGAGCTGGACGTTGATTTCCTTTTTCAGTTCGTCCTTTTTAGAAAGCAGGCCTTCCTCAATGAAAGGGCGAGCCGGGATGTTGGCAGAGCCGAATGTCAATATTTTTGCAAGTTCTGCGGTTTCCATATTTTGGTATGTCGCGTCTTTGCCGTCATAGTCTCTGTACTTTCCCTTTTTACCCTTTTTGTCCTTATGCTTAGTCTCAACGTGCATGCGTCCAGCTAGAAATCCCACTAAAACATTAGCGTTCGCATTTTCTGCGAACTTCTGAAGTTCTGAGAAATCCGGGACTTTTACCGCATTAACTTTAAGACTAAGCATAAATACCGAACCTTTCCGGTATGCTTTGAATCATCATCAAAGCCTTCTGTCCGAACATATTTGAATTAAGCTGCTTTACACCTTCCTGCGCGTCCATGTCAGAAAAACTTAGTGACGTTCCTCCTATGCTTTTTGAAGACAAGGCCATACCACCATTTCCGATTACACCGACGGCACTCTGTGGATTTGTGTCGAGCAGATACCATGCAACAAGTAAGTTCAGGCAGAGCGTGCGCTTTTTGGTTCGCAAGGGTTCACTAAGCACACGCCAGCATTCAAGAACACCTGAAAACATGACAGACACGATGTCGTAAGCATTGTTTATCTGCTCGTCTGTGAGAGTAGGGAAATTGTCTGCGTACTTAAAATCTAATCTTGTCATGTTTTCTGTCCTTTTTATTTCTTGCCCTTCTTTGAGGAGCTGGTTTTCTTTGGTTCGTCGGCAGGAGCAGGGTCTGTGCTTTCTACGTCATCAGTAGTTGCTCCATCCGAGATTGTTTCTTCCGCAGGAGTATCTTCTGCTTTGCCACCTTCCAGCTCGGCAATCCTTGCCTCTGCAGCTTCAAGTTTTGCACGGAGTTTGTCTGCCTCTGCATGTGCATCGTTAATCTGCTTAGCTGGTGGCACGTAAGAGTTCGGAATGTGATTAAGCACTCTGTACTTCTTTTTGTTTACAAGTTCACGGAAGAATGGCTCGCAGCTTTCCAGCTTTTCGAGTTCCTTTTCTGTAACTTCTGCAATGTTCTTCATTTCTCCCTGCGCACTTCTTGCCGGGATTGTTTTACCGATAGCACTGAATGTTACCGGGTACTGATAGAATGACTGTATGTATTTCATAGTTTACGCTTCCTCTAAAATAGGGGAAATTTTCCCTTAATTTCCGTTAATTTCCCTTGTTTTGTAGTTTTGTTACAAAAACAAAGGTTACAGACGAATTGCTCCGTCTGTAATCCCTTGTTATCCGTCAATAACCTTAGCCTGAGATTGTATAAGCTGCGGTGAGTACGCTTGAGTCGTACTGACCTTCCTTAATTGCAATGGCCTTGATTGTTGTTGTTGCAGAGACAGAAATGTTCGATGTGAACTTTGTACTGTCTTTAGTTGGAGCAGAGCCGTCAGTTGTGTAGAAAATGTCTGCACCTTCAGTAGCACATTCAAGTTTTACACTCTGTGTCTCTGCATAAGTTCCAGCTACCGGAGTAGCGGTTGGAGTTGCAACAGTTCTCTTTGTAGTTCCAAATCCGGTGTAACACTTTACGGCGATAGCAACCGGTGCGAAGATACCCGCAAATCTGCGGAGTACGGCATGCTGCTGATCATAAGCGTTTGGATAAACCGGATAAGTGAAGTTCTCGAGAGGAACACCGAGCAAGAGCATGTCCTGCTTAGCGTCGTCAGGGCCTGCACCAATTTCAGGTGCGGTGATAATGAGTTTGTCGCTCATTGAAGGATTGAACTCTGTGTTAGCTGCCAAGAATGGGTCAGAGAAGAATTCTACCTTTGGAGTAGAACCGCTCTTTGTCACACCGGCATTGAAGTTCTCTTCAAAGATTGCAAGAGCAGACTTTGGCTCGTATGTGTTCGAATAAGGAACACTTGTGAGCAGGTTGTATGCCTTTGGAGACATTGCAACGCGAACAACATCAAACTTGTTCTGTGAGGCATCCATAAAGTCTGTGATAGCCTTTGCGAGTGCCTGATACATTGTGTATCCCTTGTTTGTGTTTGAAGCGTCGGCTGCGATTTCTTCAAGGGTCTGTCCTGCCCATGAAGTCTCACCATTTACGTCAAGAAGTCCGAGAGTGTTTGTCTCTTCGTTTCCGTAGTATGTGAGATAGTCTGTAATCATGTCGATTACATACTGAGCGTACTTCTGCTTTTCTGCCATGAGTGAACCGGCAAATGGTGAGCCGTTTGAACCCTTGGCACGTTCCATCTCCTCAACAGTGTAGTTAAAGAAAACCTTGATGTTGATGATGGCAGAACTCATGATTCCGCCCTGAACGTTTACATTCTGCTTAAGGTTGGCAGCTACTGAGCCAGCTGCGTCGATAAGTCCCCAGCCTGAGTAAGCTGCGAGCTGGAGGTTCTGAACTTCTCCCCATGGGTTAGTTCCGCCAAGTCTCTTTACAAGGTCACGTGCGTGAGAGTAAAGAAGTGGCTGTTTGAATAACTGTGGGAAGTACGAAGCGTTCCAAGGCGAGATTGCCTGAGCTGCGATAAGTTCACCCGAGTCGCCGGTGTATGTCTTAACACCACTCTTTGAGTAAACCATGTCGTACTTTCCGGTCTTCAAATTGAACTGTGGTTTGATGTTTACTGAAATCGGACTCTTCTTGTAAAGAGCCTCCATTTCAGGTGTAAGACCTACCGGAGCACCAATAGCTGCGCCGTCTCCTACATAAATTGGATTTGTTACGGCAGAGGCAGGAACACCATATTTAGGGTCGCTTGCACGGCCAATCTGAAGTGTTGCGTCGCGTAAAAGGTCGTTAGCCATTCCGTCTGAAGCAATCATACGGCCGGCCATTTTACCGAGTTTTTTGAACTCTGAAGAAGTATCTATTCTCATTTCAATTCTCCTTTAATTAGCCGAGCCAAACGTAAGCACCATCGTCTGTTACTTCGACAACGCTTGCGCCTGCGAGCAGTGTGTAATCTGAATCTGCGGTTGACGCAACGAAACCAATTGCTCCGTTTGCGTCTGCAAACTCAACCTTTGCACCAACAACCGGTGCAATCTGATTTGTCTCGGATGTTTTCCAAGACTGAATCTTTACAAGACCCTTTGCGATAAATGCACATGGCATTCCGGCAAGGTACTTGTCAGGATGAGCCGGTGCGTTCTGTGCGATTGCATCATCAAACACAGAAATACCGCGGATAACGTTTCCACTTCCAGCTCCTGCAATAATTGCGGTTGGGTCGTCTGCCGGAGCAGAAACAACAACACCGAACGAAAGACCGCTTGACTGATTTGTAGCGTCTACAATTCCGCCGAGTTTAAGGTATCCTTCCTGCAATGGTACGGCCTGAGCGTTCAATGCAAGCTGACCTTTAAATCCCAGCTCTAATGAAAGATTAGAATCCATCTATCTTCCTCCTTCTTTGAGTTTGTGGAACATGTCAAGAAGTGAGCCTTCCGCAGGTGTTCCGTTCATAGTTACCGGAATACGTGGAGCGTTGTCTGTTACGACTTCTTCTTCCTCGTCTTCCTCTTTTTCTACTTCCTCTGCGCCGTCGCCGGTACCACAATCTTCTGCCATACGCTTCTTGATGAACTGATAGATTTCTTCAAGAGTGTATTCAGAGTTAGGGTCTGCATCTTCGGCTTCTTCTTCTCCTTCAGGAGCGACAGTTTCCTCCACGGCTTCTGTGGCTTCTTCTGTCTCTTCAGGAGCTGCGCTTTCTGTAAGCGGTGCTTCTTCAGTTTCTGTCTCTTCGACTTCTTCTGTTTCTTCACCACCAACGTCCGGCACGTCTTTCATTGCCTCTGTGTCGAGTTTCTCGAACAAGTCGGCAACCATGGTAGCTGCTTCTTTTGCAGCCGCATCGTCCTGCTCTTTGACAGACTTGAAGTCCTCAAGGAATCGGTCGAGTTTTGCTTTCTCGTCGTCATCCGGCAGGTCGATTGTCATTTCCTTAAGTTCGTCAACGCGCTTTTCTACGTCTTCGTCAGAGAGAGAACCTTTCTGCTCTACAAGTTCTGTCAACTTGTCGCGGAACATCCCCATGTCGTTATCTGTAGTAAGAGTGCGCTTGCGAGCTGCACGGAATAATCCGGTTAACAATTTCTTCATTGGTAACTCCTACAAAATATACTTACTTCTCTTTTACAAAGAGGAGCAGAATGTCATTGATTGCAATTTTTGCGATTCCAATAGCAGAGACAATCGCACCGAACATTGGTGGTGCATAAAATGTCACCAACGCAATAGCTGCGATTGCGCCTGCATCTACAAGATTCGAAATAAGTGCGTACAATTTCTTACTCATTTTTATCCCCCTATATTTATAGTCTTTTATCCACGCACTCTGTCGAACACAGAACCGCGTGCTATTTCAAACACTGTTTTTTTCTGCGGAGCATTGTCCATGATCACCGCGAATTCTCCGCCACGGCCAGCTGGTAGCAGGGCCAAGTGATTAACATCTGTAATCTCTTTCATGATGATGTCGTACTCTTCACCGCTTGGTGACTTTCCTTTCTGCCATTCAAAGTTTGCAATGTATCCCGGGGAAAGCTGGACTTCTCCATTTTCGTAAGCCTGCAACGCTTCATCGTCGTACATCATTAAAGTCGAGCGGATTCCCACTTCGTTCTTTTCGTTGACGTAATCCACCCAAGGGTTCTCTCCGGTATATCCAACCGCAAGGTCCCGGAAGTTCTGTCCGTCAACCGGTGCCTTTGGATGGTGGTGGGTAAGCGGTAACATCTTGAACTTGTCGCAGGCAGCCGCCAACACCGGAGCTGGTCTGTAAACTTTGTACAAGCGTTTCTCTTCTACCCAATCCGGTGCGCCATGGCCCGGCATCGGAATTCTTAATGTTGGGATTTCTTCAAGTGCATAGTCGTAAAGACCACTCACCGCAATTCTAATATTTTTCAGTTCTGCCATTTTTATCTCCAAAGAAAGAGCGCGGGCCGTCAGGAAAACAAACCAAAACCCGACGGCCGTTGCTCAGGGAGGATACAACTCGCGGAGGGGAATTGTATCTATTGGGTTTATATATCTATAGTCTTTTAAATAAAAAGGCCTGCTTTTTACGGCAGGCCACTTCCAATCAAAATCTTTTCTTAAGGAGTTTTTATGTATGACTAAAAAGTCAGTTTGACCACCCGGAAGCGAGGCGGTCTTACTGACTGACAGATTAAGGCTCTGTCATGCCTCTATTATTCATTTCTACCATCCGGGTTGTTATCTCTCCCCACAACTCCCACTCCTGAACTAAATGCTCGTAGTAGTTGAGCAGAGCTGCAATGTCTGAGAGCGTCTCCGGTTCCTTCTGCTCGGTGCGTTCAGGCCTTGGCGGTAAGAGAATTTCACTTTTTACAGCTGGCTTGCTTACGCACCCGGTTGTTGTTATCACGGACAAGATTATTAATAATTTCATTAACTTCTTCATCAGTCTTTGCCTCGCTTATTTTTTGTGCGACTTCTTCCTTGTCGCCTTTTATCTTTGACAGTTCTTCCGAATGCTTCACCAAGTTCTCGGCGATCACTTTCTGATTCTCCAGCCGGGCCGTCAAAGTCTTTATTTCCTTTTTCTGCGCTTTCGATGTCTTTATAGCCACATACACGACAGACACTAGGGTCAGTAAAAGCGCAACACAAACAAGCCACGGAGTTAATACACTCATTCATTGCCACCTTTCTTTTCTACCCAATTGTCACGGCAGATATTAAAATCAATAGTTCCCATGCTTATTCCGTAAGCGAATGCGCAGGATTTCCAAATTTCTCCAACGTCGGCAGCTGGCAGAACTCCGCACCATTTCAGAACACAGAGTACAAAGCCGGCCACAACAAGGACAATTTTTACCAACAATGAAACTGATTTGATTTTCATTACTTTACTCCCTTTATTTTAATAACCCGCATTTCTGCCGGTTTTCCTTTCTCGACTGTTACTGAGTAGGCTTTTGAATTAAACACAATCTTGCCATCCTGAACTCCTACCCAATGTCCGGTCTTGCCGTTAACGTATTTTACAATTGTCTTTTCTTTGATTTTCTTAATGCTTGTGATTGGCACCTTTTCGAGACTTTCCATTTCCCGGCCGGTTAGCTGGCGGATACATTCTGCCCAATAGACAGTGCAATCTTCGTCCAACGCGTGCGACCTGATAAGGTCTGAAACTGTCATTATGGCCGTAGTGTCGTCACAGTCTATCCCCAGCCACCACAAGAGCGTAAACGCACAACACGCGTAATCCTTAATGCTCTTCAGTTTTGGTGTTGGAAAATGCTTGTACAGTTCTTCTGCTAATGTTTGTGGATTTTTCATGCTCCCTCCTTACTTCAGAAACGAAATCACAAGGCCTATACCTTCACCAATTATGGCGATTAGCATTGCGATAAACTTTCCCATGTATTTCTTCTCTGTTTCAGAAATAGCGAGTTTGATTTTCATATCCACAGATTCGTCAATTTTGTTTGCAATCTGCTCC
>JAEIGA010019012.1_pt1 | contig 10476 bp, 7 predicted proteins | sample 9270691 | NCBI WGS metagenome assembly JAEIGA01 (sample SAMN17057246, study PRJNA624740) | gut metagenome | biome: biome; isolation source: fecal sample | host: Bos grunniens | place: China: Xizang | collected 2019
ATGTTCCCGCAGCAAGAATCCAGAATTATGCGGACTCCCCCCTGGATGTCTTCTGCTATACCTTTGAGGCCCCGGCTGTCGTCGATGCCGGATCCGTGGAGAAGACCAGGGATTACTACCGGTCTTTCCACAATTATCTGTGCGGCGATGACCTGGTGGCCATGATTCCTCCCTGGGGAATGGTAAGATACGGGGAGACTCATGATCTTCTGGCTGCACTTGAGGAAAAAGGAATCACTGACGAAGCGGTCAATGAAATGCTGGCTTCCATGGGCAGCAGTCTGGAGATCACCGATTCCGACGTCCTGGAGAAGATAAAGCCCGATGAGGTTGTTGGAAAACTGACAGAGCGGATCGAAACCAGGGAAGGGTATTCGGAGAACAGGACAGATACCTTTACTTCCCTTCCCGGAAGTTCCACGGAGGGCGAAGAAAGATCGGTAAAATACAATTATCAGAGATCATTCCGGAATCTGATGGGAATGCTTTTCGGAGAGGAAGGAATCAATACAGGCGAGCTCGCCGAACATCTGACGGAAGCCTTTTCCGCGCTGGAACCGCTGATAAGAGGTTATATGGTGGAGAGCGGGGAACTTGCTTCAACCTGTAAACCGGAAGCCTATTACTGGGATTCCGCTGTACGGCTGTATGATATCCTGGATTCCCTGGATGAGGAGGAGGGCAATGTTCCTCTGGACAAGGAGGATCTATATGTGATTCTGAAGCTTGCGGCACCGGCCATCGTGGATAAAGAGGCCGTCGCTGAAGCAGGCTATGAGATCACCGACGAGGAGATCCCCCTGGAAAATATCATACTTTATCTTAATAAGCTGATGTCTCTTGCCGTGGATTCCCAGCAGTTCACCATATCCCACCAGTTTGATACCTTGCTGGCCAGGATGAAGCTCCTGGCACCGGCTCCGGAGATGGATGAGCTGAACCTGGAGATCCCGGAACCTGCGGCCGGAGATCTGGTGACAAATACACCGGGGAAACTGGTGAAGGCAGCCGATGATCTGGGTTATTACTGGCTTGGTGTATCGGCCGCATGGGATACAAAGGATAAAGGACTTCGGAGAAATAAAGAGTATTATCTGAATGTGGAATTCGAGATAATCGGACACACCGTTCCGGCGGATCTGAAGCTGACCATCAACGGCCGGGAGCCTGTCAAGGCGCCGGATATCGTCACTAATGAAGGTGTGACCACGGTTCAGGCCACATGGAAATACAATATCGGGAATCCCGGGGAATACACGATCTCCTTCTATGTGGATGATCATGGCACCGCACCGGAGCCCATCACGGTTCCCGCCGGTGAGAGGCTGAAATACCTTCCGAAACCGGTGGTTGAAGACTCGGGAGAGTACATCCTCTCCGACTGGGTGGATGAAAAAGGCAACTACTGGGACGAGATCACGGTTGACGGTGATCTGCTGCTCAGCGGACGCTGGTATAGGGAGATCGATCATGTGGAGATCAATTTCCCGATTCCGAAAGCCGGGCAGAAGACCTGGGAAGAACCGAAAGTACCGAAGGATGCCCTCTATAGAGTTGAGGAGTTCCATCTTACGGATGAAAGCATCTATGAGACGATTACCGATGTGATTCCGTCCGGAGAATTATCGTTAAGTTTCCAGATCTGTGCCAAGAAAGATGCGCGGTTCCGCCTGGCGGAAGATGAATGGGGTACTCTTGATTTCGACGGTACAGTGACAGTGAACGGGGAACCCGTAAGCTTCTATTATGAAAAAGAAGGAGATTATGTAGGCGGCAGCTTCTACTTTGAAGCGGCAGCCCCCGCCCCGGATTCCGGTAAAGAGGAGGAGTCAAAGGTTCCCGATCAGGGAACTTCCGCTGCCGACGCGGACAAAAAGCTGACGAAGATGAAGTCGGACAAGGACCCCGCAGGAGCAGAATATGCTCCCCTTAAGCTGAAGTCATCCAAACAGACAAAGACATCGGTCAGACTGGACTGGAAGAAGAACGGAAAAGCCGTAAAATATGTTGTTTACGGAAACCTCAGCGGCAAGAAGAACGCCATGAAAAAGCTGGCGGAGACCAAAAAGACTTCCTATTCTGTCAAAAAGATCGGAAAAAAGCTTAAGAAAGGCAAATACTATAAATTCATTGTCCTTGCCCTCGACCGGAACAAGAAGGTGGTGACTACTTCCTCCATCATCCATGTGACGGTCAAAGGCAGCAAAAAAGCCGGCAATTATAAGTCGGTCAAGGTTAAGCTGAAAAAGGACGGCAAATATAAAGCCGTGAAAAAGCTGACCCTGAAAAAAGGGAAAAAAAGCCGGATCAAAGCGACGCCGGTGAGGGCATCAAAGAAAGTCAAAGTTAAATCTATCCTGAAAACCCGCTATTTCAGTTCCAATAAAAAGGTTGCTTCCGTCTCCGCGAAGGGAGTCATCAAGGCAGTCGGCAAGGGAACCTGCACAATCTATGCCTATCTGCAAAATGGTGTGGGTAAAGGGGTCAGGATCACCGTAAAGTAAACGCGAAAAAACAGCTGAACAATTTAATAAATCGCATCAAAAAAAGACAGCCGATCTTATGCTTCGGCTGTCTTTTTTAACGGCTGCCGCTTCTTCCCGATGGTCCAGGAAAGCGGCGTTCTTGGCAGGATCTCTGCTGTGAGGGCACAGGTCAGGATCACCAGGATAAAGATCAGCACCCTGTAGGGAAGGGGGATCATATCCTCCGCCGTAATGCTCAGATGCCTTCTGACCAGGAATTCATAGAAGGTGATATATGCCCGGTTCAAAAGGAGATAAAGGATACTGTTTCTCGACAGATAGGTTACCAGCCGGTCCATCCTCCGGCTCATGGGGAGGTCGGCGATCCGGACGGAAAGGTTCCACCAGGCCAGGGTCTCCACCAGGCCGTTTAAGAAAAAGAGGGGAACGATACAATATCTGGAGGTCCTCATATCTATGGTGGGATTCACAAAGGAAAGCTTCCATGCAACCACAAAGAGAAGGATGGTCACGGGCAGCGGAAGATGCAGGATCTGATCATGTTTCCTGATCAGCTCTCCGAAATACATAAAGAGGACCGCTACCAGCGCCGGCTCAATGGCGTAGACCAGTTCGGGCCCTTCAGGAGGCCTGGAGAAGATACAGCCCGCCAGGGCGATCAGCAGGATCAGGGCCAGGCGTATCCGGTCGTCACGGATCTTCAGCCGGAGAAAGGAATAGATCATATCCGCGAAAAACATGGCCGGAAGAAACCACAGGGGTCCTCCGAAACGGATCGCTCTTGTGGGATAGAGAAGATAGGCGAGCCACCCGTCAACGAGAAATTCTCTTCCCCGGTCGAGGCGAAGCAAGGTCCAGATCACCGTCAACAGGAGCCCGAATACCACATAGGGTACCAGGAGGCCCTTTGCCTTCCTTTTTTCTTTTTCAAGGAATGCCTCATCTTTCCATCGCCACAGATATCCTGAGGCAATAAAAAAGAGGGGCATGTGAAAACTCTGAATATACTGATGCCAGTTGTCTCCAAAGCCCACATGGTTAAAAACCATAAGAAATATACCGATGCTTTTCAGGATGTCCACATCCCTATATCTGTTCTGTGCCATGAGTTATCCTTTCAGGTTGCTTTATTTGCCGGAATCCTCTCCTATGGGAGCATAAGGCCGCCCAGCAGAAGGAAATGTCCCGGCAGATGCCCTTCTTCGATCCACTCCAGATTCTGATGGAGGTATTTCGTGACAGTGAGACCTACATTTCCTCCCAGCGCCTCCACGGAGTAACGCATCTTCTCCGGATAGCGGCAGGGTTTACCCTCGAGTTTTGCGCACTTTCCCGGATCACAGGACAGGCAGGATCCGCCGCTCAAAGCTTTGCTGCCGGGATGATTTCTCTCCCGTTCCAGCATATCCGCATCCAGTGCCTTTTTGGGACCGGAAAGAAGTTCTTTCATCAAAACTTCCTGCTCTTTTTTCGTGTAGGTTTTCTGACGTTTTTCTTCGGGAATAATAATCTTGTATCCCACAAAAAGGATCCTTCCGTAACCCTTCATGTATTCCACAGGGTCAAAAGAGAAGGGAGGGCAGGACCATATGTGGTTATAGTTTGTACACTGCTTACAGTATTCCAGAAACTGGGGAACGTCCACGCAGGTTTCCAGGTATTCATCCATTGCCACTTCAGATTCAATAATTTCGATATCCGGTTTTTCGCCCAGAAGACTCATCTGCTCCGTCATTTGTCTCCTCCTTGCTAAAAATGCATAGTCTGTATCGTCAGATTCATGGGTTCTTTACAGGGCTGCTCATCTATAGTAGCACCTGTATGGATATTTTGTAAACTGAAAATGTTGCTTTTTCTCCTAGGATTCTGTTTTTGGCTATAGTATAATAGAGACATTGGAAAGCAAGATTTCATCGGATCCGGAGAGTTTGTTTCATGAAGATTTTAGCTGTGGCGGACGAGATCGCAAAGTCCTACTATGATCATTACAGAGAAGGGATACTGAGGGATATTGACCTCATCATCAGCTGTGGAGACCTGCCCCGGGGATACCTGGAGTTCCTGGTGACCATGGCCCGCTGTCCCCTGATCTACGTCCGCGGGAACCATGATGACATATACAGTAAGGAACCGCCTGCCGGGTGTATCTGCATAGAAGACCGGATCTATGAATATCAGGGTGTCCGCTTTCTGGGGCTGGGGGGATCCTGCCGCTACCGGCCCGACGGGATAAATATGTATACGGAGAAGCAGATGAAACGGCGGATCTCCAGGATAAACCGAAAGATCTTCCTGGGCAGATGGAGATCTTCCGACAGGAACAAGCCTCCTTTTGATGTGCTTGTCACCCACGCGGCAGCCAGGGGCCTGGGGGATCTGGATACCCCGGTCCACAAAGGATTTGCCTGCTTTCCCGAACTGATGGACAGGTATCATCCGGGGTTCATGGTCCACGGTCATGTACACAGCAACTACAGTTACCGCATCCCCCGCATTTCGGATTATCACGGGACCAGGATCATCAATGCCTGCGGGCATGTGATCTTCGAGATCCCGGAAAGAGATTGTTAAAATACATGGTTGAGAAAAACAAAAAAAGGCGTTATGCCCTGATCACCATACTTATCATGCTTTTTATCTTCATCCAGTCAGCCCTTCCGGGGGACCTGTCCGGCAGGGAAAGCGGTATGATCGCCGCTTTTCTGGCACAGATCTTCGGGAAAGGACTCGCGGAGTTTTCCGTTTTCATCCGCAAAGGAGCACATTTTACGGAATATGCCCTGCTTGGGATCAGTATGTTCCTGTATGTGAGAGAGTGGCTGAAGGAAAGAAGAGAGACAGAAAGCATGATCCGGTATGCAGCCGTATGGCTTGCCGGAACATTTTATGCCGCCACCGATGAATTCCACCAGCTTTTTGTGCCGGGAAGGAGCGGTCAGGTCAGTGACGTTCTGATCGACAGCGCCGGGGTGCTCGCAGGGATTCTGCTGACGGCGGTCATCCTGCGGACCGGGAAGAGGAGATCCGGGGAAGCCGGGGCTTCATAGGCGGCGCAAAACCTGTCCGAACAGGAGGAGAAAGGCTTGAGTCTTTTTTCCCGGGAGATTATAATGAATCTATATTAGTTTGGTGGTGTCCCTCAATCCAGGATTATGAGGACTTTAAACTGATTTTTGCAACCGAACATCATACACAAGCTACGTTTAAGGAGAAGAACAATGCGTAAAACGAAAATTATCTGTACGATGGGACCGGCAACAGACAAGGGAGATGTGATGGAACAGCTCATCCTTAACGGGATGGACGTGGCCAGATTCAATTTCTCCCACGGTACGCACGAAGAACAGAAGGTCCGTATGGATAAGCTGAAAGAACTTCGTGAGAAACTGGGAATTCCGGTGGCGGCACTTCTGGACACAAAAGGTCCGGAGATCCGTGTAGGGACATTTGAGAAGGAAAGGATCACGGTTGAGGAGGGGCAGGAGTTTACTCTGACCACCCGCCAGATCGAAGGGACGGAAGAGATCGTCAGCATCACTTACGAAAATCTTCCCAGAGAAGTCGAAGAGGGAACGACCATCCTCATCGATGACGGCCTGATCGGTATGGAAGTCATTGCCGTGAAAGGGGAGGACATCCGCTGCAAGGTTCTGAACAGTGGAGCAATCTCCAACCGGAAAGGGGTAAATGTACCCGGGATCGAGCTGAAGATCCCCTACCTGAGTGAGAAAGACCGTTCGGATATCCTGTTTGGTATTGAGCAGGATGTGGATTTTATCGCGGCTTCCTTTACCAGGACAGCCGAAGATATCCTGGAGCTTCGCCAGCTTCTGGCAGACGGAGGCGGGGAGGATATCAAGATCATCGCCAAGATAGAGAATAATCAGGGCGTGGCAAATATTGATGCCATCATCGATGTGGTGGACGGGATCATGATCGCCAGAGGAGATATGGGTGTGGAGATCCCGGAGGAGGATGTGCCTGTTATCCAGAAAGAGATCATCCGCAAGGTATTTGAGGCAGGAAAGATCGTTATCACTGCCACCCAGATGCTGGATTCCATGATGAAGAATCCCCGTCCCACCAGAGCGGAGACCACGGACGTGGCCAACGCGGTATATGACGGGACCAGTGCCCTGATGCTTTCCGGGGAGACAGCCAGCGGACTCTATCCCCTCCAGGCATTAAAGACTATGTCAAAGATCGCGGAGAGGGCGGAAAAGGCTATTGATTACAAGTCCAGATTCCATACCCTGTCTCCTTATTCCAATCCGGGGATCACGGATGCCATCTGCCATTCCACCTGTTCCACGGCTTATGACCTGAACACCAAGGCAATCGTTGCGGTAACCCAGTCCGGTTTTTCCGCAAGGATGATCTCCAGGTACCGTCCGGGATGCCTGATCATCGGTTGTGCCATCGATAAGAAGGTCTGCCGCCAGCTGAACCTGAGCTGGGGAGTGAAACCTCTGCTTCTCGGGGAGGAGTGGGAAGTGTTTGTCCTGATCGACCGGGCGATCGCCGCGGCCAAGGCCCATGGCTACCTGGAAGAGGGGGATGTCACGGTGATCACCGCGGGTGTTCCCATCGGAAGATCCGGAACCACCAATATGCTTAAAGTGCATGTAGTCAGATAAGAGATAACAGATAATTATGAGTAAAAGAATGATCGGCAATCTGCTCCTGACATTGACGGCCATGATCTGGGGGACGGCCTTTGTGGCTCAGCGAGTGGGCATGGAAAAGATCGAACCCCTCACCTTCAATGCGTCCAGGATGGCACTTGCCGCCCTGGCGGTGGGAGCGGTGGCCCTGGTTTCTGCCGGAAAGCAGAAGAAGGAAGCTGCCCTCCGCAGGAACACCGTCATCGGAGGAATATGCTGCGGGACCTTCCTGGCTCTGGCCAGTATCTTTCAGCAGATGGGAGTAGTCTATACTCCCGCCGGCAAGGCAGGTTTCATCACTGCCATGTATATGCTGCTGGTTCCCGTCATCAATTTCGTCCTGTTTAAAAAGAAAAATACCTGGCTGGTGTGGCTGGCTGTCCTGATCGGGGTATTCGGGATGTATCTGCTCTGTGTCACGGAGGGATTTTCCCTGACCAGGGGAGACACCCTGGTCTGTATCTGTGCCTTTTTGTTCAGCGGGCACATCCTAAGCTGTGATCATTTTACCCAGCTGGGCAACCCGATTCAGATCTCGGCCATCCAGTTTCTCACCGCCACGGTGATCTCTGCCGCCCTGGCAGCGGTCCTGGAGGAACCGAGCTGGGAGAAGATCGTCTCCGCTGCAATTCCCATCCTTTACTGCGGGATCGCGTCCGGGGGCATCGGGTATACCCTGCAGATGGTTGCCCAGAGATACACCGACCCCACCATCGCCTCCCTGCTTATGAGCCTTGAGGCTGTGTTCGCCGTGATCGCCGGTGCTGTCCTGATCCATGAGCGGATGAGCATCCGGGAGCTGACGGGATGTATCGTGATGTTTATCGCCATCATCCTGGTCCAGATCCCCCTTAAACCGGGTCAAAAGCAGGAGGCTGAAGCAACAGCAGCGGAAACGGAATAGGAATTCCCCGGTTTTCCGGGACTGTATGCAAATATCTGAACATAAAAATATCTGTACATAAAAAAAGGGCTGTCGTTTTAAAAACGACAGCCCGATTTTTTATTCAGGAAACAGCCTGACTGGTCCCGGGGCCGGTCTTACAGACCTCTCTCCACATAACTTGTATGGAGCAGTTCATGGGACTTGTGGCTTCCCGGTTTCTCCAGGAACTCTTCATATACCTGTTTGACTTCCGGATTCTCATGGCTCTTTCTCAAGGTCATGGCTTCATCCTCAGAATACAGGCCTGATGCACGGACAGCTCTGACATCCATGAAGTTCCTTACGGAACCCGGCTGATGCGGCTGGCCGCCGCCGTTTACACAGCCGCCCGGACATGCCATGATCTCGATGAACTGATAATCAGCTTCCCCGTTCTTCACACGGTCAAGAAGCTTGGCCGCATTGGAAAGGCCGCTGGTTACCGCTACTCTTACCTTGGTTCCGGCAAGATCATATTCAGCTTCCTTGATGGCCTCTACGCCACGTACTTCGTGGAATTCCGGATTATCAAGGGATTTGCCTGTAACGATCTCAGCAACCGTACGGAGGGCAGCTTCCATAACACCGCCTGTTGCACCGAAGATATGTCCGGCGCCGGATGCGATACCGAGAGCGGGATCGCACTCTTCATCCGGAAGATCCTCGAAGACGATGCCTGCACGTTTGATCATTCTCGCAAGCTCACGGGTAGTGAGGGAGCAGTCAATATCCGGATAGCCGGATCCTGCCTGGTTATCTCTTCCGATCTCAAATTTCTTGGCTGTACAGGGCATGATGGATACGACAAAGATATCCTTGGGATCGATGCCGGCCTTCTGAGCGTAATAGGTCTTTACAAGAGCCCCGTACATCTGCTGCGGAGATTTACAGGAGGACAGGTTCGGAATGAATTCCGGATAATAATGTTCGCAGAACTTGATCCATCCCGGTGAACAGGATGTGATCAGGGGAAGAGTCCCGCCGTTCTGGAGTCTTTCAAGAAGCTCTGTTCCTTCTTCCATGATGGTGAAATCTGCCGCGTTGTCCACGTCGAAGACCTTGTCCACGCCAAGTCTCCTGATGGCTGCGATCATCTTTCCTTCCACATTTGTGCCGATGGGCATATTGAAATATTCACCCAGCTGTACACGTACGGAAGGAGCAGGTGCGACCACAACATGTTTTTCGGGATCGGCGATGGCAGCCCATACCTTATCGGTATCATCTTTCTCGGTAAGTGCGCCTGTCGGGCAGACTGCGGTACACTGGCCGCAGTTTACGCAGGAAGTGTTGGTTAAAGGCTCATCGAAGGGACTTCCGATATGTGTGGCGTAACCACGGTTGTTTGCGCCGATTACGCCTGTGAACTGGTTCTCTTTACAGACTGCCACGCAGCGGCGGCAGAGGATACATTTTGAATTATCCCTCACAAGATGCACTGCTTCGTCGATATCCGGCTTCATGGGCTCGGCGGGGATGAACCTGTTCTGATCTACGCCGTACTCCGCACAGAGTTCTCTGAGCTCGCAGTCATCCGAACGTACGCAGGAGAGACATTCCATACGGTGGTTTGACAGGATCAGTTCCAGGGTCATCTTTCTGTATTTCCGGATGGCGGGAGTGTTGGTGAAAACTTCCGTGCCGTCGCGGTCGAGAGGATATACGCAGGCTGCGCACAGTCCTCTGGCTCCCTTTACTTCCACCAGACAGATACGGCATGCACCGATGGCATTGATATCGCGAAGATAGCAGAGCGTGGGAATACGGATACCGGCTTTTCTTGCAGCGTCAAGAATAGTGGTATTCTTTTCTACTTCAACTTCTATTCCGTTAATTTTAACTTTGATCATTTCCATATCTACACACCCCTCTATTTCTTCGAGATAGCTCCGAACTTACATAAATCTATGCATGTTCCGCACTTGATACACTTGCTCTGGTCTATTACATGAGGTTCTTTTACAGCACCGGAGATAGCGTTAACAGGGCATTTTCTCGAGCAGAGCGTACAGCCTCTACACTTGTCGGGATCGATGGTGAAGGAAAGCAGGCTCTTGCATACCCCCGCAGGACATCTCTTCTCAACTACGTGTGCGATATACTCATCCTTGAAATATCTCAGTGTGGACAGTACGGGGTTGGGGGCCGTCTGGCCGAGACCGCAGAGAGAGTTGGCTTTGATGTAGTTCGCAAGCTCCTCCAGTTTATCCAGGTCCTCAAGGGTACCCTGTCCTTTGGTGATCTTGTCAAGGATCTCATACATACGTTTTGTTCCGATACGGCATGGTGTACATTTACCGCAGGATTCATCCACTGTGAACTCAAGGAAGAATTTTGCGATATCAACCATACAGTTATCTTCATCCATAACGATCAAACCGCCGGAACCCATCATGGAACC
>JAEIGA010019013.1_pt1 | contig 10475 bp, 7 predicted proteins | sample 9270691 | NCBI WGS metagenome assembly JAEIGA01 (sample SAMN17057246, study PRJNA624740) | gut metagenome | biome: biome; isolation source: fecal sample | host: Bos grunniens | place: China: Xizang | collected 2019
ATGTATAATGTCTTCAGTTTCTTAAGTATATTGGATTTTTCAAGATTTGTCTTCGTTTTTGTATACACAATACGGAATTCAAAGCTTAATTCATCCTTTTCCTCTATCAACACGATATTAAGCTCTCTGAAGATTTTAATAATATTCTTAAGCTTTGCGTATTTGAGAGTATGGTCTTTTTTTCTGCCTCTTATGGCATTAAGAAGCCTTATGTATGAATACTCATGGACTCCGTCCCTTGCTTCTTTTGAAAGGAAGTTATATACAAGAGCAAAATCCTCTCTAGTGGGGACAACGTCGTTTACATTACCTGTATATTCCCCATTTTTTATCTTTTCATAATCTATTTCACCGTTTTTTTGCTCGTTCAAGGATCTTTCGCACAGTCTTATATCCTTTACGTTGAACTGAACGGTGCGCATATTCATAAATTCGTTTATTTCAAGATTGAATGCAATATCAACCTCTTCGGAAATATTATATGCAAAGTCCTCCGTAGAGGTGCAAAACAGCATTGCGGTAAAGCGTATTCCCTGCTTTGAAAGAATAAGTTTAAGATGTCTGTTCATTCCTACGGGAACAATATCGTCTATAACGACCTCTTTCATAGCGAATACGGGAACTAAATTTGATACTCCGTAAGGCTCAAGAAGCATTATTTCCGTAGCAAGATCTTTAGTTATCTCTTTTGGCGCAAGCTCACAGTCAATATCAAGAGTGCTGACAGGCTCAACACCGTTAAAGCAGCCTCTTGCATACTCCGACATTCTTCTTTGAAGCTCCTTAAGATTCTTTCTCTTTACGCTAAGTCCCGCAGCAAGCTCGTGTCCGCCAAATTTTTCAAGAAGGTCAGAGCAGGAGGAAAGCGCGTTTACAAGATTCATTCCTCTTATGCTTCTTCCCGAGCCCTTACCGATAGCGTCTTCGTCATATGGGTTCTCATTTCCCTCAAAGGATACGAGAATTGACGGCAAAGAATATCTTTCCGTTACTCGTGATGAAACTATACCGATTACGCCGTGATTCCAATCTGCATCGTCTAAAATTATAACTCCGCCGTGATCGTAGCCGTCTTGCTCAATTTTAGCAAACGCTTCATCTGCTATTCTGTTTTCCTCTATCTGTCTGTCTTTATTTATATCACAAAGCTGAACGGCATATTTTTCCGCATCCTTAAGATTTTTGGACAAGAACAACTCAACGGCTATGGAGGCATCGTAAATTCTGCCTGCCGCGTTGATTCTCGGAGCTATGGTAAAGCCAATAAAGCCAGATGAAATTTTTCTTTTGCTTTTGGTCTTTGCTGATTTTGTATCGTTGTTTCTGCACAGATTTATAAGCGTAGCAAGACCGATCTTATCAGTACATTCTGCTCTTGACAAGCCGTAGGAAATTATAAGGCGGTTTTCATCAATTACGGGCATTACGTCCGCAATCGTGCCTATTGCAGTAAGATCAGAATATGTCTCCGCTATTCTTCTTACGCATCTCGTCATTGTATCTCCGCTATGCAAAAGCTCCATAGCGCAAAGCACCTTAAATACTACGCCTACGCCCGCAAGGTTTGAAAAAGGATAAGTCGTATCCTTTCTTTTGGGATTTATAACCGCTATTGCCTCGGGTAATACGTCTGGGCACTCGTGGTGGTCCGTTATAACCGTATCGATACCGAGTTTCTTTGCAATTTCCACCTCTTTATAGGCGGTAACGCCCGTATCAACAGTAACGATAAGCTTTGTACCCTTTTCGGAAAGCTTATATATCGCCTGCTCGGAAACGCCGTATCCCTCTCCCTTACGGTTTGGGATATAATAATCCACATTTGCACCAAGCTTTTCAAGATAAAGGTACAGTATACTTACGGAGGAAACACCATCAACATCATAGTCTCCGTAAACTGATATTTTCTCCCTGTTCTCAACCGCTTCAAGTATTCGGGTAGCGCCCTTTTTCATATCGTTCATTAAGAACGGATCGTGAAGCACCTCCGTGCTTTTCCCAAGGAACGCCCTTACCCCATCCACTGTGTTATAGCCGCGGTTTATTAACAGAGTTGCGAGAATATGACTTATTCCCAATCGATGGGATATATCCATAGCCTCGGGCGTTACGGTACTATCCGATCTTATATTCCAAATTTTCTTATAATTATAGTCCATAACCTCATTTGTTTAATATTGCCAATGCAACATTGACACCGTCAACCGCAGCACTCATAATTCCACCCGCATAGCCTGCTCCTTCTCCGCAGGGGTATACGTTTGGATGCATAAACGCACTGTATCGGTCTGAATCTCTTAAAATCCTCAGCGGCGCAGACGTACGAGTCTCTATACCCGTTATCGGTACGTCGCTTGAATTAAATCCTTTGATTTTTTTACCGAATTCATTAAAGCCTATTTTTAAATAGTCACATACGAATTTTGGCAAAATGGTGTTTATATCACACACCTTAACGTTGCCGTCCATATAAGTCGGCATAATTCTTTTTGGCTCTGCGCTTGCTTTTCCCTCATAGAAATCACCAATTGTCTGAACAGGGGCAGAATAATCAGCTCCTGCCGAACGAAACGCTTTTCTTTCAAGCTCTCTTTGAAATTCTATTGCTCTCGCAGCATCATTACCGTAATCTTCTTTATCTACCTGAACACATATTGCGGAATTGGCGTTTCTACCATTTCTTGCATAGGTGCTCATTCCGTTTACAACCACTCCGCCTTCTTCACTTGCTCCCGCTACCACAGTTCCACCGGGACACATACAGAAGGAGTAAACTCCTTTGCCGTCCTTACGGTAGGATATGTTATAGTCAGCGCTACCAAGCCGGTCGTCATTTGCGAATTTACCGTACATTGCTTCGTTTATATCACTCTGCAAATGCTCAACTCTTACACCTACGGAAAAAGCCTTAGGCTCTATTGCAAAGCCCCTATCCATAAGGTATTTATAAGTATCCCTTGCGCTATGTCCGATAGCAAGAATTATATCGGAATAAGCAATATCACCCTTCGTGGTGTGTGCAACACCGTTTTCGAAGGACAAAAGCTTGGTATTGTACATAATGCTTCCACCGAGGGAGCGAATTTCACTATCTATACTTTTTACAACTCCGCGTAGCTTATCCGTACCGATATGTGGCTTTGCCTTAAACATAATATCCTCGGGTGCGCCGTGCTCAAAAAAGGTCTTTAACACAAAGGAGCATTTTGCATCGTTTATTCTCGTAGTAAGCTTACCATCGGAAAACGTACCTGCACCACCTGCTCCGAACTGGATATTGGAATCTGTATCCAGCTTTTTTGTCAAATAAAAGTTCTCTACGTCCTTAACGCGACCATCAATATCGGAGCCGCGCTCAATTACAACGGGCTTATATCCTGCGCGTGCAAGGATCAAAGCGCAAAACATGCCTGCAGGACCGAATCCAACTACTACTGGAGGAACTGGGGGCACGGATCCCACCTTTATTTCAAACTGATCCTCGCAAAGAGGCTTAATGCCCTTTGTCAAAAGATAATCCTTGTTTATACTGCCGCCTTTGGGCTCTGCCTCTGCGCAAACGGTACAAACTATTTTTATATCATCCTTTTTTCTTGCGTCAATAGATCTTTTATAGATAAAAAGTCTGTGTGGAATTGAAAAGGTGCGTGTATTATTTAAACGCACCTTTGCAATGTTAAAAATATCAGCGTCGGTAGCTTCAAGACCGACCTTTATCTGTTCAACAAGTAATCTCATTTGTTTGTTATCTGGACAAGAACATTGTAAACAGAGGGAACAATATCAACGTCAGCGCCGTCCTCAATATAGTAAGTGATCGGCACCTGCGTAAGCATTGCGCCGTAAGCAGCCTTTTCCTGTATTCTTTCACTTTCTACAACGACCTTAATTTCCGATCTCTTAATGTCTACAAGCTCACCCTTCGTACCCTTTATAGTAATATTTACAGGGGTTTTGATCTCAACGTCGTATCCGCAATCCTCAACAACGACGGGGACCTCCACAAATTCCTTTTCAATTATCTCGGAATCGGTATCCATTACGTAGAGCCAAATAACGATTGCCGCGAGAACGCATAAAACAAACGCTATAATATTGCCCCTTCTGCTTTTTTTAGGAGCATCCTGCTCTATGGCGTTAAGAACACCTGTCGTATCTATTTCAGTGGTTCTTGAAAACTTATCCATATTATCTCCTTATTTATGCTTCATCCTGATTCTTGCACCGTTTTTATCCTTTGATTGAGAAGCGGTATGTACAAGATATTCCTCTAACTTCTTTTTCATAGTAGCTCTTGTAAAGTTTCTGTAAATATGTCCCTCGTGAGCTATGGAAACTATACCCGTTTCCTCAGAAACAACTACCGCAATACAGTCGCTGTTTTCACTTGCGCCGATGGCAGCTCTGTGTCTTGTGCCAAGGTCTTTGATAATATCAGAGTTGATGGACAAGGGGAGCAAGCAACCCGCAGAATAAATTCTGTTGTCACGAATGATAACCGCACCGTCGTGAAGCGGAGCCTTATCAAAGAAGATATTTCTCAAAAGGTAAGAGCTTACCTGCGCGTTGATAACCGTACCAGTAAGAATAAGGTCACCAAGCTTGGTATTTCTTTCAAAAACTATAAGAGCGCCTGTTTTTGATTTAGCAAGCTCAAATATAGCGTTGGAGATCTCGTCGATCATCGCAATCGTATGAGTAGAGTTTTTCTGCTCACCAATAACCTTGATACCCTTAAGTGAGCTATCTCCGATTTTTTCAAGACCTGAACGAATTTCAGGCTGGAAAATAACAACGATAAGCACGAGTCCAACGTCTATTACGTGGGAAAGCAAAAACTTCATAGCGTTGAGCGACAAAAGCTCACATAAAACGAGAATTACAAATACGAAAGCAACGCCGAGTGCAAGCTTACCCGCTCTGCGCTCTTTTACGAAAAGGTAAATTACGAACAATACTCCCGAAAGACAGATTATATCTATAACGTCAAATACGGTTATCAATTTAAACAGTGAGAAGAAATGAACTATGAAATCCCAAACCATACCTGCAGCTCCTATCCAAAAATAATAAAAGATTTAAAGCAACGCACAAGGGTGCGCGCATATAATATACAAGAATTATAGCACAGCTTTTTTACTTTGGCAATAGCTTTTTCCCAACTTTTTATTATAAATCAGGTTTTTTTCACAAAAAAACAAAAAAAATCGCCTTTACAAGCGATTTTTTAGTTACTTTATGACCTTGATTCCACCAAAATCAACCACATCCCCCGACAAAATTGAAAAAAGCTCCATTTTAAGGGTGTCGGCAAGAGTCTTAATTTTTGCCAAATCGGCGAGTTTTTTTATCTCTCCAAAGACTAAAATTTTGCTCTCCAGAACCCCTGTTGAGCCGCCTATAAATCCGTGATCGTACCCTGATAAAACTATATTTATATCGTCTGTAAGAAGGACGGAAACACCCTCCATTTCCATTGAATTTTTTATGGACACATCCCCTGTAACGACGTTTTTTTCGTCAAGAACAAGAGTTGAGCAGGCGGTATATCCCTGTCTTACGTTTATAAGCTCATATCCGCTTTCCTTACAGTAATCCACAATTTCCTTGCATATATATTTTACGTTACCAAATATTTTTTTGCCCATAACCACCACGTTAAGTCCGATATCGTGAGGGTACTTACTTGAGATGGGAGGAGCGCACTTTATAATTTTATAGCCGCTTTTTTCCGCCTCATCAAAAATTGCTTTATTTTCAAGATAATAATCGGAATAACAAAAAAGCCTGTCGTTAATAATGCACATAAGCATATCCGCGTGGGCGCATACGGGCAGATCAAGTCTACTATAGGGTTTAAGTGGTAATGCTTTTATCCCCGTAGCTCTTTCAAAAGCGTCGCAAATGACGTAATTCATAAAAGCCTTCATATGTTTCCTCCTATTTAAAATAAAGTGAAAAAAAGACCGTAAAAACGGTCTTTTGATTTCATTTAATCAGTTAGGCACGAGTAACCTTGCCTGAACGAAGGCAACGGGAACATACATAAACTGTCTTATTTGTACCGTCAACAACAGCCTTTACTCTTCTGATGTTAGGTTTCCAAACTCTGTTTGTTTTACGGTTAGAGTGGGATACGTTATGTCCGAAAGTTACGCCCTTGCCGCATACATCACATTTAGCCATTTCTTACACCTCCATTAAAGTAGAAATCGGTCTACTAAAAATTCACGTCTTGTATTATATCACAGTATTTTTTTAATTGCAATAGTAAATTGAAAAATTTTTAACTATTTTTTTGAATTTTTTTCAAAATATGCTCAAGAGATATGCCATACTTGTTCGCAATGTCTCTTGCGTGGCTCTTTCCGTCGGGTTTTGCACGGGTGATCTTAAAGCTTCTCTGTCCGTTGTTCATTCCCGCAACGAGAGTATCTATCTTTGCTCCACCGTCGGCAGCACACTTTTCGTTTATACCGTCGATCATAGCAGCAAGCTCATGCAAGTGAGTTGAGAAGATACCGCGGCAGCCAACCATTGAAAATCCGCAAAGAACCTCGGAGGCGATATAAGAGCCCTCAAAGGAGCCTGTGGATGACAAGGATTCGTCAAGAAGCACAAGGCTGTTTTCCGTTACCTTACCAAATATTTCATCAAGTCTTGCACATTCCTCACCAAGACGACCCTTATCTATTGTATCCTCGGAGCCTGTGGGAAAATGAGTAAAGATTGCGTCAACAGGGCTTATTACCGCCTTTGCGGCGCCTACTGCCAAGCCAAGCTGAGCAAGGGCAAAGGTGTGACCTACTGAGCAAGTAATAACTGACTTACCGCCTCTGTTAGGACCGGAAAGAACGAAGAATCTGCCGTTTTCATCGAATGAAAAGTCGTTAGTTACCATTTTACCATCAACCTTGGACGCAACAACGGGGTTATATATACCGACAGTATCAAAAACCTTTTCTTCCATAGGTCGCATTTCGGGGAAGCAATAGCTATTTTCAGAATTCTTGAACTTATTGATAAGTTCTGTTCCTCTTACGATAAACTCCATTTCGGGAAGGAGCTTAATAAGGAAATCCGCATTTTCAAGAACGTAGGTCTGTATTACTCTCTTCCATGAGCGCATAGAGGTCTTGAATACGTTTGCAAGAGCGGAATTGAACGCGTTTGTCAACGCCGTCTGCTGGTTATCAGACTGTCCCTTCTTGAAAGGAATAAGAGATGCAATACAGGTATACTCGTTTGATCTGAAGTCAAGACGGAGGATCTTTTCAAGAAGCTCTCCAGATTTGAATTTTTCGTTATTCACGCTTAAAACGCCTGCATTTTCGGGTCTTAACTGAGAGTTAAGGTTTACGCCTATAGTAACACTTTTAACCTCGCTAATACGGGTTGTAAGCTCCTTAAGCTTTACGTTAAGATCCTTATAATAGTCGCTTTCCGTAAGCTCCTTTATTCTTTCAGCAAGGGTAACAAGAGCCTTACTCTTGAACTTACCCATCATAGGATAAAGTCCCTCGGAAAGAAGCTCCATAGCGGAAATATAAAGCTCTATTTCAGTTATACTATACAAATATCCCTCAGATGCCTCAGTATCCTGGGAAAGACGTCTTATTTCAGAAATATCAAGAAGAATGGGGCTTACCTTTTCAAAAAGGTCGCAAAGCTCCGGATTTTCTATCATATCCTCAAAAACTCTTTGTCTGTATTCTATAACCTTTATATCCTTAGTGAAAAAGTCACAGAGTCTGCCTGCCTTAAGATCAATGATCTCAGTAAGCTGAAGCTCGTCCAGTACCTCCATAGGTATATACGCTCTGTCCTCACCGTCAACTCCTTTATTTAAGGAGTCAAGATCGGGATATAAAAGACTGATTTCCAAATTCTGCATATTGTATCCTCTATTCTACCTCTATGAACGCCATAAAGATTTATTTATTTTTCTTTTTACCAGGTAAAAAATACACGGATTTCATCGGTGTATCGTCATATTTATCTTTAACTATATGAAGCTTTATCCTTTGTGGATCTTTAATTGCATTTTTTTCCTTTATAAGCTGCTTTATTCCCTCAAACACCACTTTTTTGTCCTCTCCGCTTGCGGAAATGATGCCCATTGCAAATTTCATCTTTGTAACAAGGATGTCGGAAAGAGTGGACGCGTTTGTAGACGTAACTATTCTGTAAAAGGCTTCTACGAACTTATGCCTGTCCTCCTTTGGCATATTGTATACCCAGGATTTTAACAGATCGTGAAATTCATCACTGTTTTTATCGAATTTTTTAGCTCCTACAAATTCCGTGCCCATAACGCTCCAGGAAAAGGCGTCATGCTGCTGAATACCCTTACTGTAGCTTTTAATGACGGTTACCTCACCAATGCTGTCAAAGATACGGCCTATAATCGATCCCGAGGGCGAAAAATTATATATCTTTGCCTCTACGTAAGGGTCGGAAGCACTGTCAAGATATTCCCTTGTAAATCCTGGACCGTCGAAATTGTATACGGCAACCAAGCGTTTTTTATATTTTAACTGCATATTAAGAGCAGTATATACAGCAACATTACCGCCCTTGGAATGGCCGCCGATATAAAGCTTATCCTTTGTAAGGGCCGCAATACGCTCTGCATAATTTACTCCATCCGTTTGCGCGGGGACGGGAGTGTACAAAGCCATATTAAGATCCTCCTTCCAGCCGATAAGGGTATCGTCCGTACCGCGGAAGGCGATAAAGGTATTTCTGCCCCAGGAGAAGCACATAGCCGAAAACTGCTTTTCTGTATCGGTGCTTACGTCGTTTACGTACCCCCATACCTTAACGTCGGAAAAGCGAAGCGTCTTTCCCACGTAGCGAAGGAGCCTTATAATAAATTGACCCGGAATTATTGCTCCTATGGATTTATTTTCATCATATATATCAAGAAATCTATCTGCCGCCTCGGACAGAGTTATTTTTTTCTTACTGCCAAGGGATGGAATAAGATGCTCGAAGGGTAAATAACAAAGCTCTGTGAAAATCAAACTGTCAATCTCATTAAGCGGCATCATATCAAGGGTTATATCGGAGCGCCACTTAACATAATCAAGAATATTTGACATACAATCTCACCTCTTCAAAATATTTTATCACATTTATTTTCCTTTTTCAATATAAAAAACGCACTTTGCGTGCGTTTTTTATATATTTAATATGTAGAAATCAGATCAAAGTCTTAATATTCGAGAACAACAAGCTGATGAAGCTCCATTTTTTCAACGTTGAAAATCACCTTGCCGTCCTTTTGCTCAAATTTTATTTCCTTATTCTGAGGAACAAGGACTACTCTCTTTATTTCATCGCTGACATTAAGGCTTATTTCCGTATTGTAAAGGGGCGGGAAATCCTCAAGCAAGCAAACATTACCTCTGTTTACGGGAGGAGCATAAAGCATATGTATGGCGTAGAAATTATCGTTTTCGCTCTTTCTTACTCTTACGCGGGCGCAGGAGGGATAGTAGTTGAACCCGATATTCTTGCTATATACCTTTTCAATAGCCTGCTTTACGTATCTTTCAAGCACGTAGTTACCCGATTTATTATAAGCGGAAAATACGGGATGAGCAAAGTAAAGCACGTTACCGTTTTTTACAAGGGCGGGATATTCTGCCGCCTCGGGCTTGAAGGGTGTATTTTTATGTCCGCAGAAATGACGGAAGGTTCTGTTGAAATAAGGCTCATAAACCTTGGCAAGAACCTCTCCCTCACACTCGGCAACGTAAGCCTTGGTATAGGAAAGGAAGGGAGTTACTATTTCGTCTACCTTACAGGAAATATAATCAAGATCGTATTCGGAGGGGCCCTTAATATCAATACCTACCTCCTTAAAGCCGCTATCTCCGCTCATTACAAGAGCACCGCCCCTTGCAACGAACTCGGAAAGGGATTTTTTATCCTCGCAGCTGAGCTTTGCGTGCTCGGGAATAACGATACAGTTGTATTTTGAGATATCGTCGCCTGATTCGATAACATCAAACTCAAGGTGCATAAGCTGAATTATCTTTGAGCAGCCCATATCCGCTTCATAATCGTGGCTCATCCAAATGGCAATATCCGTATAAGCCTTGGTATTTTCGGAATACTTCTCTATTTTTTCAACGTAATCAAATGCGTGTCCTATAACTGCATATGTGCTTTCGTCAAGAGCGCCAAGGGGATGCAAATGGTCTCCTACGGAGATCGATGCGCCAATGCTGACCATATCTGCGCATTCATACTTAAGGGCGTCCTTGTTCTTGAAGCCGCCAAACTCACCCCAGGCATGATGGAATTTACCTGTCATACCCCAGAACTTTTTGCCGTATTTTTCAAAGAATTTTGCGCGCAAGGGCATAAGGTCGTATCCACCCCAAGCAGTGGGAAGGTCCTCGAGCTCGTAATGGGTCTGATAGGGATGATATTCGGGTCTATTCTGGTCTGCTCCACCATTATAG
>JAEIGA010019014.1_pt1 | contig 10475 bp, 13 predicted proteins | sample 9270691 | NCBI WGS metagenome assembly JAEIGA01 (sample SAMN17057246, study PRJNA624740) | gut metagenome | biome: biome; isolation source: fecal sample | host: Bos grunniens | place: China: Xizang | collected 2019
GAGAATTGTCTTGATTTTAAGCTATTTTTAAGAAAACAAATTTCAAAAAATTTTTCAAAAATTTTCAAAAAAAATTGTTGACAAATATTTTTAACTGAATTAATATAAAAACAAACTAAAACAAAAGAGGTAAACACTATGGTAAACTACAAAACACAAATGAAAAAATTCATGTGAATCAGGTACTAAAAATAAATCGTTCATCGAACGATACATATACACAATTTAAGGCGGTTTTGATTATGAAACAAATCAAAAAATTCAGGGTGATTATTTACAATCCACGTTTACAATGTTTACCATTTGAATACACGATAATATATTCAGAATGGCTGAAATTTCTTGACGAAAACAGACTTGAAAGCGGTTTTGAATCTCTTTCAAAGTTTTTCTTGAAAAAAATCGGCGTAAGACTTGAAAGAGAGTTTACACAGATTGAATACTTATATTAAAATAAAAAAAATCGTTCGTTGAACGATAACAAAAATAAAATCGTTTCTGATTGTGTGAAAAATCACCAATTCAGGAACAACAAAAAAAGGCGGTTCAAAAAATGAACTTTACAAAATTTAACAAAACAAATCGGATTGATTGGGGATTGAAAACCGAAAATCTTCCATTCAAAAAACTGTCGGAACTTGCAAGCGAAAAAATCGAAGTTGTTAAAGTTCGTGGTTTTTATGTTTGCAATACTAAATATGGCAAACAAGCTAACATGATTACAGATTCTGCTATTGTTAACGTACCGTCAACATTGACAGAAACAATAGAATCAATCCTTAACGATAACGATGCTATCAATGCTATCAAAAATGGCGAGTGCTACGTTAAAATCAGAATGTATCATTCGAAGACATACAATAAAGACTGTTATACATTTGATTTTGTTTCTGAATCCGACGTATACACAGAAATCTAAAGGTAATAACAATGAGCAAAGATGAATTTGATACACTTCGAAATGCTTTTAATGCAAATAATGGACGTGTTGAAAATGGTATGATGTTTTTTGAAACAACTGTAAAAACAGATTCAAACGACGTAAAACATCTTATTTTTGTAAACAATCCAAACGAAAAACCTAATAAACGATACATACTAAAAGTAGAATAATCGGTTATTCAGGCATAAAATAAAAGCACATTTTTTCAAAAGTGTGCTTTTATTTACGAAAACGATAGAAACTGATACGAAACTAAAAAACTGATATAAACAAAAAGCACATAAAAGGATAATTAATGAAATTTACAACGAAAGTTATAAAATCCACATCAGGATTAAATCTACCTATAGCAAACGAATCCTTTTTTAATTCTGAAAATGTTCAGACAGAGATAAAAAGAGTCTTTCAAATGGCAAACAGACGGATACAGAACATCAAAAAATCAGGTGTTATAAGCCCTGCTCTAAAAGGTCTTGAATTGTCAATGGGTAAAACATCAGGATACACTGTTTTTTCATTTTCAAAAAACGACTTGCTTACAATGCAAGGACAAGAAAAATTAGCGTATCAATGGGGCAAAGCCGTTTCATTTTTGCATAATCCAACATCAACCGCATTAGGAGCAAGGCAGTACAGAAACGATCTGAAAAAGACGCTCAAAGTATCTGAAAAACGTGCTAATGAAATTCTTGACTATATGACAGAAACAGAAATCGACACGCTAGGCAATATCAGACTTATGAATTATCGTCATATAGTCGACAAGTATAAAAAAGATAGTTCGGACGTGAAAAACGCTATAGACTGGAACTCTGACACATGGAAAACTCAAGTAATGGACGCTCTGAAAAAACAATCTGAAAGAATGGATTCTTCGATAGATTCTTTTCTCAATTCGTTTTTCAACTAAATTAAAAAAGGTGTACCATGAATTATAATATCTCAAATTGTGCTGAAATAATTCAGAGTGTTTCACGTGAAACAATCAACGAAAAAGGAACTATATATTTTAACGTTCCATTTTCATTCGACATAGAAACGACTTCGTTTAAAGAAAACGAAGATAAAAAATGTATTATGTATATATGGCAATTTGCCGTAAAAAACGACGTAATAATCGGTAGGACATGGGACGAATTTGAAAGACTGATTCAGATTATTAAAAATATCTTGAATCTAAACGAAAAACGAAAAATCATTGTTTATATACATAATTTATCGTATGAATTCCAATTTATGTACAAGCGTTTTTTCATTTCTGACGTTTTCGCTGATTCGGAAAGAAAACCGATAAAAGCAGAAATCGACAAATGTATCATCTTAAAATGTTCTTATCGATTGTCAGGTTATAATCTAGCGACATTAGCAAAAAACCTTAAAAAACCGCTTAAAAAAATGAGTGGTGATTTAGATTATTCGCTTATCCGAAATTCACAAACATTATTAGATGAAACTGAATTAAATTATTGTATTCAAGACGTTCTTATTGTTACCGAATATATACAAGAATTAATTATTGAATATGGTAATATCTGTAATATACCGCTAACACAGACAGGAAAAATCAGGCGATTGACTAGAACACATTGCATGAAAAATAAAGCGTATAAAAACTTTATACGCAATTTAACACTGACAAAAGAAGAGTTTTATTTACTTAAAAATGCTTTTTGTGGTGGGTTTACTCATGCAAACGCTTTTTATATCAATCAGGTTATGAAAGATGTTTCATCTTTTGATTTTACCTCAAGCTATCCTACAGTAATGATAGCCGAAAAATTTCCAATGTCTAAAGGCAAGCAAATTAAAATTGAATCTATCAAACAGATTAAAAAATTATCTGAAAAATATAATCTTATTTTCGATGTTGAATTGTTTCACGTGAAACCTAAAGTTTTATTTGAGAATATTCTTTCATATTCAAAATGCCGTGATGTTATGAAACCTATACTAAACAACGGTAGAATTGTTTCATGTGTAACATTAAAAACGACATTTACTGAAACTGATTTTTTTTCTTTTCTCTCTTTTTATGATTTTGATTCTATCAAATTCGGATTATGTTATATGTATGAATCTGACTATTTGCCGAAAGAAATTATTGAAATGATTCTGAAATTATACACAGAAAAGACAGAATTAAAAGGCGTTAAAGGTAAGGAAACGGAATACTTACATTCAAAAGAACTTTTAAATTCTCTGTATGGTATGACAGTAACAAGTATTATCCATGATACATACACGATAAAAAATAATGAATGGTGTACTGAAAATTCAGACATTCAGGACGAAATCGAAAAATACAATCAGGATAAAAACAGATTTTTATTTTTCGCATGGGGCGTGTGGGTAACAACTTACGCAAGACGTAATCTATATACAGCAATTCTAGAATGTGGACGTGATTATATATATTCCGATACAGATTCAGTTAAAATTCTTAATGCTGAAAAACATCAAGATTATTTTAGGAAATACAATGAATGGATTGTAAACCGTCTTGAAACAACATTAAAACATTACAATATGAAAGAAACGATAAAACCAAAAACAATAGAAGGAATTAAAAAGCCTTTAGGTGTTTGGGATTTTGAGGGTGTCTATCAAAAATTCAAAACTTTAGGGGCTAAAAGATACATGACTGAAAAAGATAATGAAATAGAAATCACGATAGCGGGATTATCGAAAAAGGACGGTAAACAATATATAGAAAATCAGAAAAACCCTTTTGAATTTTTTAATAATTATATGTATATACCGCCCGAAAAATCAGGAAAGAAAACTCATACCTATATAGATTCTGAAATATCAGGGCTTATAACAGATTATCAAGGTAACACAGATTTTTACAACGAAAAATCATATATACATCTTGAAAACTGTAGTTTTGATTTATCATTGACACAGAATTTTATCGATTACGTCGAAACATTGAAAAACTTTGATAAATAAGTTAAAATGTTTCATGTGAAACACTTCATAAAATGTTTCACATGAAACATTTTTTTATTTTTGGTGTGTATATGAAATATTACGACTTAAAAGCAATTAAAAAATATAATGCAGATTATAATCTGATAATTGGCGAACGTTCCAACGGTAAAACATACGCATTGTTAAAAGAATCTATAAAAAATTTCATGGATTCAGGAAAGGAAACTGCATATATTAGACGTTGGAAAGATGATATCATCGGAAAAAGGGCGGATAATGTCTATAGCTCACTTGTTGAAAACATGGAAGTCGAAAAACTGACAAATGGAAAATATGAAAGTGTTGTGTTTTCTCGTGGTGCGTGGTATCTTACAAAATTTGACGCTGAAAAAAAGAAGATGATAGCTAATACAATTCCTTTTTGTCGCGCTTTTTCGTTGTCCGATGTTGAACATGATAAATCGACAAGTTACCCGAATATTAATTTGATTGTTTTTGACGAATTTATAACGAGAATGTATTATCTACCCGACGAATTTGTTATTTTTATGAATGTTTTGAGCACGATTATCAGGGATAAAAACGACGTTAAAATTTATATGCTTGCAAATACCGTCAATAAATTCTGCCCATATTTTGACGAAATGGGACTAGTCAATATCACCACACAACAACAAGGTACGATAGATTTATATTCTATGGGTGACAATTTGAAAATTGCTGTTGAATACTGCGGAAACAAATTAATTAAAAAATCTAACAAATATTTTGCTTTTAACAATCCACATTTACAGATGATAATTAATGGAAGTTGGGAGATTGATTTATATAAACATTTACCGCAAGGAACTAAAATAAAACCGAAAGAAATTTTATACACTTTTTATATAAAATTCGGTTTGAAAACTATCGGTTGTGATGTTGTACTTAAAGACAAAAATATTTTTGTCTTTTGCCGATATCAAACAAAACCTATTTCAAATAGTATTATCTATACAACTGAATACACTATAGATATGAATACTAGAAAATCGTTTTTTGTACCGATTGACAAAATAGATAAATATGTAAGAGATTTGTATAACGCAAACAGATTTTTCTATCAGTCGAACGATATCGGCGAAATAGTAAACAATTATGTAAAACAAGTTACAAGGGGTTAAAAATGATAGATATGTTAAAAGATATCATCTACAACGAAAAAAAATACATGGACATATATATAAAAGATATGTTGAATCGTCTATCAAGAATGTTTCATTATGTAAATTTACCCGATTCAATACCGTCAAGAATTTTTGATAAGTTTCTTTTCGAAAATGGAAATTGTATTTTTACTGAATATAACGGTAAATTTTATGTTTTTGTCGGTGGTTTTGGCGGTATTTTGAATGAATACTTAGAACCTACTAAATATGTAGTGTCTAATCCTTATCTTAATCTTGAAAAAGAATTTGAAATCGGTGTTGATTGTGAAATCATCAGGAACGATTCTAACATGTGCGGTGTCCTACCAATCCTTGAAAAATACGGATATCTACAACGTAACTCTGAAATTTCACTTGATATGTCGGTTATTTTTAGCCGTTCGCCGTTTTTGATATCAGGCATGGACGAACGAACAAAACAATCTGCTGACGAATTTATTGCTAAATTGTCGGGTGGTGATTTTTCCGTAATCGGCGATAATGCTTTTCTTGATTCGCTGAAAATCCATGACATACCTAATAATCAAAATATTCAACACTGCATTGAAGTTAATCAATATATAAAAGCAAGTGCATATAATGCTATCGGTCTTGATTCAGTTTTGAATCAGAAACATGAACGCATGAACGAAACGGAAGTAACAATCAATGAATCTTGCATGATTCCATTGTATGAAGATATGTTGCAATGTCGTAAAAATGCGATTGAGAGAATCAACAAAAAATATAATCTTAATATCAAAGTCGAACTTGCTAGTAGTTGGAAAACACAAAAAGAAACATTTGACAATCTACAGGCAAAAACAGATACTGATACAAAAGATGAATCGGATAACGTTTCACGTGAAACAATTCAGGAGGTTAAAACAGATGTTTCACGTGAAACAAATTCTGAAAAGGAAAATAACGAAAATGAAAATTGACGAATTGACAAGCGACAAGGGATTTTTTAGGACAATTTCAGAAAATTATCCTGATTTGTACGAAAATCTTTTCGATAACTCTTTCGATATTGATGATTTAGATTTAACATTCTCTTTTGCTTATGGTAATAGAGTACTTTTGACAAACATTGACAAAATCTTAAAAGTTAAGTCAAAAATTCAGGCAGTTGAATATATCACAGATTTTATCGTCGTCAACAATTCGGCGACATGGATAAAATTAAAACAGTCGTTAGAATCGTTGTCACCGCTCGGAAAAGAGAGAACCGAAAAAACAAGTAACAGAACAGACAATACAGAACGAAGTAACGATACTACACATAGCAGAAGTAGTTTTGATAGTTCAGCATTATCAGATACTGATAAGGATTCGGACAGTGCAACGAGTGATTATACAAGTAATAACCATTCTGTGATTGAGAAAACGAACGACTACAACAAAAGTTTGAATGAATATCAGAATACTATGATTCATAACAAAATTTTTGATATTGTCGCAAAAGATATTTTATCTTTTATTGCGTTTGCTATATACTGATTTCAGGAGGTTAAAAAGTGAGCAAAAATAAAAAAGGTATTATCATAATGATTTGTAACATCGTGATAATGATTTCGAATTTTGTGATTAACAAAATCGATACTATCGACACTATCGATAATGTTTCGCAGGAAACAAAGGCGGTATATTATGTTTGAAGATTCTGTTAATGTTTCTACCCTGATTTTTTCGGGGCTTGTTATGCTTCTTAAAATCATCTTTGGAGCGTGAATAAATGGCTTTCAAAAAATCTAACATAATGTTTGACGAGATACCTAAAACGGGGAGTAAAAACGCTATCACCTCAGATGCTGTTTCTAAAATGGGTGGTGGTATTCCGTTGTATTGTTTGGATTTTTACGGGATTCAAACAAATATAGGGACTTCAGGAACTTCTACAGATTGTTATCATGCGTTCGATGATTCAGATAAAGCAGCTGATTTTTTGAATAATTATGTTGTAATTGGTGCTTATATCAAAGACATTAAAAATTTTTCAACGCATGAAACTATCGAATACACTTTGAAAAATTCATGGCTTTCGACAAAACCATTGACTTTCAAAACTAATTCAAGTGGGGTTGCTCGGTATGTTGATATTTCATGTATGATACATTCAACATCTAGTTTTTCAGGGAGTTTTGAAACAACAGTAACCGTTATTTTTGTAAAAAAATCAGACTTGACAAATTTTGCAAGTTGATTTTTAATTGAATCAAAATTTTGTGTTTCACATGAAACAATGTTTCTTTTCTGCCTTAACGTTTCATGTGAAACATTTTTGAATATGGAGATAAAAACATGACTGTAAATCAGGTTTACGAGCTCGTTAACGGTGCTACTTCACAGATTCTCGGAGAATCGGCGATTGTAAAGGAAGATTTGAGCAACATTATTGATATCGGAAAAACAATTATCGATAATGATAATGTTGATAACTATGTAAAATCACTCGTTGACCGCATAGGTCGAACGATTTTTGTTGACCGTAAATATAGCGGACGTGTTCCGTCCGTTGTCATGGATTCATGGGAGTTTGGGAGCGTTCTTCAAAAAATTTCGTCAAATCTTCCCGAAGCAACTGAAAGCGAATCGTGGGAACTAACTGACGGTACAAGTTACGACCCTAACATTTTTTACAAACCATCAGTAGAAGTAAAATTTTTCAATTCAAAATCTACTTTTGAAATTCCTATGAGTTTTACAACGAAGCAGATTAAAGAATCGTTTACAAGTGCTGAAAACCTTAATGCTTTTCTTTCAATGCTTTATTCGAGTGTCGAAAAGTCAATCACCGTTAAAATCGATTCGCTTGTTATGAGAACGATTAATAACATGATTGCACAAACATTCAGTAACGATTCAAACGGTGTTAGGGCTGTTAATCTTCTTGCAAAATATAACGCACTCGGAAACACTTTGACCGCTGATAAAGCAATTACTGATTCTGAATTTTTGCGTTTTGCGTCTATGCAAATGGCATTGACCGCTAATAGAATGGGTGTTATGTCGTCTATTTTCAATTCAGAAAATAAGCCGAGATTCACGCCTAAAGATAAATTGCATACGGTTCTTTTGTCGGATTTTGCCGAGGGTGCTAAAACATATCTTTATGGCGACACATTCCATGAGGAATTTATTAAATTTCCAACTTCTGAAACAGTCCCATATTGGCAAGGTTCGGGAACTTCATTTAATTTTGATGATGTTTCGTCAATCAAAGTAACAATTAAAGACGGCTCTACAACTAAAGACGTTGAAAAGAGCGGGATTTTGGGTGTTATGTTTGACCGTGATTCTTTGGGTGTGTCGAATCTCGATAGACGTGTTACGACTAATTACAATCCTAAAGCAGAATTTTACAATAATTGGTATAAATTCGACGCAGGATATTTTAACGACTTGTCGGAAAATTTCGTTGTGTTCTACGTCGAGGATTCAAACGAATAAAAAAAGGATTCAGTCAGAATCTTAGATTCTGTTAGATTTTTTCTTTCATTTTGTTTCATGTGAAACATTTTTAAATGTTTCATGTGAAACATTTTTTTTAGGCGGTTAAAATGATTGTATATCTTTACAATATGATTGACGATAAACGCAAACTAAATAAAACTTTAGACACTCAGACAATGTTAACTAAAAATTTTGTCCTGAAAGATGTTTCAAATGTCAATAATCTAAATGCTTATACTGCAAAATTTGATTTTCATAATTACAATTATCTTTATATTCCTGAGTTGAAACGCTATTATTTTATTGATAGTGTCGATGTTGTGGATAATGATAGATTTTATGTGCGTATGTCTACAGATTATTTAATGACTTACAAAACATTGATTGATAATTCAACTTTGCATTTTGTAAAATCAAGCGTTTCTAAAGGTGATAAAATTATTTTTGATAAAAAGGATAATATAAACGTTAAAACGTATGATATTAATAATCCTTTCAAAAATTCATATTCTGATGTTTTAATAACAATTAAGGGTTAAAAATATGGGTGAGATTGTACATAATTTTGATTTTTCCAATGTGTCAGGTTTTACAGTTTACGAAAATTCTAATGTCGTGAAAACTGAATCAGGCGGTTTATATACGCTCGGTTTTCGTGTTGTTTTCGAATTGCCTATCAGGTTTAATGTCGTAAATACTCCACATATTCAACTATCGTATATTCAAAATGGTGTGCTTCGGACCGTAGATAGTTCTGATTCAGTAAGTAATAATTTGTATATTTGTGAATGGAATAGTTCTCAGTATTTAGCACCGTCTACAAATTTTGAATCTATTGTTATTGCTGATGCTAGTATATTTTCTCCATTTCAAAATGATTATCCTACAGTAAGAGTACAACAAGTATCTAACAGTAATATTAACGCTATTGCTAACAATCGTTTTGACGCTCAACAAAATAACGCTGATTTAGGTAAATTTATTTATTCTCTTTTGCGTTATCCGTTCGAAGTTTCAACAGACGTTTTAGCAGATATAATACTAGGTTATCTAGTTCTTAGTGAACAAGCATATTTGATTGATGAGCAATTCTATAATTTCGAATTGTTTAATGGTGTCGTTAATGGTTTCTATGGCGATAGTAGAGATGTATCAAACAGTGAAATTTTTCTTTTTTTACCGTTCTATGAATCTAAATATGTTTTAGATTCAAAGTATATAAACACAACGATTAAAATTAAATATCGTTGTGATATCCTAGCTAATAAATGTATCATTCAGATTTTTTCAAATGATAATTTGATTGATTGTTTAGATGTCATTTTAGGTTATAACATACCATACATTTTTTTAACAAATGACGTGTATGTTGAAAAAACGGTTAGCGATACCCTGAAAAATTTTGACAATCCAAAAATCATTATTGAGCAAAATTTAGCGACTGATAACATTTATGATATTGATTTTTTAGGTACAATATCAGATTTTTCTAACGGTGATTTTGTCGCTATAGATGATTTTTCAGAAATTAAACCGACTGAAAATACTGAAGATTTTGAAAGATTGTTTAATATGCTTGAAAAAGGTTTTTATATCTGATATTATTCTTTTCAATTATTGAACCTTTTTTTGTGTTTGTGTTTCGTTTCTTTAATCACCCAAAAACTTATACATGATTTTTGGGTGATTTTAAGTTCGGTTTTAGCTTCGTCGTATGTCGAGAATCTTTTAGCATATTTACGAGATTTTATAAATCTTTCTGTCTTTGCTGAAAGATATGACACGTCATAACCATTGTAAATCTCGATACAAAACATAGTGTTTACCTCTTTTGTTTTAGTTTGTTTTTATATTAATTCAGTTAAAAATATTTGTCAACAATTTTTTTTGAAAATTTTTGAAAAATTTTTTGAAATTTGTTTTCTTAAAAATAGCTTAAAATCAAGACAATTCTC
>JAEIGA010019015.1_pt1 | contig 10475 bp, 9 predicted proteins | sample 9270691 | NCBI WGS metagenome assembly JAEIGA01 (sample SAMN17057246, study PRJNA624740) | gut metagenome | biome: biome; isolation source: fecal sample | host: Bos grunniens | place: China: Xizang | collected 2019
ATGATGACCATGGTCCTTGCTTTCTACGACAAGGCCCTCGACGCTCTCCAGAAGGGCGCGGACATCAAAGATCTCATCGATATCCCGGTCCGTGAGACCATCGGCCGTTTCAAGTACATTGAAGAAGGCGCCATCGACGAGAACTTCAACAAGATCATGGAGACGCTCGACGCTGAGATCGGCGCGGCTCTCGAGAAGGAGGAGGAATACTAATGCCAAAAGAGTATAGAACTATACAGGAAGTATCCGGTCCTCTTATGATCGTCCGTGACGTCGAGAACGTCACCTACAACGAACTCGGTGAGATCGAGCTTGCCAACGGCGAGACCCGCCGCTGCCGCGTCCTGGAAGTCGACGGCACCAACGCTGTCGTCCAGCTGTTCGAAAGCTCCACCGGTATCAACCTGGATGAGTCCAAGGTCCGTTTCTCCGGACGTCAGATGGAACTGGGTGTGTCGGAAGACATGCTTGGTCGAGTCTTCGACGGTCTGGGTCGTCCGATCGACGGCGGTCCCGAGATCATTCCTGAAAAGCGCCTTGACGTCAACGGCGCTCCCATGAACCCCGCTGCCCGGGCATTCCCGGCCGAGTTCATCCAGACCGGTATCTCCGCCATCGACGGACTGAACACTCTGGTCCGTGGTCAGAAGCTGCCGATCTTCTCCGCATCGGGTCTTCCTCATATGAACCTCGCTGCGCAGATCGCCCGTCAGGCAAAGGTCCTCGGTAAAGACGAGAACTTCGCCGTTGTCTTTGCTGCTCTGGGTATCACCTTCGAAGAGTCCAACTACTTCGTCGAATCGTTCCGTGAGTCCGGCGCTCTTGACAGAACCGTCATGTTCTCCAACCTCGCGAACGACCCGGCCGTTGAGCGTATCGCCACCCCGAAGATGGCCCTCACCGCTGCCGAGTACCTCGCATTCGAGAAAGACATGCACGTCCTTGTCATCCTGACCGACATCACGAACTACGCGGATGCTCTCCGTGAGGTCTCCGCAGCCCGTAAGGAAGTCCCCGGACGCCGTGGTTATCCCGGTTACCTGTACACGGACCTTGCCACCATGTATGAGCGCGCAGGCCGTCAGCTGGGCAAGACCGGTTCCATCACGATGATCCCGATCCTTACCATGCCCGAAGATGATAAGACCCACCCGATCCCTGACCTTACCGGTTACATCACTGAGGGCCAGATCATCCTCTCCCGTGATCTTTACCGTAAGGGCCTGCAGCCCCCGGTCGACGTTCTTCCGTCCCTGTCCCGTCTGAAAGATAAGGGTATCGGCGAAGGCAAGACCCGTAAAGACCACAAGAACACGATGAACCAGCTCTTTGCCGCGTATTCCCGTGGTAAGGACGCGAAGGAACTCATGACCATCCTTGGTGAGGCCGCTCTGACCGACATCGACCTCCTTTACGCCAAGTTTGCAGACGAGTTCGAACAGAAGTATGTTTCTCAGGGCTACGACAACGACAGAAGCATCGAAGAGACCCTCGACATCGGTTGGGAACTCCTTCGCCTGCTCCCGCGTTCCGAGCTGAAACGTATTTCCGACAAACTTCTCGATGAGTATTACGATGCATAATCAGGAGGCATAACAGTGGCAATTCTCAACGTCAACCCGACGAGAATGGAACTCACCAACTTGAAGGGTAAGCTGAGTACCGCGACCCGCGGCCACAAGCTCCTGAAAGACAAGCGCGATGAGCTCATGCGAGAATTCATCGACCTTGTGCGTGAGAACAAAGAGGTCCGCCGCGAGGTGGAGGCCGGCATCGCCAAAGCCAACCAGCATATGGCCATTGCCCGGTCTGTCATGTCCGACGAGTCCCTCAATGTTGCACTGATGCTTCCTATGCAGGAAATGAGCCTCGACATCTCCAGTAAGAACGTCATGTCCGTCAACATCCCGGTCTTCGACATCCAGTACAAGACCGCCGATGAGAACGACATCTACTCTTACGGTTATGCGTTCACTTCCAGCGACCTTGACGACGCCGTCAAAGCATTGTCCGACATCATGCCGAAGATGATGCGCCTGGCAGAGATCGAAAAGTCCTGCCAGCTGATGGCCGCCGAGATCGAAAAGACCAGACGTCGCGTCAACGCGCTCGAACACGTCCTCATCCCGAACTACCAGGATACCATCCGGTACATTCGTATGAAACTGGACGAGAACGACCGTGCCACCACGACCCGACTGATGAAGGTCAAAGATATGATGCTGGAAGAAGCTCATCACTACTCGGAACGGGAACACTAAACGCAAAACAGCGGCTGAGACGTTTTGTCTCAGCCGTTGCTTTTTTATGCGACTTTTGATAGAGTATATAAGATTTTATAGTTTACTATATTTTTCCTATATATAGAAGGAGGTGAGACCGGTGGCGGAAAACAGCGGCATGTTCCAGCGTTTTGTGAAAAACTACGTGAAGTACCTGCGGGCAAAGACCAAAAAGCAGGTGGGGAATGACTACTGGGAGAAGTATATCGCCGAACACCCTGCGGAAGAGGGCGCGAACCGGTCTGCCCTCAAACAGGCGATCCTGCGGGAATACCGGGACTCCGAACAGTACATGACCGACCTCGACATGGCCCTCTGGAACAATGAAGAGCTCCAGGGCATCCTCGCCGAGGACCCCGAAGAGATGGCGAAACTGAAGACCATCTTCGACAGTGAGATCGGCCTCATCCGGGGCAACCTGCGCCGGAACCAGGGCATCAATGTGGGGAAGGTCCTGCGCTCCTATGAGAAAAAACAGGAGGCGGAGAACTACGAACCGGACCGGACGGTGCCGGAACTGGCGGCGGAATACCTGCCGGACTTCGTCGACTTCCTGACGCAGAAACTCGAAAAGTATTTCACGACTCAGAGGGTCCGTGTCTTTACGAGAAGCATGGACGGCAACCCGGTCTCCGTCAGCTGGCTGAACGCCGACAACGTGGGGGACTACCTTCGCGTCTACGGGGACATCGGCCTCCTCGAACCTATTCTTTATAAATACGTCCTTCAGGGAATGCCTCCCGCATACAGCTTTGCGCTCGAGGTGTCCCATCGCTATAAACTGCCGAAGACCGGCGCGTTCGTGTCGAAGTCCGCGGCAGATATCACGGCGGCAGGCCTCATGGGCACCGTTTACCGTGAACTCTATGACCGCTTCACGACGGAGCACGTCGTCGCCCTTCTCAAGCGGAACGGCCGCTACGGGAAGCTCATGAAGCACTATGAGAGCGAGGTCAAACGGCTCCGCCATCTCCATGAAAACATGCTCCGGGAGATCCCGGACAACTATATCGATCTCTACCCGCTGGCGCGGCGCATGGACCGGCACTTCATCATCCACGCCGGCCCCACGAACAGCGGCAAGACCTACCAGGCCATCCAGGCACTGAAGCAGGCGGAAACCGGCATCTATCTCGGCCCGCTGCGTCTGCTCGCCTATGAGCAGTTCGAGGCGATGAACATGGACATGGTCCCCTGCAACCTGCTTACCGGGGAGGAGACCATCGACGTGCCCGGCGCCCGGCACCAGGCCTCCACCGTCGAGATGCTGAACCTCTCCACGATCTACGACTGTGCCGTGATCGACGAAGCACAGATGATCGCCGATAAAGACCGGGGCGGCGCCTGGACCACAGCGGTCCTAGGCGTGTGCGCCGAAGAAGTGCATGTCTGCTGCGCGATGAACGCCGTGGAGCTTCTCATCCACCTCATCGAAGACTGCGAGGACACCTATGAAGTCGTCTACCACCAGCGGCAGACCCGTCTGGCCCTCGACAACGAGAACTTCGACTTCCCGGGCTCCGTCAAAGAGAAGGACGCGCTCATCGTGTTCTCCCGCCGGAATGTCCACGCCGTAGCTTCCGAACTGCAGCGCCGCGGGGTCCTCTGCAGCGTCATTTACGGCGCGCTGCCGTACGATGTCCGCCACGAAGAGGCACGTAAATTCATGAACGGGGAGACCCAGGTGGTCGTCGCGACCGACGCCATCGGCCTCGGCATGAACCTGCCCATACGGCGCATCGTCTTCCTCGAACAGTCGAAGTATGATGGGGAAGAGGTCCGCTATCTGAAGCCGGATGAAGTCCAGCAGATCGCGGGACGCGCCGGCCGCCGGGGCATGTACGAGATCGGTTTCGTCAACTCGTTCGGTGAAAAGCGGTTCATCCGTAAACAGCTGCTGACCGAGAACCCCGCGCTGACCTCCGCGGTCATCGACTTCCCGCCGTCCCTGCTCGGGCTCGACGCGAGTCTCTCCGACATCCTGAAACGGTGGAACGACATCCCCGAAAAAGAGGGCTACCACAAGGCGGACCTCACGCTGAAGATCGAGCTCTGCGAACTGCTCGAGACGCTTTCCGACGACAAGGACCTCATTTACCGGTTCCTGTGCATCCCCTTCGACGAGAAAGAAGATGCGCTCCGGGAACTCTGGGTCCGGCTGTTCCTGCAGGAACAGGCAGGGGAGACGGTCCGGGCGATCGACTACCTGCCGTACGCGGGCGAACTGCCGAACAAAGTGGATCTGCAGGACCTCGAATACGCCTACAAAGTCTGCGACCTCATCTACTATTACCTCGAACGCTTCGGCAACGATGAAGAACTGCCGGCGGTCCGGGAAGAGAAACGGGTCATCTCCGAGGGCATCACGGAGCTCCTTGAGAAGCAGCAGCTGCCGGAAAACCGGTGCAAGCGCTGCGGCCGGAGACTGCCCTGGAACTACCGATACCGGGTGTGTGAATCCTGTCATCTGAGGGCCCGCACGGGCTATGGCAGAAGAAGACGGCGGTAAATCGCGAAATAACACTTGACTTTAGCGTAGTAATACGGTAATATGCTACTAAACTAAAGCAAACGGGAGGGCACTATGCTGGACGAAAGTATCCTGAAAACGGAAGAACGGGCGGCGATCACGCTCCGCACTCTTTACTCCAAATACGGCTACCAGCCTTACAAAATGAGCAAATTCGAGGAATACGACCTCTATGCGCGCAATAAGGACTTTCTGGTCAGCGACAGTGTCATCACGTTCACCGATACCACCGGCAAACTGATGGCGCTGAAGCCGGACGTCACCCTGTCGATCATCAAGAACTATCAGGATGAGCCCGGTGTCACGCAGCGTGTCTACTACAATGAAAACGTCTACCGGGTGTCCGACGAGACACACCAGTACAAAGAGATCCTCCAGACCGGACTCGAATGCATGGGCGAGATCGACTTTTTCACCCTCTGTGAAGTCCTCTCTCTGGCCGTGGAAAGCCTTCGGTCCCTCTCCGGGGAATTCATCCTCGAGATCTCCCATATGGGCATCCTCTCCGGACTCCTGAACTCTGCGGACGTGGACAAAGCGTTCATCGAACAGGTCTCCGCGCTCATCGCCGACAAGAACGCCCACGAGATCCCCCGGGTCTGCGAGCAGTTCGACGTCCCGCAGGAACTCTGCGACAAGCTCGTCCGCTTCGTCGGGGTCTACGGCAGCCGGGACAAGGTCCTTGCTGAACTCGAGACCCTGTGCGAAGGAGAAGAGATGGAGGCCGCTCTGCAGGAGCTGAAAGACCTCTCCGCGGAACTGGACGGCTGGAAAGACGCCTCCCGCATCCGCTTCGATTTCTCCCTGGTCAACGACATGCGTTACTATGACGGCATCGTTTTCCAGGGCTATGTGGAAAACATCCCCGATGTCATCCTCACCGGCGGCCAGTACGACCGGCTGATGAAGCGCATGGGACGGAAGTCCGGTGCCATCGGGTTCGCACTTTACCTCGACCTGCTCGACAGCTTCCTGTCGGAACGGACCACCTACGATGTGGACGTCATCCTGCTCTACGATGACGACGCCGACCTCGCGCTCCTGAAGGAGATGGTGTCGACCTACATCAAGAAAGGCCTCACGGTCTCGGTCCAGAAGCAGGCTCCGAAGAAAATGAGCTGCCGTCAGCTCGTGAGATTCAACAACAAGGGGGTCGAGATCCTTGAAACAAATGATTAACGTCGCGCTCCCGAAAGGCCGCCTCGGCGAAAAAGTCTATTCGATGTTCGAGGCCGCCGGCTATGAATGCCCGTCGATCCGCGAGAAAAACCGGAAGCTCATCTTTGAGAACGAGGAGACCGGCGTCCGCTACTTCTGGGTCAAGCCCTCCGATGTGGCGATCTACGTCGAGCGGGGTGCCGCCGACATCGGCGTCGCCGGCAAGGATATCCTCGAAGAGTACCGGCCCAATGTCTACGAACTTTTAGACCTCAAAACCGGGGTCTGCAAGATGATGGTCGCAGCCCGCTCGGACTTCCATGACGACCACTCGAAGACCTTGCGTGTAGCTACGAAATTTGTTAATATTGCAAGGAATTATTATGCTGGAAAGAGCCGTGACATCGACATTATCAAGCTCAACGGCTCCATCGAGATCGCGCCCATTTTAGGCCTCTCCGATGTCATCGTGGACATCGTCGAGACCGGCACGACGCTGAAGGAAAATGACCTTCAGGTTTACGAGGACATTTTCCCGATCTCGGCGCGGCTCATCGCCAACAAGTCCAGTTTCCAGTTCAAGACGGAACAGATGGAAGAACTGGTCGCATCTCTGAAGAAACAGGTGGAAGAAGCATGATGAAGATCTACAGGTACGGAGAAGTCTCGAACGACGAGATCTTCGCCCGTCCCGATATGAAGACCGGCGTCGAAGACGTCGTGGCGGAGATCATCGCGAATGTCCGCGCGAAGGGCGATGCAGCCCTCTTCGAGTACTGCCGGAAATTCGACAAAGCCGACCTTAAGACCCTCGAGGTCTCCGAAGCGGAGATCGACGAGGCGTTCGACGTCATCGGCGACTTCCGCAGAGTGCTCGAACGGGCGGCGGCCAACATTCGGACATTCCACGAAAAACAGCTGCGCAACAGCTTTATCATCAACGACGAAGACGGCATCATCATGGGGCAGAAAGTCATCCCCATGGACAAAGCCGGCCTCTATGTCCCCGGCGGCACCGCCGCCTACCCGTCCACCGTCCTCATGGACGCCGTGCCCGCGAAGATCGCCGGCGTCGGCGAGCTGGTCATCACGACCCCTCCGGGACCGGACGGAAAAGTGAACCCCTATGTCCTGGCGGCCGCGAAAGTGGCCGGTGTCGACCGCATCCTCAAAGTCGGCGGCGCCCAGGCCATCGCGGCTCTGGCGTACGGCACCGAAACGGTCCCGAAGGTCGATAAGATCGTCGGTCCCGGCAACGCGTTCGTCGCGGAGGCGAAGAAGCAGGTGTTCGGCGTCGTGTCCATCGACATGATCGCCGGCCCTTCGGAAGTCCTCTGCGTGGCCGACGCGAAGAGCGATCCGCGCCACGTGGCGGCGGACCTGCTCGCCCAGGCGGAACACGACAAGAACGCCAGCGCGGTCCTCGTCACCGACAGCATGGACCTCGCGAAACAGGTGGCCGCCGAAGTCGACCGTCAGCTGGAGACCCTCCCGCGGACCGAGATCGCGTCCGCCTCCATCGAGAACAACGGCAAGATCATCGTCGCAGACGACCTGAGACAGGCCATCGACATCGCCAACGAGATCGCGCCCGAGCACCTCGAACTCCACATGGACGACCCGTTCGACTATCTCGACGCCGTCCGGCACGCCGGCTCCATCTTCATGGGCCGCAACTGTCCGGAACCGCTCGGCGATTACTTCGCCGGCCCGAACCACACGCTGCCGACCCTCGGCACGGCCCGGTTCTCGAGCCCGCTGTCCGTCGACGACTTCGTCAAAAAGACCCAGTACACCTACTACACGAGAGATGCGCTCTCCCGTGTCTATGAAGATATCGCGGACTTTGCGGACCATGAAGGTCTGCACGGTCACGCCCGCAGCATTCGTTCCCGATTTGAAGAAGATCCGGAATAAGGAGTTTTGTTATGAGCCAGTATTTCTCATCGAAATTCGCGTCCCTAGAGCCGTATGTCCCCGGCGAGCAGCCGCAGGACATGAGCTATATCAAACTCAATACCAATGAATCGCCCTTCGACCCGCCGAAGGAGGTCATCCCGGTCATCCGGGAGGCCGCGCGCAATATCCGGCTCTATTCAGACCCTGAAAGCAGGGAACTGCGTCAGGCCATCGCCGACTACTACGGCCTCGAACCGGAGAACGTCATGGCCACTAACGGATCGGACGAAGCGCTGAACTACGCCTTTATGGCGTTCTGCGACGAAGAGCATCCCATCGTGTTCCCGGAGATCACCTACGGGTTCTACCCGGTCATCGCGAAGCTCAACAACATCCCCTATGAGACGATCTCTCTGCGGGAGGACTACACGATCGACGTCCGGGAATATGAAGGCATCAACAAGAACATCTGCATTGCCAACCCCAACGCGCCGACCGGCATCGCCATGGCGCTGGAGGAGATCGAGCAGATCGTCCGCACGAACCCCGACAACATCATCATCGTCGATGAGGCCTATGTGGACTTCGGCGCCCGCTCGGCGGTCCCGCTGCTCTACCGGTACGACAACCTGCTCGTCACCCAGACCTTCTCGAAGTCCCGCTCTCTGGCAGGGGGACGGCTCGGGTTCATCCTGGGCGCCAAAGACCTCATCGCCGATATGAACACGCTTCGAAACGCGTCGAACCCCTATAACGTCAACCGCATGACGGCCAAGGCAGGCATCGTCACGCTGCGGGAAAACACCTATTTCAAGAACAGCTGTCAGGCGATCCAGTTCAACCGGCGATATACGAGCCGTGCGCTCGCGGCCCTCGGTTTTGAGATCCTGCCCTCCAGCGCGAACTTCCTGTTCGTCCGTTCCGACCGGATCGGCGGCGAGGAGCTCTATCGCAGGCTGAAGGAAAAAGGCGTGCTGATCCGGCATTTCTCCGACCCCAAGATCAGCGACTGGAACCGCGTGACCATTGGAACGAAAGTACAGATGGATATCTTCCTCGCGAAAGTCGAGGAGATATTCGTCGAACAGGATGAAGAAGGAGCTGAAACATGAGAACCAGTGAGATCATCCGCGATACCGCGGAGACGAAGATCCGTCTGAAACTGGACCTCGACGGGACCGGCAGGAGCAACATCGAGACCGGCGTCGGGTTCCTCGACCACATGCTGACCCTGTTCGCGCGTCACGGCCGGTTCGACCTCGATGTCACCTGTGACGGCGACACCAATGTGGACTTCCACCACACGACGGAAGACATCGGCATCGCCCTCGGGATGGCCTTTACGGAGGCACTGGGGGAGAAACGGGGCATCGTCCGCTACGGCAGCACCATCCTGCCGATGGATGAGTCTCTCATCCTGTCCGCGGTCGACATCTCCGGACGGAGCTTCCTTGCCTATGACTGCGACATCCCGACGCCGAAAGTCGGCGATTTCGACACCGAACTCGCGGAAGAGTTCTGGTACGGCTTCACCCGCAAGGCGGAGCTGACCCTGCACATCAGACAGCTCGCGGGGAGCAATTCGCACCACATCATCGAGGGCATGTTCAAATCCGTTGCCCGTACGCTGAAGGATGCGGTGGCGATCGACCCTGCATACAAAGACGAGATCCCCTCCACGAAGGGAGTCCTGTAAGCATGATCGCGATCATCGATTACGGCATGGGGAACCTGTTCTCCCTGTCGTCGTCCCTGAAGTCTCTGGGGTACGAGGTGGAGATCACCGCGGACCCCGGGCGTCTTCGCGCGGCGGACAAACTGTTCCTGCCGGGCGTCGGCGCGTTCCGGGACGCGCAGGAGCGCCTGTTTTCCACCGGTCTTGCGGATGTCATCCGTGAGCTGGCGGCAGAAGGAAAGCCCCTCATGGGCATCTGTCTCGGGATGCAGCTCCTGTTCGACAAGAGCTATGAATACGGAGAATACGAGGGCCTGGGACTCATTCCCGGGACCGTCGTTCCCATGGAGGGGTCCATCGCCCCGGAACTGAAGATCCCGCAGATCGGCTGGAATGCGCTGCATTTCACCGGCCTCGAACACCCCGCCTTTGCCGATACGAAGGAGGGGGAATTCGTCTATTTCGTCCACTCGTATTACGCGACCGACTGTGACCCGTATGTGGTCGCCACCACCGAGTACAGCAAAGAGCTGACAGCGGCGGTCGCAAAGGACAACGTCTGCGGATGCCAGTTCCACCCGGAGAAGTCCGGGGAAGTGGGCCTGCGCCTCCTCGACGCATTCTGCAAACAGTAAGGAGTTTCTATGTATCTGTTTCCGGCCATCGACCTCATCGACGGAAAGGCCGTCCGGCTGTTCCGGGGCGACTACGCTCAGATGACGGTCTACAATGACGACCCGCTCGCCGTCGCGAAAGACTTTGAAGCGCAGGGCGCGAAATATATCCACATGGTGGACCTCGAAGGCGCCAAAAACGGCGGAACACCGAACCTTTCGACGGTTCGGAAGGTCGCGGAAAACACCGGTCTCTTTGTCGAGATCGGCGGCGGGATCCGTTCGATGGATACGGTCAGAACGTACCTCGACGCCGG
>JAEIGA010019016.1_pt1 | contig 10474 bp, 8 predicted proteins | sample 9270691 | NCBI WGS metagenome assembly JAEIGA01 (sample SAMN17057246, study PRJNA624740) | gut metagenome | biome: biome; isolation source: fecal sample | host: Bos grunniens | place: China: Xizang | collected 2019
CGATTGTGACAGTCGTTGGGTAGCCCATGAAGCGAGAGTTGAGAGTTGCTTCCATGCCTTCAGTGATAGAAGCTACGGTGCTTGGGAACACGAGAGTCACAGTCTCAAGTTTGTCGACAGAGTTGTCGAGTTCGTAGTCGTAAGGAGTAGGAGTAACGCTTTCAGGAACGAATGTAGCGTTGTTGACTACGTTGGCGTTGATAGAAGCCGAGAGACTTGACTCAAAGCCTTCGAAAGTCGCCATCACAGCGAATGTGTACTTGCCTGTAGGGAGACCTTCAACTTCGATAGATGTCTCAGTAGTTTCTGTGAAGAGGATATTGTTGACATATACTTTGTAAGTGTCAGGGTTGATATTGGCTGTACTTGGAGCTGACCATTTGAGAGTACCATTCTTGTAGTTGAGACCGAATGGCATCTTGATGTAGTGGTATTCCTTAGAAGCTGTGTAACGAACGATGTCGAGCATAGTCATTTCTGTAGCGGCTTCGTCAGCGTAACCGTATGTTGCCGATTCTGTAACAAGCTCGCTAATCATGTCGTAGGTGTTTTCTACGTATGAAGTGAGGATGTATTCGCCACCTTCAAACTTGTAAGTGTTGATGCGGTGGAGCTTGCCAAATACGTCGTAGATGTACTCCATCTTTTTATTGATAGTGACTTGGTCTGTTGCATAGTGGTAATCTACTTTGTTGTAGCCTTCGATAGTGTGAACTACATATTCTGTATAGATTTGTTGACCATCGACTACGTCGTAGTATTTAGTCCAGTCATGACATTCCAAGTAAGGAACATAGTTTTCGTCAAGGTGATACTTGTCGATTTTGATGCTTACCGGTTCGAATGTTTCTGTAGCAGCATTGTATTGCTTTGTAGTCTCTACCATTTGGTAGTCCATTGATGTGCCCTCTTTCTTTGTCTCAGATGTGAGATAGTTGTTCCATTGCAAAGTCTCAGCATTCCACACTTCGGTAGTTGTGCCCATTTTGCGATACTTAGGAACGTAGCTGTAAGTCTCTTCGTCGAAAGCGTTGATTACTTCAGCGATGAGGGATTCGGTGTTGGAAGTGTTGGAAGATGTGTAATAGTAGTTGGTGTATTCCACAGGGTTTTCCCAACCAAATTCGTCCATCCGGAGTTTTTCGGCATTTTGTTGGTGCCAGTGAGCGACAATCTGATTGCTTGTGTCGCGAAGGTCAACTTGGAATGTGTAAGGATTTGATTCGCCTTCTTCATACACTGCGTATAAATCGACAGTGACGAGGTTAGCTTCCTTGTCAGACGCAAGATACCACACCTTGAATGTGCCTTTAGTCATGTCGGCAGAAGAGATAGTGCCTTTGTCGCCACCATTACCGCCTGTCACAACATAGCGATAGCCGGTCGGAGTGAGGTCATCAGTGCCTGTCGGTGCATCGAATGCGAATGTAACGACCCATTGAGAAGTGTATTCCTGAGTCAAAACGCGAGCATTAGATGGAGCTGGAAGTGTGATGTCAATTACCTTGCTGAGCTGATTGCTCACGTTGCCCGGTACTGTGTCATAAAGAGCAAATACGCGATAGCTGTGAGTGCCTCTTACTTGCTTGTTGAGTACGATAGGAGCCGACTCATAGACAGCTTCTTGGTACTTGTCGTTGATGATAAGACCATAACCTTTGAGGTTGGTTGTTTCTGCAGGTGTATCGAAATTGAGCACCACATCAGTTGCTTTCTCACCTTGCTCGATAGAGAAGTTTTGAGGAGTGCGAGCTTCGCTATATTGGTCGTAGGTGTAGATGTCGTAGTCGTTTTCGACAAATATCTTGTTGTTTGGGTCCCACAAGTGGTTCACTTGCTTGTAGAGGTCGCCTGTCTGACCAATGTATTCGAATGTGGTCTTCTTTTTGTTGGTGTAAGAAGAAAGCATGCCTCCTGAAGCAGTCGCTTCGCTATAGACTTGATCAATCTTGCGATTGAGAGAGTCGTAGGTGTATTGAATACGAGTCGCGGAACGAATTGTGCCGAGCGAAGAAACGGTTGTACTGAGAGTGTACTCAATCTCTTCAGTAAGATTGCCATTTTGGTCATAGCTATATTCTATGCGACGAGAAATTTTTTCATCGCCTTTTGATGTAAGACCGGTGATGTATTCACGCTTAGTGAGACGATTTCCTTCGTATGAATAGCGATAGCGGCTTTTTTCTTCGAGAGATGAATTGAAGATAATCTCATGGATGAGGTTGTCTCCGTCGTATTCGTAGTAGGTAGAGTCGCTCATAAGACCGGTGTCAGTCTTATATTTAGCTTTATACTTCATGTTGCCATTGTCGTAATAGCCGTAGAAGTTTTTAGTGTAGTCGGTAGAGTCTGCCACCACTTGGTTGTTTTGGTTGTACCAATAAGCAGTGTGGTAGTAGAATGGTGGGTTGGCATAGTGGTATTCTGATTCCAACACCTTGTTGCCATTGTTATCATAGATGTTGCGCATCAAAGTTTGGTCATCAAGACGAGTGACAGGTATAGTCATTTCGTCGTCTTCGTAGAAGACTGTGATGCGAGTGTTCTTGATATTGGCAACCTTAGTCTCTGCTGTAGATTGAGCAATCGAAGGCATCGCGATTGCCAATAGCCCGAGAGATAATAATAGTTTTTTCATGTGGTTGATTATTTATGAAATTACTTAAAAAAAGTGTGCCGTTTTGCGACAGCACACTTTTTAGGTTGTTTTATTGATTATTTAATTGCAATTTTAGTTGTAACGCCGTCAACGACAATGATGTAGATGCCTGCGTTTTCGATGTCAAAGCTTGGTGCAGCGTCGATAGTTTTCACGAGGCGACCGTCCATTGCATAGATTTCGGCGTGCTTGTATTCGCCACTGATACAAACAGTTTTACCGTTTGTCCATACGTTGCATTTGTTGTTGTCGATTGATTCAACACTTGAATAAGTGATTTTTTTCTTTTCAGCGTTGTGTACGATGCAATCGTTAAGGTCATCTTCGTTATAGTTGCTGATAAACGCAACGATTTCCATGTTTTCAGGATTCCAAGCACTCTTAAGGTTAAGTGAATATGTCTTTTCGAATGTGCCGTCTTCGTTGTATGTCATTTCGTCGCCCCATGTCGGAGTCATTGTTGTGCGAAGAGCGTGGTTGTGAACGTAATCGTTGGCATTTGATGCGCCTGATTGATAATTGACCATGCCACTTTCTGTCAAGAATACATTCATGAAAGTTGCATCGCTGAATTCAACAAGTGCTTTGCCGCTAACACGTACTTGCAATTCTGAATTTTCAGCATTGTAGGTTTCTTCGATGTTTAATGAGACAAATGCAGGTTGAGATAAACTATAATCGATAAGTTTTCTCGTTGCGTTTTCACTTGTGATTTGGAAGATAGGTGTTTGTGAAGGAATGCTTCCATTAGTTGAAGAACCTAATGCACCTTGCTCAGCGAGATTTGTACGGTCAAGCATCAAAGCAGGAGCGTATGTGTAACCACCATAAAATGCGACATATTTGCGAGAAGCATCTGCAGTGAATGTGTCATAGCCATAACCTGCGTGGTGAATAACCCATGCTACGTCTTCGCCGTCGCCTACGATTGTTTCAAGTATTTCGTGAGCGCGAGGACAATTTGAACATTGTGCTGTAGAGAATTGCTCGAGGAGAATTTTGCGTGTAGCAAGGTTGCTCATGCTGTTAATGGTCGCGGTCAATGAGTTGTTTGATGGATCTTCGTCAGTATGTCCATCAAGGTCTGTAATTGTGACAACAATATCAAATTTGCCATCAGCGTCTGTCTTAATGCCCTCGATAGTAAACTCTTCGATGCTCGCAGGCTCTATGCGTGTGTCAAGAGTTACTGTGACAGGAGCATTGTCGCCGATTTGGTATTGAACATCATAGAAATCAATAGCTTTTGCACCATGGTTTTTGATTGTGCCCTTTATAGAGAATTCGTCGCCTGTGCGAAGGTATTCTTTGACTGTGATGTTTTGAAGCTCAAGGTCATATTGAGGCAGATTGTCACCTGTCAAAACAAGACGTATGCAGACATTGCCAAGACCTGCGTCTGAAAGGTGCATGTAACTCCATGATTCACCTGAGAATGTGCCAATGTAGTCACCACAAGGGTTTGCTTCCTTATTATCTACGCCAATTGGGAAAACACCGACACCGGTATTGCTTGTTGATCCGGCTGTCGTTTGATATCCTACAAAGATTTCATCTCCGTCAATTGTGTATGGCTCAGTCAAAGAGATTTCGTTCCAACTGTTTGGCGTTAATGAAATTTCTTGATCATAAATGTTTTCTTCGTCTTGAAGACCTTGTGTGATAAAAATTGATGATTCAAAATAGCTCGCTTCACCAACGTATGCAAGGACTTTCGAGATTTGAGCACCTTTGAAACGAGTTGCAATGTCTTTAGGAAGTTGGATTGCTGCTCGTAATGTTACTTCAGAAACGTTTCCCCAACCGATTGGTGATGAAAACTCTCCACAGTAACCATACTCCATTGAGACTGAAGAAGATTCTTCTCCTTCAAACATAGGAGCTGATGCCGGTATTGATTGAATATTTTGAGCATTGAGCAATAATGCAGTTGCTGCAAATGCTGAAACAAAAAATTGTTTTTTCATTATAATGAATTATTTCGGTTTTAGAATTTGTAAACTTTTCCTGTAGCAATTTCGTTGCCGATTTTTGCAGTAACAATGTAAACTCCTTGGTGAAGATTTGCTACTGATAATGTGTTGGCTTTGCCTGTGTGGCTAAATACTTGCTTGCCACCCATGTCGTAGATGCAAATGTCTTCTGCTTCAGCACCGAAACGAAGTTCGTCGCCGGCAAGTACGATTGATGTGTTGACAGGAGTGTTGAGTGTCTCCATGATTGAATTCATGAATCCCGGAAGTTTAACGCAGAACACTTCTTTGCTGTCAAGTTCGCCATCAGGAGTCACAGAACGATAGCAACCAACGATAAGTTTCATGTCAGGAGAAACAGTGCAACAGTCGATATATTCTGTGTTAGAAGGAAGTTCTGATCTCAAATCAAAACCGTATTCTCTCTTCAACCAGTCGCCGAGTTCAATTTTCTTTGTTTCGCCTGCAGGTTTTAGGTAGAAGTCGTTGCCGTCAGATGAAATCATGTCGCCATCGTTGCTCACGCCGTAAGTGTAGAAGCCTGATTTGATGTCTTCGAATTTTGTGATTTCGCCTGTCTCAAGGTTATAGAGCATAGGGTAAGACTTGCTTGATTCTTGGCGAATTGTGAGGTCGCCTTCTTTCCAACCCCATGTAGCTTCTGTAGCCATTGGCGCAAGCCACTTGCCGTTTGTGCTGGTGATGACAGGCACCGAAGTTACTTCGAAACCTGTGCGGAATGCTGTCCAGAAGTCATACTGCCACTTAGTGTAGATAGCTTGATATTCTTCTACTTGGTCCATATATTCAGGATCGCCTGAAGGCACTGTAATGTAGTCGTACATGTTTGGTTCTTTAGCCATCCATTCTGCGTATTCTTGCGGACCACCTTTGAATGTCAATTCTACGAATGGCATTTCGTAAGTCCATTCGCTGCCGTTGTAGCGGTAGATGATAGGCTGATAGAAACGACCTTTCTTTTCGACCATAACGCCGACGATAGTGTTGCCATCTTCAGAGATTGTGCGAGTAGAGATGAATTGTGTCTTTGTGCCGAAGAAATCTGTGTCAGGGTTTGGAAGATCTTCGTATTGGTATGTGCCATCGGGTTGGAGACGCCAAATACATGGGAATACAGTGTAAGGCTTAGTTGGGTCGATTGAGCCCATAACATAGCCGACGATTGTCTTGCCGTCAGGAGTCACTTCGTTGGCATATCCTTCTGTGATACCTGTGTGAGGAACTTCGAGGTGTTCCCATTCGTTTGTTGCAGTGTTGTAGATAGCCGGAAGCATATCGCTACTCTTACCTACAATCATGCCTTCGTCTGTGACGTCAGCAAAGCACATGTCGTCATATTCGCCTGTCGTTTTAGCAATGAATAGACGTCCTTCTTGAACGTCAAAACGGTATGCCTCAGTGTATTGGCGTGTGCCGACAATGTAACGACCATTACCGGAAATACCCATCGTACTCCAAGGTGTGCCTGTGAATACTACTTCCGGTTTTTCTTCTGCTGCTTGTGAAAATACTGCAGCTGAAAGCATTAATGCTAATGCAAGTTTTTTCTTCATAAGTGATTAATTTAGTATTGAGTTATTATTTTATGCTGAAAATTATGGTGCAAATATAGAAATATAGAATGCGAATTTCTTTAATATATCTTAAAAAATTATACCGCGTGTTAGGCGGTATGATTATGGTGGGTTTATTTGGTTAATTGTTTTCGGATGTAACTGAGATATTGTTGCGTTACGCCAAGGTAAGATGCAACTATACCCAACGAAACTTTTTGTAATATTTCGGGACGATTGTTGAGTAATGACAAGTACCGTTCTTTTGCGTTGCCGTTGATGAGTGATTGTTTTAGTTCATCATAATAAAGTTGACATTGAGCCATGCTTAATGCCCATTGAGCAAACTCATGTGATTCTTTTACAAATTTGTCAAATGTCTGTTTGGGTAATTGCAGTATCACAGAATCACAACAAGCGTCGATTTGATAGTATGACGGCTTGCAATTGTAGAAAGAAAACCACGATATGAGCATTGTTCCGGGAAGGGCGAAGCCTAATGTGACTTCTTTTGTGCCATCCATGTGTGACACCCTCATGATACCCTCTTTGACTATGTAAACGTTGGAATTCACCTCTCCGCATGAGATTAATGGCGCTTTTGATTTAAGCTCATATTCGGTGAATTGGCTTAAAAACGAATCCATAATCTCCTCAGAGAGTTGGTAATGACATTCTTCTTTTAATAATCCTTTGAGAGTATTCATAAGGCTCTTTTTTGATGTGCTGTGATTTCAACTATTTTTGTGATAATTCTAATAGTCAAAAGGTGCTATTACACATTCATGATGCAAAATTCGCAAAAAATCTTTGTTTTTGCAATAGTTACTACGCTGAAATTTATGAAATTAACATTATTTTGCGGAATTCTTAACTTGAGAATGTTTTGTCATTGCTTGATGGTTGTGTTTATATGTGAATAAATATTGCAAATATTTATTTAAATACAAACCACCTTGTCGGCTCTTTTCTTGGCAGCGGCATTAATTGCACGTCTGCTTTTCGATCTTCGATATTTTCTTGTGCACTGCCGACTTTTATTCCTTTGGCTTCCAATGCGCTACAAATGGTTTGCCTTGCTATCTCAGGAGTGTTGTTGTCATTGCTGAGGTGGCAAAGAAATATGTATTTTAGATGCTTGTCGTAAATCTCTGTAATGAATTGGGCTGTGTCTTTGTTGTCTAAATGTCCACGCTCCGTCTGTATGCGACTTTTGAGGTGTTCGGGATAGGGCCCATGCAGAAGCATCTGCTTGTCGTAGTTCGCCTCGATGATTAGATAATTGGCTTGGCTCATATAATGACGTGCACGCTCTGTGACAGCCCCAAGGTCTGTCGCAATAGCGATTTTTTTGTCTTTATGGGTGATGAAAAATCCCATATTGTCTTCTCCGTCATGAGGCACATCGAAGGCTGTAATCTCAAAGTCGGCTATTTTAAACGGTATCTCTTTGAAGATAGGGGTATGATAGTCTTTGATACGTTTGGAAATGTTATGCTTGCGAAGCATTCCGTTGACTACACGATTGGTGCAATAGACCTTCATGTGCTTGTGCTTGCGTACTATGTTGTAGGCATATTTGACGTGGTCGGCATGGTCGTGAGTCAGACAGATGCCTTTGATGTTCTCCATTTTGACGCCATTCTCTTCGAGGATGTCAATCACGATTTCGCTCTTGATGCCTGCATCGACGAGGATGCCGGCGTTGCGTGTGCCGAAATAATAACTGTTGCCACTGCTTCCGCTACCGAATGATATGAAAAACAGTGGATTGTTTTTTATGGTGTCCTGTAAACTTATGTCTGTGCGTAATGACAAGGAGCGCAGATCTGTCGCTGCCGGGGCTGTTGCGCTTTGTCGGTTTTGATTGCTATACACCCAGTCGTCAAAGTTTATTGTAAGTTGTGGGATTTCTTTGCTCATGGATGATAGATTAGGAATATGGTTGGCATTTTGTCATAATTATACGTCTGTTTAGACCATTGTTTTGCACTACGTGTAATTATAGACTCTTGATTATTATCTGTTATGTTGGAGGCAACGCAAAGCAACGTTTCAGGGCGCAATGTGCGCACTAAAAGGTCGATGAGTTTGTTGTTGCGATATGGCGTTTCGATAAAAATTTGGGTCATATTTTTGCGATATGCCTCATTTTCAAGCTCTTTGATTTTTTGAACTCTTGCACCGGATTCGATAGGCAAATAGCCATTGAAAGAAAATCCCTGTCCGTTAAATCCTGACGCCATTTGAGCCATCAAGATGCTTGACGGCCCGACAAGTGGGACTATCTTAAATCCTTTGCGCTGAGCAATCGCTACCGGCAGCGCTCCGGGGTCGGCAACAGCCGGACATCCCGCTTCGCTCATAATCCCTACAGCATGACCGTTTGATAGTGGTAGAAGAAAAGATTCTACTTCCCTTAAGTCGGTGTGATTGTTAAGCTCGAAGAAAGTCAATTCATCGATGTTTATCGATTTGTCGCATTTCTTCAAGAAGCGTCGTGCTGTGCGAATATTTTCAACAATGAAATACTTGATTTCTCTGGTTATTTCAATGTTGTATTCAGGAATGTATTGCGATGTGGGTGAGTCGCTTAGCCCTACGGGTATAAGATATAGTGCTGTTGTTATTGCCATTTGCTTGCGTAATTTATTGCAAAGGTAAGAATTAAATTTTATTTTGTCACGAAAACGATATTATTCTGATTGTTTGTATATATAATTAATGACTGTTTGTCCGACAGCCTTTAAAGTCTCTTTGCTGATGGCTGTCATGTTGTCATTCGTTGTGTGCCATGTGGGATTGAATCCGTTTGTCGGATGAAACTCTATGATATTTATTGCCGGAATGCCGACTTTCAGCAATTCTACATGGTCGTCGGTAACTGCTCCGCCGATTTCAGGCAGAAAATAGTTCTCATAACCTGATTGCGCTGCTACCGACCATACTTTATCGACCAAAGATGGTGCATTCTGAATTGAAAAATATTCTTTGTGAAATTTGGCATTATGTCCTCCGACCATATCAAGCAATATTGCTTGTTGCGGTCTGTAGCCCGGCTGATGAGGATTGTTGGCAAAATGTCTTGAACCTAAAGCCCACGATTCGTCGTCGCCATCGGTCCCCCAATCTTCTGCATCTACAAATAGGATGTCGATACCCTTGTCGGTGGTGTTTTTACCTATTTGACGAGCGATTTCGAGCAACACACCGACTCCGCTGGCACCATCGTTTGCCCCATCGACCGGTTTCTTGTGGTTGGCAGGGTCGGGATCGGCATCAGCCCATGGTCGGCAGTCCCAATGGGCAAGGAGAAGAAGTCTGTCAGAGACTTCCGGATTGAATGAACCTATTATATTGGTTGCGTCGAGTTTTGTTCCGTCAAATGCTGTAAGCATAACATCTTGTCGTGTGACGGATGCTCCATGTCGAGTTAATTCGGAAATAAGCCATTCGCGACAATTACGATGACTTTCGGTGTTTGGTACGCGTGGCCCAAACAATACTTGCCGATTTATGTAATCGTAAGCACTGTCGGCATTGAAATCTATACTCATCTTGGTGGTAGTTTGCTCGTTACTGCCGGTTTGCTTATTCTCATTGCGTTGAGAGCCACAAGCCAACAAAACACAGAGCAACGATATAATACTAAATGTCTTAATTTTCATATCACAAAATTACAACATATCTTCCACATACACAAATCCCATGTATATAGCCGATTTAGAGTTATGCTTGCTTCTGCTTGTCGATACGTGCCCCAGGGGGAAGGTCGGTGATTAGCCGACCTTTTGGATGTAGAGGTATTTAGGGTAGCACCCGAGTACGCATAGGGTGACAGGACAAATCCAGATTTTCTTCATTCGGAAGCCGGCGAAGTCAGTGGAGTCGTAGTGGCTGCCACCGAAAGTTGACTTGTCGATTTGTCGCAGCTCGGTGTGGCCTTCGACGGTCAACGGTTCCTCCGATGGCACGACATGGATAGTGACTCGGTGACGCTTTTCGGTGTCAAGGAAACTCAAGAGGTCGTCGGCTCCTGCGACCATTTCGAGGTTGGCTCTATTGCCGTCCCATGGCATGTCGATATACCATCGACTGTCGGGGTCTTGAACGAATGTCAGAGTATATTCGCCCTTTGAGTTAGCGAAGATACCTTTGATGAAGTGATGAATTGCTTTGAAGTTGTTGATGAAATCAGACATAATAAATTTGTTTTTTAAGGGTTAAACATCAAATTGATGATGCAAAGTTACTGTGTCTTGATTCCC
>JAEIGA010019017.1_pt1 | contig 10474 bp, 11 predicted proteins | sample 9270691 | NCBI WGS metagenome assembly JAEIGA01 (sample SAMN17057246, study PRJNA624740) | gut metagenome | biome: biome; isolation source: fecal sample | host: Bos grunniens | place: China: Xizang | collected 2019
AAAAACCTTATTTCGACGCGGCGTTCGGCGTAGCTACCGTTACGAAAAAAGGAGAAAAAGCAAGCGGAGATTCCCACTCCGTAATCAAAATTGACGAACGTCGGTTTATGGTCGCTCTTTCCGACGGAATGGGGAGCGGAGAATACGCAAAGCGTATTTCCGAAAGCGCAATTACCCTTTTAGAGAGCTTCTATCGGGCAAAAATGCCGTCCGAACTGATTCTTTCCACCATTAACAAACTGCTCACGTTCAGTAAGGAAGAAACGTTTGCCTGTGTGGACGTTGCCGTGATTGACCTTGACGACGGCAGAGCGGACGTTGTCAAAATCGGCTCACCCGTCGGTTTTATCCTTTCGGGCAACACGGTGAAAGTGCTGGATAGCGAATCGTTGCCACTTGGTATTTTGGATTCCCTGCGCCCTGAAACGGCGAGCTACGTCCTGCAAGAAAACGACACGCTGTTATTTTTAAGCGACGGTATCACGGGCGCGTTCGGCTCAACGACCGACCTTTACGACGTTTTAAAAAATATCCCTGCCAACAACCCCCAACAGCTCACCGACCTTTTGCTCGAAAGCGCGCTTAAAGCCTATGGCGGCGTAGCAAAAGACGATATGACGGCGCTTGCCGTGCGCCTGTTCAAAGCGGCGTAGCCCGAAAAGATAAAATTTTTACGCAAACGAAAATCCCGTTCGCTTGGAACGGGATTTTCTTATTTACAAAGATTATTCTTCGTCTTTCTTTTCTTCTTCCGCAGGAGCAGCAGTTTCCGCTTTTGCCACTTGCTTTGCAGCAAGTCTTGCCATTCTCGCATCCTTTCTCGCTTGCGCTTTCATTTCTTTCGTCACGATACGAGCCGCATCGATACGGGAGCGCATTTCTTGGGGCGTGGGAGGCACGAACGCCGAACCTTCTGCATTTTCTTCGATTACTTCATAGCCTTCGTCGCGTTCCAAAAGCGTAGCTTCCGTTTCGCCGTCGAACATATGAATATGATGCGCGTCGAATGCAAGTTCCACAACGTCTTTCAACGCAACCACTGCACGGCTGGAAATCTTCGCAATCATTTGCGTAGAGTTATCGATAACCGAGCTTTCCTTTCCTTCGTAGTCCAATTCGCAGTAAACTTGCGTTTCCGCACCGAGCTTTTCGATAACTTCGATTCTCGCTTTAATCACCGTGTCAGGCGAGCTTGCGATGAACATTTGGTCTTGGTGAATATCTTCGGGACGAACGCCGAGCGTAATCGCTTTGCCCGTATCAAGGTATTCGTTGATGTTCTTAATTCTCGCAGCAACGCTCTTGGGAAGCAAAATCTTGTTGCCACCCGTGAAGTTCACGTAAACTTTGCCTTTTTCAGAGGTAAGCGTGGATTCTTTGAAGAAGTTCATTTGAGGCGTACCGATGAAGCCTGCAACGAACAAGTTTACGGGATAATCGTAAAGGTTTTGGGGCGTATCCACTTGTTGCATAAAGCCGTCTTTCATAACGACGATACGCGTACCCATCGTCATAGCTTCAACTTGGTCGTGCGTGACGTAGATGAACGTCGTCGCCAAACGAGCGTGGAGCTTGGAAATTTCCGTTCTCATCGAAGCACGGAGTTTCGCGTCGAGGTTGGACAAAGGTTCGTCGAGAAGGAACACTTTGGGTTCACGAACAATCGTTCTACCAAGTGCAACACGTTGACGTTGACCACCCGAAAGCGCCTTGGGTTTTCTGGAAAGATAATCGGTGATACCAAGAATTTCCGCCGCCGCTTTCACCTTTTGGTCGATGATTTCTTTGGGTACTTTACGAAGTTTCAAACCGAACGCCATATTGTCGTAAACGGTCATATGGGGATAAAGCGCGTAGTTTTGGAAAACCATGGCAATATCTCTGTCCTTGGGAACGACGTCGTTCACAAGCTTTCCGTCGATATAAAGTTCACCCGAAGAAATTTCTTCAAGCCCTGCAATCATACGGAGCGTGGTAGATTTACCGCAACCGGAAGGTCCTACGAGTACGATGAATTCTTTATCTCTAATGTCGAGATGGAAATCGAACACCGCTTGTACGCCGGAAGGGTACACTTTGTTGATGCCTTTCAGCAAAAGTCCTGACATAATATTTTCCTCCTAAATGGATAACGTTTTTTTCGATACTACTATTTTACTATATTTGCTAAAAAATTACAATGGGCAAAATCCACAAACTTGTCCCTTGCGTTTATATATTTTGCACAAGTTTACCCCAAGTTTTCAGGGGAAAGTTTATTTGCTTTACATTTTTCCTTTTTTTTCGGCTTTCTTCACGAAACGGTTTTGCCCGTTGCGGTATAGAGCATATACCATTCTTCTCTCGTTAAATCAATCTCCGTAGCCGCGCACATATCGCGCATACGTTCAGGCGTGGTAGTACCTGTAATCACCTGCATTTTGGCAGGGTGGCGCAAAATCCACGCGCACGCAATCGCCGCAGGCGTAGCGTTATATTTTTCCGCCAAACGGTTCAGCTCGGCGTTCAGCTCGGGGAAGCGTTCGTTGCCGATAAACGTACCCTCAAAGAACCCGAACTGCAAGGGCGACCAAGCCTGCAAGGTGATATTTTTCAATCGGCAATATTCGAGCGCGTCGCCTGCACGGGACACCGCTTCGTCCTTTTGCGTGTTCACGTTCACACCGCCGTCCACGAGCAAGGTATGCCCCAGCGAAAACTGCATTTGATTAACGACAATATCCACCCCGCACTTTTCAAACGCTTGGATTTGCATCGCCGAAGCGTTGCTCACGCCAAACGCGCGCACCTTACCTGCCGCGTGCAATTTCGCAAACGCCGAAGCCACTTCTTCCGGCTCAACGAGCGTATCGGGGCGGTGCAATAAAAGTACGTCGATATAATCGGTGTTTAAACGCTTCAAGCTGTTTTCCACAGAATATAAAATATGTTCACGGGAAAAATCATAATACTTACCCCATTCCGTACGGCGAATACCGCACTTGGTTTGCACCATATATTCTTCCCTTTTCAAGCCCAAATCCTTCACGGCAACGCCGAACACACGCTCGCAATCCCCGTTCCCGTAAACGTCGGCAAGGTCGAACGCATTCACACCCGAACGCACCGCTTCCACGATTAACCGTTCCGTTTGTTCCAAGGGCTTATCCGCTATACGCATACAACCCATCATCATTCTCGAAGCGCTCACGCCACGTATATCCGTATATTTCATAACCATTCTCCTTGTTTTCTTGGTTTTATTATACTATAAATATTTTATTTATGTCAAGCGAAACGGCGCGTAATATTCTCCCCCACGCTCCGTTTCCACGCGCCCTTGCATACAATCGATAAGCGCGGATAAAAACGTTTTCTCTTCCGTCTTTTTCACCGCCACTTTGATTTGTACCTTTTCGCCGTAATCGGTCGAAAGCAGGGAGCAGGTATTAGACGAAAGGTATTTTTGCAACCTATCCACGCCCGTATAATCGACGGAAAGCAGGTATTCCACGCATACTTCCAAAGCGCGGATTTCAGCCCTATCGAGATTTTCGGCAACGCAGGAAGAATAGGCGCGAACCAAGCCCCCTGCGCCCAACTTCACACCGCCAAAATACCGCACCACCGCAACCGCCGTTTCAAACAGTTTTTTGGCTTTTAGAACTTCCAGCATCGGCACGCCTGCCGTACCCTGCGGTTCGCCGTCGTCGGAAAAGCGTTGTAAATTCCCCGTTTTATCGGCAATGAACGCATAACAAACGTGCGTGGCAAGGGTATGCTTTGCGCGAATTTTCGCTATAAAATCCCGAGCTTCCTGTTCGCTTTCCACGTGCGCGCAATAGGTAAGAAACCGTGATTTTTCAATAATTTTTTCGCTCTCGTTTGGCGAGAACACCGTAAAAACGGACTTCTCCATTGTTGCTTCCTTTCCAAAAAAGAGCGGTTTATCCGCTCTTTTTTCTCATTTCACGATAATTTTCAAATGCACCTTTTTGCCTTTATGCAAAACGAACTGCTTGCTTGGCACGGGCATATTCACGTCGCTTACTTTATTTTCGTCCACGGAAACACCGCCCTGTTCCACCAAACGGCGCGCTTCGCCCTTGGATTTGGCAACGCCTGCCGCAACCATCACGTCCACCACCGTTTCCACGCCCGAAACTTCCTTGGTTTAAAGCTCCGCCGAACCACCGCCAAACGCCGCTTGCGCCTGCGATTGCGCAAGCGTAGCTTTCTCTTCGCCGTGGACTTCCTTGGTAAGCTCGAACGCAAGACGCTCTTTCGCTTTATTGATGCGCTCGTCGCGATAACGGCAAAGCTCTTCAATCTCTTCAAGGGAAAGGAACGTGAGCAATTTTAAGCACTTTTCCACGTCGTCGTCGTTTATGTTGCGCCAGTATTGATAAAATTCATACGGCGTCGTTTTGTTTTCATCAAGCCACACCGCGCCCTTTGCCGTTTTGCCCATTTTCTTACCGTCAGACGTCGTGAGCAGGGTAAACGTCATTGCATACGCAGGCTTTTGCTCCTTAATACGAATCAAATTCGCGCCGGCAAGGATATTATTCCATTGGTCGTCGCCACCAAGTTCTAGCGCACAACCGTATTTTCTATACAAAACGAGGAAATCGTAAGCTTGCATTAACATATAGTTAAATTCCAAGAACGAAAGACCGCGTTCCAAGCGTTGCTTAAAGCATTCTGCGGTGAGCATTCTGTTCACGGAGAAATGCGCGCCGATTTCGCGCAAGAAATCCACGTAGTTCAAGTTCAAAAGCCAATCGCCGTTATCCACGATTACCGCCGCGTTTTCCCCTTCAAAGCTAACGAACTTGGACATTTGCGTTTTGAAGCATTCCACGTTATGGCGAATGGTTTCTTTCGTCATCATCGAACGCATATCCGTTCTACCCGACGGGTCGCCGACCATAGCCGTACCGCCACCGATTAAAATAATCGGTTTATGCCCTGCCTGTTGCATATGGTGCATTGCGATAAGTTGCATAAAATGCCCCACGTGCAGGGAATCTGCCGTCGGGTCAAATCCGATATAAAAAGGAACGCTTTCCTTTCCGAGTTTTTCGTAAAGCTCTTCTTCATATACCGTCTGCTTTACAAATCCCCTTGCTTTGAGCGTATCCATTACGTTTGTTTTCGTTGCCATTTTCAACTTTCTCCTTGCGTAGCAATTTCACGCTTTCAGTTTACACGCTTTGTTTAAAAATGTCAAGCGTTTGTGGCGCGCTTCCTTAAAAAACAAGCGTTTTCGGCGAATTTACCGTTAAAATATCCGCGCTTCCCACGATAAACGTCAAATTCTCGTAAAGGCAAGCCAAGCTTTCCCGTTTGGAACGCGTTTCAAGCAAGCGCGCCAGCTCTTCGTTATACGCGTTTTCCTTTTCCGCTCTTCTTTCCGCTTCCAATTTCTCCAAATAGCAATCGAATTTCGTCATCTTTTTCGTCCCCTTTTGTATTTTATGTCGTTATTATACAGCATAAAACTTGACAACTTCTGTCAGGTATGTTAAAATAAATGTCAAGTATGATAAAATAAATAAAAAAAGTTAGGAGAAATTTTTATGAAGTTCACGATTTTGGTAGAAATGCTATTTGATTTACTTTCCAAGCGCAAAATCACGGCGCGGTATTTTGCGGAAAAATACGAAATTTCCGAACGGACGGTGTATCGGTATATCGATTGTCTTTCGCTTAGCGTACCCGTTTACGTCAAGCGTGGCAGAGAAGGGGGTATTTGCATATCGGATAGTTATAAGCTTCCGGCAGGGTTTATGACGAAAGAAGAATACGAAGCGGCGATAGAAGCGTTGGAGCTTTGTTATTCCCAGCTTCCCGAAGAGCGGTTTTTAGCGGCGCAACGCAAGCTTTCGGCGCGCGCGAAAACGGAATCGCGTGATTTGGCGCTTTCGGGGGAAATCGGCGCAATTTTAGTAGATGGTGGCACGTGGGGAGATACGCGCGCTTTTTCGGATAAATTACACCTTTTTGAAAACTGTATTCAAGAACGGGACGTTTTGGAAATCGAATACCGCGCGCGCACAGGCGAAAGAACGCAGAGAAAAATCGAACCGCACGTGCTGGTGTTTAAGCAAGGCATTTGGTACGTTTACGCCTTTTGCCACAACCAACGCGCTTTCCGATTGTTCCGTTTGGGCAGAGTGTTCTCGGCAATCAAGACGGAAGAAAAATTCCAAAAACGCCCGTTCACACGCGCCGACATACCCTTGAATTTTTGGACGGACGAAACGGAGAGTGTGGAAGCGCGGTTTTTGATTTCCGAAGAAGCCTTTGCCGATGCGCAGGAATGGCTGGGTGATGAGAATTTAAAACAACGCGGTGGAAAATGGTATGCCGACGTCACACTTCCCACGGGCGACGCGCTCGTGAAAAAGATTTTGGGCTTGGGCGCAGGCGTGACGGTGCTTTCCCCTGCTTCGCTCAAAGAACAAGTGGCAAAAGCCGCCGAAAAAATCGCAAAGGCGTATTTATAAACGGATTGATAAGCATATCCACCGCCACTCGCGCCTATAATAATATAGAAGATAGGAAAAGGGGCGAAACAATGAAAAAAATACTTTTCACAGGCGGTGGAAGCGCAGGGCACGTCGTTCCCAATATCGCGCTGATAGAAGAAATTTTATCGGCAGGCAAAGCGGACGTTTGCTATATCGGCACGGGCGGTATAGAAAAGCGTATCGTTGCGGAATGGAAAATCCCTTATTTTGAAATCGAATGCCCCAAGCTTATCCGCGGTGGCGGTTTTCAAGGCTTGAAACGCAATCTAAAAATACCCGTATCCCTTTGGCGCGCCGTCAAACAAGCCAAAAAGGGCTTGCAAACGTTCCGCCCCGACGCCGTATTTTCCAAGGGCGGTTTCGTTGCCTTGCCCGTGGTGCTTGCCGCGCGCAAGCTGAAAATACCCTGCTACGCGCACGAGAGCGATTTCTCGATAGGGCTTGCCAATAAAATATCGTCGCGGTTTTGCAAGCGCACGTTCACGTCCTTTCCCGAAACGGCAAAACGGGTAAAGCGTGGAACGCATAGCGGCGCGCCCATAAAGCGTTCGGTTTTGAGCGCAACGCGCGCAGAAGCACGGCGGGGTTTAGGTCTTGATTTCGGCGAACCGGTCGTGCTGATTTTCGGCGGTGGGAGCGGTAGCGAAAAAATCAACAAAGCCGTGCGCAAGCACTTGAAAACGCTTACGGAAAAATATACGCTTTTACACGTTTGCGGTAAAAATAACGTAGTCGAAAGCAATATAAAAAGGTATCGGCAATTTGAATTCGTCGCAGACATGGGTAGCTTGTATGCAGCGGCAGATATCATCGTATCACGCGCAGGCGCAGGCACGGTGTTTGAAATTCTCGCGCTTAAAAAGCCGTCCGTTTTAATACCCTTGGAAGGGCAAACGCGCGGCGACCAAGCGGAGAACGCAAACTATTTTAAAAACAAAGGGCTTTGCGACGTGTTAAGGGAAACGGAGCTTTCCTTGCTTCCCCAAGCCATTGAAAACACGTTTTTGGATAAAGCTTTGCAAGAACGGCTGAAATCCTGCTCGTTTACGAGCGGAAACGCCGTTATCTTACACGAACTGTTTTCGGAGCTTTCTAAATGAGCCGTTTCCACGAATACGCGCTCCCTACCTACCCAACGAAACGTCACGCCCAAAACGGAAAAGGGCGTGGAAAAAGGCGGCTTATCACCGCCCTACTTTGTGTTGCGCTTACTGCGCTTTTTCTTTTTATCTATTTTCAGCGCAACGCCGAACGCGTACTCATTTCCATTAGCGAAGCCACGATGCGCGCTAGCACCACTATCGCCGTCAACGACGCCGTATATTACACGCTTTCTGATGAAATGCGCTACGAAGACTTGGTGAATATTCAGCGAGATAGCGCAGGCAATATCGTAGCCGTTGCCGCCAATCCCTTAAAAATCAATAAAATCGCGCGCGATACCGCATCCATTTCCCAATCCAATTTAAAAAATTTGAGCTTGAACGGTATTCCCGTACCGCTCGGCGCGCTCACGGGTATTGAAGCGTTTGCAGGGCTTGGTCCGAGCATACATTTTCGTATTATTCCCGTCAGTAGCGTTTCGTGCGGTTTTTCGTCCACGTTTGAAAGCGTGGGTATTAACCAAACCAAGCATTCCATATATTTAAACGTGATTGCGGATATTTCTATCGTTATGCCGTCGCGCACGGAAAATTTCGCCGTGGTCACCGACGTTTTGGTAGGAGAATCGGTCATCGTCGGCACAGTACCCGACGCATATCTGCAATCGGATATTTTCGGCACCAAGCCCAACCTTTCCCCTTAATTTTTCTTGGTACGCGAGCGGAAGAAAAGCGCCATTATATCCGAAAAAATAACGGCGGCGGAAATGCCTGCGCTCGCCGCGGAAAGCGCGCCCGTGAATGCGCCGAACCAGCCCTTTTCCGCGCCCTGTATCGCGCCGTTTGCAAGCAAATATCCAAAACCGCTAATGGGTACGGTTGCCCCTGCGCCTGCGAAATCGACGAGATACTGATAAAGTCCCAAACCCTGAAACGCCACGCCAAGAAGCATAAACGTGACGAGAATTTTGCCTGCCGTAAGGTCGGTGAAGTTGATAACGATTTGCGCTATCATACAAATCAAGCCCCCCACGGCAAACGCTTTTGTAAAACCCCAAAAAATTTCTAAATACGTTTCAAACATTCTTTCCCCTTTATATATTCTCAATGGCAACGGCGTGGGAGATGCAAGGAATACTCTCCCCTTGCCCACTTGACACAGTGGAAAGCAAAGCACCCGTTGCGCAGAGCAACACGCGGTTGATTTCCTTTCTTTTGAGCTTATCGAAAATATACGAATTGAACACGACGGCAGAACAACCTGCACCACTACCGCCCTGAAATTCGTCTTCCAAAACGTTATAAATAATCTCACCGCAATCGACGTGGTTTTTCTGCATATCCACACCCTTTTCCCAAACGAGGTCTTTCACGATACGGCTACCAAGCGCACCCAAATCCCCCGTGAGAATTAAATCATAATCGTCGGCTTTTCTGCCCGTATCACGCAAATGATTGAGTATGGTATCCGCCGCCGCAGGGCTCATTAGTCCATTAAATCCACAATACCATTGAAAAAAGCTATTTTTTAGCTAAAATTTACTATTTTATAGTATTTCTCGCAGTATTTTGTACTCGATTTGTTGATTTCTCTTGAATTTCGATTGATATTTTCATCAAAACAAGATAGTATCAACAGCAGACCTATGCACCCCATTAGTTCAATAGTTCTATACTTTTATTTTGCGAAAACAAATTCTTTTTATTCCTTTTCTTTCAACATCCTACTCGAAAAATATAAAAAGGCAAATAGCCACATTCTTGGTTATCTGCCCTTTTATAAACATTAAAACATTTTTTAACGTCCAACTTATTGATATCAGAAAGATACATCTTCTCTATTGAATTACGTTTACAGGGAAAGCATCTAACTCATTTTTCGAATTTATGTAAGATTTGTAAATATTCTTAATCCCAGCCTCGCGAGCCATGCTAATAACAAGATTCTCTTCTGCCTTATCCATACGCAGTCCAAGAATTATCCCACTCGGAATCCATTCCATCATAACAGGCGGTTTCATTGCACAATTTGCAATTATGCGCCATTCTTCATCGTACTTATGGCATTCTTTTTTTATTAAGGTGATACGTTCTCTTTCCCAAAAACCATTACACATCCCTTGATATAATTCTTCAGGAATCTCCACCTTTGCAAGTTCACCAACTTTATATAACATAATGCGCTTTGCAACTTCAGTCGCATCATACGGAACATTAGAATAATAAACAGGGTATAATAGAGTTCCAAAGTTTTTTATTCCACAATTTTTGCATTTTTCTTGCTTCCCGCATAAAAAGTTTTCATCGTTTTCCATATCGTACATCAAAGTGAAGCCTTTATGTTTATCTGCATATTTTAACCATAACGATTCATTAAAACCATTTTCTGAAAAACAAACAGACCAAGTATCTTTTTTCAATTCATCACGTAATGATAATGCAGCGCTAAGGAATTTTTCAATAAGTCCGTGTTTTTGCGCATCAAGAATATTTTCTACAGTGAGCTGTTTTAATTGTTTTTCAGTCAAAACTTTTGCAAAAAGAGATTTAAGTCCTTCCACAACAGCCTCTGCACTTTCACGTGTGTTAAATGATTTTAAGTATGCTTCTTTGATAACTTCAATATCTATATGTAAAAACGTATCAAAAGGATCGTCATAGTAATTCGCCGTAGAAAAATAAAGCCTATTAGTCCTAAGCGCCTCTAAGGTGTTCATACTCACAGAACGATATCTATATAAATATTTTGGTGTTTTTATTTTTTCAAAAAGTTGTTTTGCTTCTTCCTGCGGATTTTCACCCTTTAGAGAACAAAGCGTTTGCCAAAACAACTCTCTTTCTTGTAAATTCATTTTT
>JAEIGA010019018.1_pt1 | contig 10474 bp, 12 predicted proteins | sample 9270691 | NCBI WGS metagenome assembly JAEIGA01 (sample SAMN17057246, study PRJNA624740) | gut metagenome | biome: biome; isolation source: fecal sample | host: Bos grunniens | place: China: Xizang | collected 2019
GCCAAAAAAGATGCCCAAGAAGGTTATAAATCTGTTTAAGCATTGATATAATGTAATGTAGTCTAATGACACGAAAACAGGGTAAAGAAAAATAGATAATTAGAAATTAAAAAATTTAAAAGGAACAGAAAGGAAATTAGAGTTGGATAGTACCAACTCGTAAACGATCATGAAAAACATGAACAACACTAACAAAACAAACGTTGTTTTCGCACTTTCCCTCGCAACCGAACTCGTAGCACTCGCACTTCCCCCAGCTACCCAATTCGGAATAAATTTGAGATCAAATAGATGTGCCATGCACATTGATGATCTTGGATTTATTCTTTGTTAGATGTATTTTTATTGTTTTGAATGATTAGCCCCGAAAGGGGTGTTGTGGGGGCACCCACGTAAAATCCCTATTCGGGTTATTCTTTCACTTTACAACACCCCTTATTTCCTATTTTCACCCTGTATATGTTAATTAAAAAGAACGGTATGAGCAACATACCTTATGTAGAGTCTCAAATCGCATTGAGACTCTTTTTTTATTAAAAAAATATGAAATTTTATGTCATTTTAGTGATATCGCACTATAATATAGATAACAAAATAAATTTTACGGAAGAAAGGTGCTATAAGAATGTATCCACCTCAGAAACCAATAAATAATCAGCATTCATATTTTGAACTTTTGTGTCATGAAGCACAGAAATATTTGCCATATAAGCTTGATTTTGATGGATATGAAGATCTTGTTGCAAGATATCGTCTATTAAGTGATCTGGATGTTGAAGCAAATTTTGAAATGGCAAAGGAGTTTGTAACGTGGCTTGAGTATTTTTCAAATGTTGCAAACTTTGTTCAAAAAGAATTTCTTGATGCTGAAACAGATAAGCTGCAGATTTTTTCTTCAAAATCTATCGACGCTTCTGAAAAAAGCGTTGCATCCGGAGACAGAAAAGCTAACACTGAACCGGAAGTAATTGCGGCACGAAAAAAGAGAAACGCATTGAAGTCACTTTATGATGCTTTGTGTTCCCACCAAGATTTTTGTGAAAAAGTATTTTATCAGTGTAAATATAATTGTATGGAATCGGGAGACAATACCAATGGCAAACAGCGGAGAACTGAATTTTAATTCACTTAATCGAGTGATTGACATTGTTAATGCAAGAATAGGACCGGATTTTCATTATACTATTGATATTAATGGATTTGACGAGTTTTTATTTAACACCAATGATTTAAGCGATGTTGACATTGATACTTTAAGAACCATAAACAAAGCGTCATCAGAATGGCATAGTTATATTGTTAATTTAACATCGTTGCTTGCCATGTCTTTGGATAGATATTCTAACATGGTTGATATATATAATTATTTAACATCAATTTCGGTAAAGAATGTTGATTTATTTCAACTTTCTGCACCAAAATATAAAATTGATGCTACAAATGTTCCATATGCAATTAAAATTGTTGAGCAAAAAACAAAAGAATACTCTCTTTTAGTAAAAAATATAAAAATTTTAATTGGCAAGTTGGAATCCTATGATGCATATTCGGTATCTATTTATTTTAAGACTTCCGGATTAATTCGCAGTATTGAACGAAGACAGCGAAATTATGCATTTGCATATTAATTTGATTATTTTTTAAAAATAAAATTTATAAAAATGGAGATTAAAAATTATGAGAGACGTTTATTCGACACAAATTTTCAGAGTTGATGGTAAGAATTGCTTTATGGAAGTTCTTAATACTGCATTCCCCATCGGTAAGGTTCAGTTCAACTTTGTTGAGTATGATGAGAAGACCAATAAGCAAGTAAAGAAGCTTGACATCTATATGGATGCTCTTCAGGCTGTTGCACTTGCCGAGAGAATTCTTTCCGGCGAGTTTGGTAACATGGTAGCTTCCGCAAAGGCTTCTGGCAAGTTTAATGGTATGACTGTTTCCTCTTACACATCCTTCTTTGTTGATATGGGTGGTATTTCTGAGGAAAAGGTAGCCAAGAAATTTGAAGATTATCAGAAGCAGTATTCTTTCTTGAAGGAAGGCCAGGCAATTTCTCGTCAGTTTAAGATTCAGACCGGATCTAAGTATCCTTGGGTACTTCGTGCAGAGTATGGTCCCGGCAAGTCAAGTGATACTGGTCTTATCGTTCCTCAGGGAAATGCACCTATGTATATTAATCTTCCCGTTGATGCGGACTCTTTCTTCAGAATGGCAGTAGCGATCAAGTATAGTTATCAGGCATATTTGAATCAGTATTATGCTAAGTTTGGAGCAAAGTTGTTCCCCAACGATCAGGTTAAAATTTTTACTCCCGGTAAGTAATTTTTGCCCCCTTGAATAAATAAAATATAGTACGCTCAGTAAAATGCTGAGCGTACATTTGGCATTTCTATATGCCGTTTAAAATTATGTTAGGAGGCATTTTTGTCATGAATAAGACAAGTAATGAAAAAGATTTCGCGTTGACGCGAGGCGGCAAGCGAATGATTGAGCAAGCAATTGCTGAAACAGGTAGCACCAATGGAACTGTATTGATGTTACATATTTGTGATAGTTTATCCGAAAAGTTTACAGGCGAAACTTTGGATTATCAAACCAGCAGAATGAATTTTAATACTACTGGCGACATTATGAGGGCGATTGATACTTATATGTATCATCAAATCAAAAACGAGTCTATTAAAATCAAGAAATCTAAACTATAAACAAAAAAAGGTTGTCGAATGACAACCTTTTTTGTTTTTGATGAAATTAGAGCTTTTCGGCGTCGCGAAGTGCGTTTGCGATCTGATCCATACCTCTATCTCTCAATTCCTTGCGGAAACGTGCGGACAATCTCTTATCTGCATCAGACATGGGCGAATTTCTTGTCGGAAAGATCTTGGAGTACATATAGTTGAGCGAACCGGCAGGCTTAAAGCAATCACAAGACTTGCGGTTGCTGTTAGAACACAGTTCCTTGGCTTCAACTGCGGACTCTGCAAGAAGGTTTCTAAACAGATATTCCTCGGGAAGATGGCTAATAGCCTCCTTAACACCTTCGACACCCTTAACGGCATACTGATACTTCAGTGCTTCACAAATACGTGCGTAATGAGGAAGCTCTTCGGCAAGATTAGTAAGCTTTTTTCTCATAATGAGATACATGGAAAACATCTCTTCCATATTGTAGAAGCTTTCGCCTTCATAATCAGAAAAAATGCCAGTACGGATAAGGACTACAAAGGCAAAATCGGGACCATAGATATCAGCAATAATAGGGAGGAAATTATCTCTGATATTAGATTCGGATTCACGTTCACAATAATCGTCAACGACATTTTCCTTGGATTCCATCATCATACCGATCGTGCATCCATCATTGTCATCACCATCGTACTTTTCGTCCATAGACAGTACGTTTTGTGCAACAATTGCGTTTTTAATCGTGGCGACATTGCGTTCCCTAATGCCAAACTTTTTGGCAATAACAGCATTTTCCTCATCCATGTGATCGGAAATGTATGCAAATTGCCGGGCCAGCTTATCGGGAATGTGAATGCTATACTCACTTCGATTATCTCGCCGAACATTATTGACCATTGCGTTAAACGCATAAGTGTTAAACCTACACTTATCCGGGTCATAATGTCGGGCACAATCAATTAGCGTTGCATAGCAATTGTTGACTGCGGATTCCGGATCCGTCGATGCAAATTTCTTGACGATCTGGAATGCAGCATTTTCAAATGAATACATTGCCAGAATCGCCCACAGCTCCCTTGCGACATCAGTTCTGCTGCCACAATAATTTGCGACCATTTTGAAAGATGCTCTTTCGTCGAAAGATGCACCATGTTTACATCCAATCGCATATTCGTAGATATCTGCGGCAATCTGAGATGCAATAGCCCGAGATGCATTAAACTTCATGTTCTTAAACACCTCGTATACACTACTTTCTACGTTGGACGGTTTGAGTAAGACTTCCATATTTTTCGTCTTCCTTTCCTTTTAATTCACTCATATGTAACATATGATGTCATTTAATTATATTAGAAAATATGTCTAAAAATAACATAAGGCACATTTTACATCTTAACAAAAAATGGTACTCATTACGAGTACCATTTTTGTAGTTAATGGAAATTAATAATATTAGATTTAATTGCTTCTGCAAAAGAATCCAATCCTACGCGAGACAATTCTTTAAAATAAGCCTTATGTTGTGCAAGAGCCCCTTCTTGTACAAATGTAGGCTTGATAGGGCAAAATGTCTTGAACTTATAGTTAATAGAACCGGCAGCCATGTGCTTGCCAATTACCATTTCTTCTTTAAGCTCTCCGCGATTGATTTTTTCCATGTCGGCACGTGCACACAGAATTGCATTGTTAAGGTGGAAGTTTTCCATCTCGTTCAAATCATTATGTGCACCGGCGATGCCATTTTTAACCATAGCCATTTTAATGTTGTCGGCCATAGATTCAGTTCCAAGAGCTCTGTCAACATAGTGGCTTGTCAAACGAAATGCGGTCATAGGTCCTTCCATTTTATCAAAGGACATCTTTTTACCAGTCATTTCAACGCTGCTATGTATCATGTGCATAATGAAGCCTGCTTCATATCCATAGATTGCAGCCGTAACCTGTGCAAGATTTTCGCGAATTGAAATTGCGGTTTCCTTTGCGATAAAATCTTCTTCAAGATTTTCCTCGCTTACTAAGGTTTCGAGCATCCATTCAAGATCTTCTTCCATTAAACTATCATTAGCAATTGCAGCAGCTTTCAGATTATTAATAGCTTTAAGCTGAAGCTTCTTGCCTTTGGGAAGTTTAACATTGGATTCAATTAAAATTGTCAAGATTTCTTCGTCCGATAAATGCACGCCATGATCAATCATAATCTTTTTAATCATAGCAATTAGTGTTGCAAGCTTATCAGGAACGTGAATGGGATTTCTTTCTCTCATAAAGCGACGAAGATCATACGTCATACCAGTTGTTGCATACGTAATCAACTTTGCAGCTTCGGGATACAATTTTGCCGTTAACGCTTCTTGCGATAGCTCATATACTCTTCTAAAATTGTTGTCGAAATCATATTTACGACCACATGCAAGTAGAGTTTCCATGGCTACATGTTTTGCTTCAAAACGTTCTTCGGAATTGCCAACTTGCTCCCAAATACAAGCATTTGCAAGGCCTTCCAAAGCAAACATTGCAATAATAGCCCACAATTCCTTGAAGGAGTCTTCGCTATTTTCTGCAAGATACTTTTTAGTAAGCATTACTGCAGCACGTTCAGTGAAATTTTTGTTTTCCTGGCATGATGTTGCAAATTCATAAATTTCTTGGGTTGCGTTTGACAATTCTTCTTTTTTTACGAGACCTCTTATTGTCTCCCAAATCTGTGTTTTTGTTGTGTAAATGTACATTCTTTCTTCCTACCTTTCGTTATTTTTTTATCCTGTCTCATTTACGTATAAGTTGTTACATATAACAACTAAACTAACATTATATTATATTTAACTTTTTTTTCAATTATAAAGGACCTTTTTTGTTGTTGAATTTTCAAAACAACATTTTTACACTACAATATAAATAATATAATTCAAAATAAAATATTGTTTTTGTACATAGGAGTTTTTTTATATGAATGGAAAAACACATCAATTAGTTGGTATTACTGGTGGGATATTGGCGTCAGCCTTCATGATTAAAAGCGGAAATTTTCAAATTTATGATTGTCTTGCTGTATTAGCAATGAGCTCTGTTGGCAGTTATCTCCCAGACATTGATCATACTGGTTCAACCGCAGGTAAGCGTGCACCAATTCTTTCATATCCTATTTATGGTATTTCAAAAATGTTTTCTTGGATGTATAAGAAAACCAAATGTAAAATCTTTGATAGCCTAAGTGAAATGTTTGCACATAGAGGGATTTTTCATGCTCCATTACTTTGGGCATTGATTTTTATTCCAATGTTTATGTTTATTCCACCCATTATTGTTGTTGATTGGATTCGCCCATTGGTTATCGCTGGAATTATTGGCATGTGTATAGGTGTTACATTGCATTTATTTGCCGATATGCTAAATCCAACTGGCATTCCACTTTTTATGCCAATTTTTAATCATAAATTTAGAATTGGTAAAATTGTAACCGGATCAAAAGCAGAATTGATTTTTAAAATTTTTGTTGTATTGATTTTGATCGCAAGCTGTATTTTTGCTGGATATATTGTGTTGAAATAAGGGGGAATTAAAATGCAAATTGAAACATGTTATAGAGGATTTTGTGAAAAAAGAAGTTTGAATTCCAAAAACATTATGATAAATGATAAGTGTGTCAATGGAGTTTGGGTAGAAGGTGTTTATTTTCAACATATTAAAAGAAACCCATGTCCTATTGACGATTGCTTGAAGGATGAAGATGTAGAACATCTTATTATTTTTAATAGTTTTAGCGATTGGAATCTTCCAAGTGAAATTTGCCAGGAAGAAGTAATTGGTGCAACTGTTTGCAAACAAATTAAATCTATTGTTATCAATGGTAAATATTTGTATGAAAAAGATATTATTTCTTTCAACTTTACCAAAAATAGTGTGATATACAATGGCATCGGTTATGTAATGTATGATCACGATGACAATGTTGTAGTCATTACAAAGGATCCTTGTAATAAGAGAATTGTTTTTGACTATGGTTCTATTTCAAATGTAAAGATTGTTGGCAATTATTTTGAAAATCCTGAGCTTGTTGAAGGTATGCAAACAACATCAAATGGTGTAAATGGTAAAATAATCAATTGTTATTGGGACAACTCAAATGGATTAACATTTTACATTGTTGTTGCAGATGATTCACATCGCACATGGAAATTTGGAGGAATTGATTTAAACAATAAATTTGCCGCACGATGGGTCGCTTATATGATGGATATGTTTGGAACAAAAAATATTTCAAACAGTTCATTAAATGGTCTGCCAGTATTTCTTGCAATTGAAAACGAAAAGCCTGTCGCCATTTCATATAAGGGAAATAATGGATTGAAAATTATTGATTTGAGAAATTTCTTTGACGAAGACTAATAAAACAATAGGGGCTGATTATATCAGCCTCTATTGTTTTTTGACTATGTTAAGCATATAATATATTAACTATGCAGGAGGTGTTCCTATGCAAAAAATAAAAACTCTGTTGTCCATTATTACAACTTCATTAATTCTTATTGCCATTGTAGTTGTTGGATATATTGCAATTCAATATTACAATAAATCACAAGAAGAAGATAGACAAAATTACATAAATAATCTTGTACTGGCCGAACAAGCCGTTTTAAACGGTACATCCAGTTCGGAAACAAAACCCAGTGATACAACCGGTAAAAATCCTGATGGTAGTGTTAATTTAGATGATATTATTTCAGGAAGTGTAAATGATTCCAAAGTTAATTCGGTATTTAAGAATATCACAATGATTTCTGCATCAACATTTAAAGCAACATTAGATGGAGAAGAAAAAACATTTCGTTTAATTGGAGTTGTTGATGAAGGAAATACAACAAAAATAAAAGAATTATTAGAGAGTTTAACGGGAATTGTTATTACACAAGATGTGATGAAATTTAAAAAAGATACCGACATACATTTGATTTATTTATGGAATGGCGATGATAAAAGCATTAATAATATGATAAATATTCAAATAGTCAAAAATGGATTTGCAAAAACCACATACACAGATGCCGTAAACTATCCAGAGGGTACCAATGTTCAATATTCATTACAATTTATAAAAGCATCAAAATAATGCACTCAAATGAGTGCATTTGTTTTGTTGTTCTATGTTCTATAATGTTATTATATAATATAACAAATGCGTTTGACGAGGAGGATATATATGAGAGTATTTAATACAAAAAAAGCCTTTACAATGGTTGAGCTTTTAATTGTAATTGTAATTATAAGTATATTATTTATTGTCTTAATTTCTAAAATTGATTTCACATCAAATGGTGCACGCGAAAGTGGTACGCAAAATGATTTAAAAATGTATGTTACTGCTGTTACGGCGGCATCAATGAAGAATGCAGGCTTCGCCAATAATATTTATGATTTATCATTACAAATTAATGAATATGTTGACGAAGAATATCAGCTTTCGGTTCAGGGTGACGAATTAATAACAACGGCACAAGATGGATGGGGAATGCAATATAAGATTGTTTATACCATTCCACCGGAATCCATTGGAGAAATTACATTTATATCTGCCGGAAGTGATAAAACATATTTTACAAAAGACGATGCAGTTGTTATCGTTATATATAAATCTGATGGTGCAATTGACGTTACTTATCCATTAAAAAAATCGCACAATCATCAATTTGAAAAGAATATTACCGCAGCATCGTTAAAAAGAGCAATGAGTTGTCAATCACCGGCAATATATTATTATTCTTGTGCTGAATGTGGAATGAAATCAACTACATTCTTTGAGCATGGTGAGTTGGATCCCAATGCACATTTTGAATATTCAAAAGAATATGTTGCAATTGATGACGAATTTCATACAATAACATTTATTTGTGAATGTGGAGAAAGATATGTTTCCGTTGAAGACGAGCATACATTGGCATACGGTGAATGTATTCATTGTCGTCACTTAGTTAAATAACAAAAAAAGAACATGTCGATATCGACATGTTCTTTTGTATTATTCAGCACGTTTTACTTCTGTAACTTTGCCATCTTTATACATAATAATCACATCATAATATGTGATAAATGTTTGGGCATATGTATCAGGGTATCCATAATCTTTAAATATATTTTCTATATTTTCTCCAATAATAATTTCATTTAATGTTTCAATGTCGGAATTTTTCACTTCTATTTCATCATATGGATTATACCATCCGTATACTCGATTGTTTCTAATTAAAATTGTAGTTGATTTATATTTTAATTCTGAGTCTGATATATATCGTGGTTCACCATATATATCAATAACTTCTTCAACAGTCATATCTGGTTTTAAACTTTTACGTTTTGCATCAGATATATATTGCCATTCTATAAAAAATACGATACCAGCCACCAACATTATACACAAGAATATTAAAATCATCTTATTTGTCAGTTTTTTTAATTCTTCTTGTGAACGCATGGGTTTTGTGCCAGTATAAGTATAATTTTGATAATATTCCTCTTGGTATTGTGGGCGAGGAGTTTGTATTACATATCGAAGTTCAATGTCATGTCTGGCTCGCTCATCTGGATTTATCAATACATTGTAAGCTTCATTTATTTCTTTAAATTTTTCTTCAGCTTCTTCATCACCAGGATTCCGATCTGGATGGTATTTTTTTGCCAGTTCTCTATATGCACGTTTGATATCTTCGTTTGATGCTAACAAATCCACACCTAAAACCTTATAGTAATTTACAATCATACAAATCTCCTGTGTGTGAATATTTGTTATATTATATAATTTTATTGTATTTTTCATCATCTCGGACACAACAATAAAATATTTTTATTTTTTCTTGAAGATTATTACAAAAAAAGTTATAATTTCAAAAATGCTTTAATATCATAGAAGTATGAGATAGCTTTTCTGTGGGATTCGTACCCCAGAAGTAGTGGTAGTTATGAATCTCAAATTTAATATTGGAGGTTGTCATATTATGAAGACAACAATGTTTAAGAGAGTATTTGCTATGCTTGCGGTCGTAGTAATGCTCGTATCCATGTTTACCGTAAACGTATTCGCTGAAGAAGCAGAAGCTGAAGCAGGAGACGCAACTATCGACAACATCGAAACAACAACAACTGATACCAAGATTTCAGATTGTTCGGATGGTAGCATTTGCACCAAACTCAAAGAAATCTATGGTACAACCAGCAACATTATGTATAATACTGTTGCATCTGAGACTTGCAAGTATTCTACAAGTGTTCAGATCGAAGGTGTTCAGGTAACTGTTTATCTTTCCACAAAGCCTACTACTGGTGATGTAGGTGTTCAGATGGGTGAAGATGGTAAGCTCGTTATCGACGGTATTTCTTCTGACGATACCTCCAGCTGGAACCAGCTCTTCTCGGCTCCGTAACTATCATCGTTGGATTCTTCTACAACGCAATCTAATCGAGGCCTAAGTTATTAATTAAGAACTAATTAACATTAAAGCAGGAAGCTTAGCTTCCTGCTTTTTGTTTGCTCAAACATATTTTCTAATATATAAATAATACTCATTATAAAATATACTATGGTACAACCTTGCAATATATCTGCATTGCAGATGACCACCTTTCATGTTGAAAATTTATAATATATATTTTTTTTCATCTGTAATGTGGTTAATACATTTTTTGTAATAAAGAAATGTTGTATAAAATATGATATATTTTGTAAGGCACAAAGCCTAAATACAAAAATTTATATTTTTAAAAGGAGATTTTTCAACATGAAGAAAATGAACAAGAA
>JAEIGA010019019.1_pt1 | contig 10474 bp, 5 predicted proteins | sample 9270691 | NCBI WGS metagenome assembly JAEIGA01 (sample SAMN17057246, study PRJNA624740) | gut metagenome | biome: biome; isolation source: fecal sample | host: Bos grunniens | place: China: Xizang | collected 2019
GTGCTTCAGGGACGAGGCAGAAGCCATTCTTAACCTTATACCCAAGCTTGACGAGGACTTCACAAGAGCCATAGAGCTAATCATTGAGAGCAAAGGCAAGCTCATTGTCACCGGTGTAGGAAAGTCGGGGCACATTGGTGCAAAGATTGCATCAACAATGGCAAGTACCGGCACACCGGCATTCTTTGTCAACCCGCTCGACGCCTTCCACGGCGATCTGGGCATGATTGGCGAAGGCGATGTGGTGCTGGCAATATCAAACTCGGGACAGACCGATGAACTGCTGCGTTTCATTCCGTTGCTTAAGGAGAGGAACATCCCCATAATATCAATGTCGGGCAACCCGGCATCGCTGCTTGCAAGATACTCGGCATGCCACCTTAACGTGGCTGTAGAGCGCGAGGCATGCCCGCTGAACCTTGCCCCCACTTCATCGACCACGGCAACCCTTGCCATGGGCGACGCCATCGCCTGTGCACTGATGACAGTACGCAACTTCCAGGCGAACGATTTTGCGCAGTTCCATCCAGGAGGTTCACTCGGGCGCCGTCTGCTATCAAGAGTAAAGGACTACATGACGACCGAGAACCTGCCCGTTGTAAACAGCGAATCGAAAATAAGCGACACGCTCATGCAAATTAGCCGTACAAAGATGGGAATTGCCATCGTTGTTGAAAAGGATGAAATCATTGGTGCTGTAACCGATGGCGACATACGCCGCACTATGCAGAGAGACCAGGAACACTTCTTCCAGCTCACAGTGAAGGACCTGATGAACCGCAATCCAAAACTGATAAAGGAGGACGCCAAACTATCACAGGCCGAGGAGGTGATGCGCCAGCACAACATCAAGTCACTGATTGTTGTTAATGACGACAATAGGCTTGTTGGTGTTATTGATGCATTCAGTTGTCTGTAAAAAGAGTAATTATGAAAGTCGTAGCATTTGTACCCATAAGGCTCAACAGCAAGCGCGTTGCCGGCAAGAACCTGAAGATGCTTGGCGACAAACCCTTGTTGCAGTACATCCTTGAGACATTGAAAGAGACAGCATCCATTGATGAGGTATATGTATATTGCAGCCGCGAGGAGATTATCCCGCTGCTGCCCCAAGATGTGAAGTTCCTTAAACGCGATGAATCACTTGACAGCGATGAGACTTTGGGAAAGGAGATATACGAAGCATTCACAAGAGAGATTGATGCCGATGTATATGTACTCGCCCACACCACTTCGCCATTCATCAAGGCTGCTACAATAGAGAATGCCGTAAGGCAAGTTACCGAGGGCGGACACGACTCGGCTTTCAGCGCACAGAAAATACAGACATTCTGCTGGTACAAGGGACAGACATTGAACTATGACCTGAAGGAGATACCGCTTACACAGAACATTGAGCCGGTATACTTTGAAACAAGCGCCTTCTATATTTTCCGCAAAGAAGTATGGACAATGGAACACCGACGCATTGGAGAAAGCCCATACATGGCCATTGTAGACCCCATTGAGGGCATAGACATTGACAATCCCGAGGATTTTGAGTTCGCCACAAGAGTTCTGAGCGATAAATAGCAACACACCATCTCCAAGCCTACTGATTATAAGCAAATCCACAACATACCACAATGAAAAAAGTAATCACATATGGCACGTATGATTTGTTGCATCAAGGGCACATCAACTTGCTGCAACGTGCAAAGGCATTGGGAGATTATCTGATTGTAGGAGTCACCAATGACAACTTCGACCGCGAACGCGGAAAGCTCAATGTCGTGAACAACGTACTTGAACGCGTGGAAGCAGTCAAGGCTACGGGACTTGCCGACAAGATTATAATAGAGGATTACTTTGGGCAGAAGATTGACGACATACAAAAATATGATGTCGACATATTTGCCATCGGCAGTGACTGGCAAGGCGAGTTCGATTACCTGAAAGAGTTCTGCGAAGTTGTCTATCTGCCACGCACAGAGGGCATATCATCGACAATGCTGCGTGGCGAAAAACAAAAGAGAACACGCATAGGCATTGTTGGCTGCGGCATCATTGCAAGACGTTTTGTACCCGAGACAACCTTTGTAAGCGGCACCGAAATAACCGGCGTATATGACATAGACAAAACCATTGCCGATGAATTTGCAACAACAAACAATATTGCAAAGAGCTATGCCTCTTATGACGAGATGTTGCATAATGTAGATGCGGTATATGTAGCCACGCCGCACTTGAGCCACTACGAATATTCAAAACGCGCCATTGTAGCCGGGAAGCATGTCCTTTGCGAAATACCATTGGTATTGGAAAAGGAGCAGGCTGAAGAACTCTATGCACTTGCCGAAGCCAAAGGTGTGATACTTATGGAAGCAAACAAAACCGCGCACTGCCCTGCTTTCAACCATCTCATGGTAATGATAAAAAGTGGAGCAATTGGCGAAGTAGTTGATATTGAAGCCTCGCTCTCGCGCCTGTTGCCCGACCACACACGACGGGAGTTTGACGCGGCACAAGCCGGTGGTTCAATGTATGAATCGGCAGTGTATCCCTTGTTGCCAATCTTCAGGCTACTTGGTACAGAATATGACGAAATGCATCTCTATTCACGCATGGAGAATGGTGTTGACATATACACAAAAGGTGTTATGCGTTATCCCAAAGCCGTATGTTCGTTCAAACTGGGATTGGGAGTAAAGACCGAAGGCAACCTTGTGATATCAGGAACAAAAGGATATGCATACGTCCAGGCACCATGGTGGAAAACAGACTACTTTGAACTACGCTACGAGGACCTGAACAAGAACAAGAAGTTCTTCTACAAATGGGACGGCGAAGGGCTCAGATATGAGATACAGGAATGGATTTCTTGCATCATAAACAAGCGCCACGGCAGTACGCGCTTGACAAAAGATGAAAGCATTGCCATGGCAGGAGCCATGCAACAGTTTACCGAACGTAAAAACTTCTCCGAGATATGAGAACAGCATTGGTTGTAGGTGGAGCAGACGGAATCGGGCTTGCCATAGCCACGGAACTGGCTAAAGAGAAAGGGGGCAGGAAGATATATATCGTCGACAGATGTATGCCGCAGCCAGTGTACCATAATGACAAGTTCGAGTATCATATCTTCGACCTTAACTATTCGGATTACAGCATCTTCGCGCAATTCAAGCATGTTGATGTTCTGATGATTACAGCAAGAATGACCTTCTTATTCCGCAGTATGATGAAATATTCAAGACTGTTCTGGAACGCTATGGTAAAGATTTCCGCGAAGAGGGGGCGTCACAGTTATGATTACAAACTCAATAGTGGAAGAATAAAGGAGTAACATGAGAATCATACATTACATATTGTCAATATTATTAAACCTGATACCAAGATCAAAAAGGATTTTTGTCTTTGCCAGTTTTCCCGACTATACAGACAATTCGTATGCAATGTACATGTACCTGAAAGGCAAATATGGCGACAAATGTAAATATATATGGATTTTCTCGGACAAGGAGTCGCTGAAAAAGCATAAGGATGTACAGGGATACAGAAAATACTCGCTGCTGTCGTTCTACTATTTTGCACGTGCCAGGAATGTATTCTTTACTCATGGACTATACAGTTTTATAAGGCTACGCAGCAAGGATAAGGTCGTAAATCTATGGCATGGAATGCCGTTGAAAGTCATAGGGCTCATGGACACAAACCATGGCGGGAATGACCCTACAAGAGCCGACTATCTTATTGCCACAAGTCCTTTCTTCCAAAGACTTATGTCAAAATCATTCAAGGATATCGTTCTCGACCATGTTCTGGTGACAGGTCAGCCGCGTAATGATTTGTTGTTTGAAGAGACTGATTTCTTTAGCGGTAGGAACATCAATGTCAAAGATTACAAGTCGTTGGGAGTGTGGTTGCCAACGTACCGCAGTTCTATAATAGGTGATATAAGGAACGATGGAGTTTTTAATGAGGACGGGATATCGTTCCTTTCCATGGAGGAACTCGCAAGGCTTGATGAATTTTTGCAAAACAGGAAAGCTTTACTTATAATCAAGCTTCATCCGATGGATGCACTACAAGAGAAAGAGTTCCGAGAATTTTCAAACATCATAATTATAAAACCAAAGGATTTTGACGGGCAGCTGTACCCGCTACTTGGTGCAAGCGACTATTTGCTTACCGACTACAGTTCGGTGTGGATAGACTACTGCATACTTAAACGTCCTATCGGATTTGTCATGAACGACATTGAGGAGTACAGGGCTTCGCGTGGACTTACTATTGAAAATCTTGACGAAAAGTTGCCTGGTACAATAATAGACTCATACGAAAAACTAACAGGATTCATTACAAAACGACCGGAATTTGATGACAAGCACCTCTCTTTATACAATTCCTACTGTGATAACAGGTCGGCAGAGAGACTCTCACACGAACTGGGGATATAGAATATTCAATGAAAAGTGAACAAAAACCTTTTGGTATAATTATTAAAAGACAAGAGTGTATGAACGAAGAGACTAAAAAAAGCAGATTTTGCCATCTTGGCATATTGGGTTTTGCAATAATTGCAGGATTGGCAATACTTGGTTTGTTTATAGGAAAAGGATTAAAAGCCATAGCCTTTCAAGACCAATATGTCACCGTAAAAGGCCTTGCCGAGCGCGAGGTGATGGCAAACAGGGTTGTGTGGGCACTACCCTACAAATGCGTGAGCAACGACATGCAACAGTTGTATGACGAGATTGAGAAGAACAGGGAGATTGTTCTCTCGTTCATAAGAGAGGGCGGAATAACCGACGAGGAGATTATCATTTCGGCACCGGCTGTCACCGACCGCCTTGCACAGAGCTACATCCCCGACAACATAAAGTTCCGCTACCAGGCCGAGGCGGTGATAACCGTCATCTCGCCACAGGTAGAGAAGGTTATGGAACTGATGGGAAGGCAGATTGAACTGATGAAGGACGGGGTAATCATCAGCGACGAGTACAACTACCAGACTCAGTTCGAATACACGGCACTGAACGATATAAAGCCCGCTATGGTTGAAGAGGCCACACGCAATGCACGTGCCGTGGCACAGAAATTCGCCGATGACTCGGGCAGCAGGCTCGGCAACATAAAGCAGGCAACGCAAGGACAGTTCAGCATAACAAGCGACGAGACAACGCCACAGATAAAGAACATACGAGTGGTTACAACAGTGAAATACGAACTCAAATAAAACGTTAGAAGCACCTCCCGGGAGGTGCTTCTAACGTTTTATTTGAGTTCGTATTTCACTGTTGTAACCACTCGTATGTTCTTTATCTGTGGCGTTGTCTCGTCGCTTGTTATGCTGAACTGTCCTTGCGTTGCCTGCTTTATGTTGCCGAGCCTGCTGCCCGAGTCATCGGCGAATTTCTGTGCCACGGCACGTGCATTGCGTGTGGCCTCTTCAACCATAGCGGGCTTTATATCGTTCAGTGCCGTGTATTCGAACTGAGTCTGGTAGTTGTACTCGTCGCTGATGATTACCCCGTCCTTCATCAGTTCAATCTGCCTTCCCATCAGTTCCATAACCTTCTCTACCTGTGGCGAGATGACGGTTATCACCGCCTCGGCCTGGTAGCGGAACTTTATGTTGTCGGGGATGTAGCTCTGTGCAAGGCGGTCGGTGACAGCCGGTGCCGAAATGATAATCTCCTCGTCGGTTATTCCGCCCTCTCTTATGAACGAGAGAACAATCTCCCTGTTCTTCTCAATCTCGTCATACAACTGTTGCATGTCGTTGCTCACGCATTTGTAGGGTAGTGCCCACACAACCCTGTTTGCCATCACCTCGCGCTCGGCAAGGCCTTTTACGGTGACATATTGGTCTTGAAAGGCTATGGCTTTTAATCCTTTTCCTATAAACAAACCAAGTATTGCCAATCCTGCAATTATTGCAAAACCCAATATGCCAAGATGGCAAAATCTGCTTTTTTTAGTCTCTTCGTTCATACACTCTTGTCTTTTAATAATTATACCAAAAGGTTTTTGTTCACTTTTCATTGAATATTCTATATCCCCAGTTCGTGTGAGAGTCTCTCTGCCGACCTGTTATCACAGTAGGAATTGTATAAAGAGAGGTGCTTGTCATCAAATTCCGGTCGTTTTGTAATGAATCCTGTTAGTTTTTCGTATGAGTCTATTATTGTACCAGGCAACTTTTCGTCAAGATTTTCAATAGTAAGTCCACGCGAAGCCCTGTACTCCTCAATGTCGTTCATGACAAATCCGATAGGACGTTTAAGTATGCAGTAGTCTATCCACACCGAACTGTAGTCGGTAAGCAAATAGTCGCTTGCACCAAGTAGCGGGTACAGCTGCCCGTCAAAATCCTTTGGTTTTATAATTATGATGTTTGAAAATTCTCGGAACTCTTTCTCTTGTAGTGCATCCATCGGATGAAGCTTGATTATAAGTAAAGCTTTCCTGTTTTGCAAAAATTCATCAAGCCTTGCGAGTTCCTCCATGGAAAGGAACGATATCCCGTCCTCATTAAAAACTCCATCGTTCCTTATATCACCTATTATAGAACTGCGGTACGTTGGCAACCACACTCCCAACGACTTGTAATCTTTGACATTGATGTTCCTACCGCTAAAGAAATCAGTCTCTTCAAACAACAAATCATTACGCGGCTGACCTGTCACCAGAACATGGTCGAGAACGATATCCTTGAATGATTTTGACATAAGTCTTTGGAAGAAAGGACTTGTGGCAATAAGATAGTCGGCTCTTGTAGGGTCATTCCCGCCATGGTTTGTGTCCATGAGCCCTATGACTTTCAACGGCATTCCATGCCATAGATTTACGACCTTATCCTTGCTGCGTAGCCTTATAAAACTGTATAGTCCATGAGTAAAGAATACATTCCTGGCACGTGCAAAATAGTAGAACGACAGCAGCGAGTATTTTCTGTATCCCTGTACATCCTTATGCTTTTTCAGCGACTCCTTGTCCGAGAAAATCCATATATATTTACATTTGTCGCCATATTTGCCTTTCAGGTACATGTACATTGCATACGAATTGTCTGTATAGTCGGGAAAACTGGCAAAGACAAAAATCCTTTTTGATCTTGGTATCAGGTTTAATAATATTGACAATATGTAATGTATGATTCTCATGTTACTCCTTTATTCTTCCACTATTGAGTTTGTAATCATAACTGTGACGCCCCCTCTTCGCGGAAATCTTTACCATAGCGTTCCAGAACAGTCTTGAATATTTCATCATACTGCGGAATAAGAAGGTCATTCTTGCTGTAATCATCAGAACATCAACATGCTTGAATTGCGCGAAGATGCTGTAATCCGAATAGTTAAGGTCGAAGATATGATACTCGAACTTGTCATTATGGTACACTGGCTGCGGCATACATCTGTCGACGATATATATCTTCCTGCCCCCTTTCTCTTTAGCCAGTTCCGTGGCTATGGCAAGCCCGATTCCGTCTGCTCCACCTACAACCAATGCTGTTCTCATATCTCGGAGAAGTTTTTACGTTCGGTAAACTGTTGCATGGCTCCTGCCATGGCAATGCTTTCATCTTTTGTCAAGCGCGTACTGCCGTGGCGCTTGTTTATGATGCAAGAAATCCATTCCTGTATCTCATATCTGAGCCCTTCGCCGTCCCATTTGTAGAAGAACTTCTTGTTCTTGTTCAGGTCCTCGTAGCGTAGTTCAAAGTAGTCTGTTTTCCACCATGGTGCCTGGACGTATGCATATCCTTTTGTTCCTGATATCACAAGGTTGCCTTCGGTCTTTACTCCCAATCCCAGTTTGAACGAACATACGGCTTTGGGATAACGCATAACACCTTTTGTGTATATGTCAACACCATTCTCCATGCGTGAATAGAGATGCATTTCGTCATATTCTGTACCAAGTAGCCTGAAGATTGGCAACAAGGGATACACTGCCGATTCATACATTGAACCACCGGCTTGTGCCGCGTCAAACTCCCGTCGTGTGTGGTCGGGCAACAGGCGCGAGAGCGAGGCTTCAATATCAACTACTTCGCCAATTGCTCCACTTTTTATCATTACCATGAGATGGTTGAAAGCAGGGCAGTGCGCGGTTTTGTTTGCTTCCATAAGTATCACACCTTTGGCTTCGGCAAGTGCATAGAGTTCTTCAGCCTGCTCCTTTTCCAATACCAATGGTATTTCGCAAAGGACATGCTTCCCGGCTACAATGGCGCGTTTTGAATATTCGTAGTGGCTCAAGTGCGGCGTGGCTACATATACCGCATCTACATTATGCAACATCTCGTCATAAGAGGCATAGCTCTTTGCAATATTGTTTGTTGTTGCAAATTCATCGGCAATGGTTTTGTCTATGTCATATACGCCGGTTATTTCGGTGCCGCTTACAAAGGTTGTCTCGGGTACAAAACGTCTTGCAATGATGCCGCAGCCAACAATGCCTATGCGTGTTCTCTTTTGTTTTTCGCCACGCAGCATTGTCGATGATATGCCCTCTGTGCGTGGCAGATAGACAACTTCGCAGAACTCTTTCAGGTAATCGAACTCGCCTTGCCAGTCACTGCCGATGGCAAATATGTCGACATCATATTTTTGTATGTCGTCAATCTTCTGCCCAAAGTAATCCTCTATTATAATCTTGTCGGCAAGTCCCGTAGCCTTGACTGCTTCCACGCGTTCAAGTACGTTGTTCACGACATTGAGCTTTCCGCGTTCGCGGTCGAAGTTGTCATTGGTGACTCCTACAATCAGATAATCTCCCAATGCCTTTGCACGTTGCAGCAAGTTGATGTGCCCTTGATGCAACAAATCATACGTGCCATATGTGATTACTTTTTTCATTGTGGTATGTTGTGGATTTGCTTATAATCAGTAGGCTTGGAGATGGTGTGTTGCTATTTATCGCTCAGAACTCTTGTGGCGAACTCAAAATCCTCGGGATTGTCAATGTCTATGCCCTCAATGGGGTCTACAATGGCCATGTATGGGCTTTCTCCAATGCGTCGGTGTTCCATTGTCCATACTTCTTTGCGGAAAATATAGAAGGCGCTTGTTTCAAAGTATACCGGCTCAATGTTCTGTGTAAGCGGTATCTCCTTCAGGTCATAGTTCAATGTCTGTCCCTTGTACCAGCAGAATGTCTGTATTTTCTGTGCGCTGAAAGCCGAGTCGTGTCCGCCCTCGGTAACTTGCCTTACGGCATTCTCTATTGTAGCAGCCTTGATGAATGGCGAAGTGGTGTGGGCGAGTACATATACATCGGCATCAATCTCTCTTGTGAATGCTTCGTATATCTCCTTTCCCAAAGTCTCATCGCTGTCAAGTGATTCATCGCGTTTAAGGAACTTCACATCTTGGGGCAGCAGCGGGATAATCTCCTCGCGGCTGCAATATACATATACCTCATCAATGGATGCTGTCTCTTTCAATGTCTCAAGGATGTACTGCAACAAGGGTTTGTCGCCAAGCATCTTCAGGTTCTTGCCGGCAACGCGCTTGCTGTTGAGCCTTATGGGTACAAATGCTACGACTTTCATAATTACTCTTTTTACAGACAACTGAATGCATCAATAACACCAACAAGCCTATTGTCGTCATTAACAACAATCAGTGACTTGATGTTGTGCTGGCGCATCACCTCCTCGGCCTGTGATAGTTTGGCGTCCTCCTTTATCAGTTTTGGATTGCGGTTCATCAGGTCCTTCACTGTGAGCTGGAAGAAGTGTTCCTGGTCTCTCTGCATAGTGCGGCGTATGTCGCCATCGGTTACAGCACCAATGATTTCATCCTTTTCAACAACGATGGCAATTCCCATCTTTGTACGGCTAATTTGCATGAGCGTGTCGCTTATTTTCGATTCGCTGTTTACAACGGGCAGGTTCTCGGTCGTCATGTAGTCCTTTACTCTTGATAGCAGACGGCGCCCGAGTGAACCTCCTGGATGGAACTGCGCAAAATCGTTCGCCTGGAAGTTGCGTACTGTCATCAGTGCACAGGCGATGGCGTCGCCCATGGCAAGGGTTGCCGTGGTCGATGAAGTGGGGGCAAGGTTCAGCGGGCATGCCTCGCGCTCTACAGCCACGTTAAGGTGGCATGCCGAGTATCTTGCAAGCAGCGATGCCGGGTTGCCCGACATTGATATTATGGGGATGTTCCTCTCCTTAAGCAACGGAATGAAACGCAGCAGTTCATCGGTCTGTCCCGAGTTTGATATTGCCAGCACCACATCGCCTTCGCCAATCATGCCCAGATCGCCGTGGAAGGCGTCGAGCGGGTTGACAAAGAATGCCGGTGTGCCGGTACTTGCCATTGTTGATGCAATCTTTGCACCAATGTGCCCCGACTTTCCTACACCGGTGACAATGAGCTTGCCTTTGCTCTCAATGATTAGCTCTATGGCTCTTGTGAAGTCCTCGTCAAGCTTGGGTATAAGGTTAAGAATGGCTTCTGCCTCGTCCCTGAAGCAC
>JAEIGA010019020.1_pt1 | contig 10474 bp, 7 predicted proteins | sample 9270691 | NCBI WGS metagenome assembly JAEIGA01 (sample SAMN17057246, study PRJNA624740) | gut metagenome | biome: biome; isolation source: fecal sample | host: Bos grunniens | place: China: Xizang | collected 2019
CGAGCGGCCTGTCGAACCTACATATCCGATCACATCACCTTGACGGACGCGCTGTCCGACCTTCAGGCCTTTCGCGTAACCTGATAGGTGCAGATAAGCTGTAGAATAAACTGAATTGTGGCGGATCCTGATTGTATTTCCACCTGCACCTTCATATTTCATGCTTGTAATGACTCCGTCTCCAATGGTCATGACTGGGGTTCCCTTCGGTGCGGCATAGTCGACTCCGGTGTGCGGCTGCACCTTTCTTGTAACCGGGTGCTTGCGCGCGTACGAGAAGCCCGAACTGATCCTTGAGAACTTGAGAGGCGCCTTCAGGAAGGCCTTTCTCATGCTCTCTCCCTTTTCGTTCCACCAGAGGTTTCCTCCGTCTTGCTGATCATACATTATAGCAGGGAAATCCTGTCCTGCATGAGTGAAGACGGCATATCTTACCGTATCTACCGCAATCACTTCCCCATCACATACAGTCTCTTGATAAAGGACTCTGAAACGGTCTCCCTTCTGAAGCCCGAAGAAGTCAACAGTCCACGCGTATATATCTGAAAGATTGAGAATTAGCAGAGGGGAAACATCCGCAGCGAGCATATCGTTCCAAAGAGATGAATTGATCGTCACATCGGCATATTTCTCGTTGCGGACAACCGGTTTTTCGTATATCCACAGATCGTATGGCTCAGTGCAGTCAAAGACTACCTGATGCATCCTGTCACGGTCATAAACAAGGTATTCCAGGCGGTCATCCGATGAAAAATATGCCTTGTAAGTGTTGCCCACCCTAAAAGTCTTGACATCAAAAATAGTGTCACAGGCCTGTGTGAGATTATAGGCCTGCTGGGCGGTCATGCCAAGCGATCCGAGCATTGTCGAAAAGAACTGTCCGGACTTTACTTTTCCTTCCTCGCACCTGAGGGAATCGGCATTGAAACCTAGCGCATGGACTTCCCCTGCCTGCTCAGCAAAATGCTGGTCTGCGATCTCATTATCAGTGGAAGAAGACGCTCTTCCACATGAAGCAAAAGCAGCAAGAATAACGAGGGGTAATATATTAAATACCAATGATTTAAACTTATTCATCTTCGTATCACTTTTAGTGTGTTGCAAAGGTAGTCAAAATTTGGTGGAAAAAAATGTAAGAAAATGTAAGAAAGTGGAAAAATATTTGCTATTTTTGCAGAACATTTAGAAAAGTGGGAAAATGGCAGGTTTCTTCGGAAAATACAGCGCAAAAATCGATGACAAGGGAAGACTCGTGATTCCTTCTGCCATCAAGAGCGCCGTACCTGCTGACCAGCTTGAATTCGTGATCAGAAAAGACATGTACTCGAACTGCCTGGAGATGTACACAAGACAGGAGTGGGCAATCATGTCACAGGCCATCAGGTCAAAGCTCGACCTTGCCTTCAACGAGGATCACATGAAATACTGGAGAACCTACATGAGCGACACCGTAACAGTCGTTCCGGATGCAAAGCTCGGAAGAATCACCATCCCGAAGGAAATCCTTGATAAGTGCGGCATCGTAAAGGAAGTCGTATTCCAGTGCCTTGACTTCAAGGTCGAAATTTGGGCTAAAGATGAACTTGAAGGCGGAAAATTCGACTCAGAAGAGTTCCGCAATATGGGTAAGAAGATAGCCGGGCAGATTTAAGCAAAGGAGGCACATATGTCCGAATATCATAACCCAGTACTGCTCGATGAAAGCATTTCCGCTTTAATCAGCTCACCATCAGGAATATACGCAGACGCAACTTTCGGCGGAGGCGGTCACACTTCGGAAATCCTCAGAAGGATTGGTCCGGAGGGACGCGTCATCTCTTTTGACCGGGACAGCGACGCTATAGCGAATAAGCCCGACGACGACCGCCTGACACTGATCAGAAGCGATTTCAGATGGATACAGAACCACATCATCCATCAGGGTCACAAAGATGGAATAGACGGCATCCTTGCAGACCTCGGAGTATCGTCCCATCAGTTTGACACAGCAGAGAGAGGATTCTCGTTCAGATATGAGGCTCCGCTGGACATGAGGATGAACCAGGAAGCACAGACCACCGCCGCTGACATCGTTAACGGATACAGCATGGAAGACCTTGAGAAGATACTGAGGCTCTACGGCGAAGTGGACAACAGCAGAAAGATAGCGCAGCTGATCTGCAAAGCAAGGGAACTCTCCCCTATCAGCACGACCGGAGAACTCGGAAAGGCGATCGAGAGCGTCCTGCCGAAATTTGCAGAGCATAAGTTCCTCGCAAAAGTCTACCAGGCACTCAGGATAGAGGTCAACCAGGAGATGAAGTCGCTCGAGAAGTTCCTCATCGGAGCTGCGAAGTCGCTCAAGCCAGGCGGAAAGCTGGTGATCATAACCTACCACTCGCTGGAAGACAGGATGGTCAAGAACTTCATCAAGGCAGGCAACATAGACGGCAAAGTCGAAAAAGACTTCTACGGCAACGCCACTGCGCCTCTGAAGGCAGTCAACCGCAAGCCGATACTACCGCAGGAGGAAGAGATCGCCTCAAACACCAGGGCGCGCAGCGCAAAACTAAGGATAGCAGAAAAAAGCATATAGCACGACACACATGGGAACGGAAACACAAAGGGAAAAGATCACGCCAAGCTCAGTCATCAGGGCGCTCCTCAGCGGCAACCTCCTGATCCTGCTGGGCGTTGACAGGCTGCTGCCATATATCCTTGTGCTCTTCGCTCTCGGATGGATAAATATCTTCATGAACTACAGGATCGAGCAGGTGATGGCAGAGGCGGAAAAGAACAAGGTCACATTGGAGAACTACAGGATATATCACGCCCAGAAGACCTATCAGTTCGTAAAGATGGGAAGGATAAGCACAGTAGAGGACATGCTTGAGCAGGGCGGATCCCAGCTTAGCGCTCCGGTAAAGCCGGCAGAAACAATTATAACAGACTAACGGAAGATGGCAAAGAACAACATCGAAACACGAAAAGAGAAGGCGAAGAACAAGCCCAGCCGCGTGCTGATGCATCTTCGTCTGATATTTCTTGCCGTATCTGTAGTCGTCGCATGCAAGATCATATACCTGCAATATATTTGGGAGCCGAACCCTAAGTTCGTAAAGGACTTCAAGCCGGCGAAGCAGAAGGAGGTCATCGAGCCGGAAAGAGGTTCCATCCTGGACCACAACGGAAGGCTTCTCGCAATATCGACCCCTTTATATAACATACGCATGGACTGCTACGTGCAGAAAGAGCACAACGAGCAGGACAAAGAAAAGGGGGCGGAGGAAGAAGAGAAATGGCTCAAGAACGCAAGGCTGCTCTCAGGAGGGCTCGCAAGGACGCTCAAGGAGCCAGGCAAAGACTCGCTCTACTACTGGAACCTGATCCGCAAGAGCAGGACCGAGAAGAAGAGATACGTAAGCATCGCACGAAACATAGATCACGGAGTGCTCCTGGAACTGCAGGAACTGCCGCTTTTCAACCTCCCTGGACACAAGGGAGGTCTCATCGTTGAAAAGGTAGACAGGAGACTGTATCCGTACGGAGGCCTCGCAAGAAGAGTCATCGGCTATGTAAAGAACAACGATGACACCAGCGCCATCCATGTCGGAATCGAGGGAAAATACCATTACCTTCTCCATGGAACAAAGGGAGTGGCATGGAAAAAGAAGACTGATAAATGGAAAAGCATCGAGGATAAGGACAGCACATACACTGCTGCGGAAGACGGAGCCGACGTGAGGACCACCCTCGACATCAACATGCAGGATATCGCAGACAAGGCCCTCAGGAAAAACATGGCCGCAAACCAGTATATCAAGGAAGGCTGCGTAGTCGTCCTGGATGTTAAGACCGGAGCGGTCAGAGCAATGGTCAACCTGCAGAAAGACAGCGTGGGAAACTGCTTCGAGTCGTTCAACATGGCGGCAGGACGCCCTGCCGAGCCAGGTTCGGTCTTCAAGGCCGTGACTCTTACCACACTCCTCGAAGACAGGAAGGTAGGCCTGGAGACAAGGATTGCGACCAAGCACGGAATCATGGAAGAGTACCCTATCAAGGAAGTAGCGCAGGACCAGTACATCGTGAACTACGAGAGGAATACAGGAGAAAGCAGCATACCGGTAATCCACGGATTCCAGATTTCTTCAAACTATGTGTTCCGCCGCCTGGTAAAGGATTTTTACGGAGAGAACCCGGAAGAGTTCACCAGCCGCCTGCACTCATATAACCTCGGAGCGAATTTTGACTTCGAGCTCACAGAGAAAGGCAGCGGAAAACCGAGCATTCCGGATCCGGACGAAAAGAGCTGGAGCAGAACAAGCCTGATATCATCCGCAATCGGATACTCGGTGAAGGTGACACCGCTTCAGATCGCGACCTTCTACAACGCAATCGCCAACGACGGCAAGATGATGAAGCCCTATATCGTGGAATGCACAGAGCGTGACGGAGTGGCAGAGAAGGTAAACGAGCCGATGCTTCTAAACTCGATATGTTCCAAGGCAACTGCCGACACACTGACAAGGGCCCTCAAGAGAGTTACTTCAGACGGTACGGCGAAGGTGCTCAGGAACGCCAGATGCCAGGTTGCGGGAAAGACAGGAACATCAAGAATGTACCTGACGCCAAAGGAGCAGAAAGGAAGCGGGAACCCGTACGAGGACATAAACGGAAGGAAGAAACACCAAGGAACGTTCGTGGGATTCTTCCCTGCAGACGATCCTAAATACACAGCCATCGTGGTGACCTACACAGGACTGCTGGATATGGGCAAGAATGTATATGGAGGCGCTGAAGCCGCGAAGACGTTCAAGGACATTGTTGACGGGGTCTGGTCATATGAGACAGAGTGGAGCCAGGAGATCGAGGCGGATGGAGACATCCCGGAGATGAAGGCGAAGAACATAACCACAGACAGGACAGAAGGATCCCCTGTGCCGGATGTAAAAGGAATGGGGCTGAGTGACGCCCTCTATACAATAGAGAACTGCGGATACATATGCGAATACAGCGGCGCAGGACACGTGAGCTCACAAAGCCCTGCAGCAGGATCAGCTGCCAGAAAAGGACAAACGATTAAAATTGTGCTCAGATGAGACTTGACAAGATCATACGCAACATTGGCGGAACATACACCGCCGGCGACGGCGCTGCCGAGATTGACGCAATCTGCAGCGATTCCAGGAAAGTGACCCGCGGGTCGCTTTTCGTGGCTGTGAAAGGCTTTGCTTATGACGGTCACGAATACATCTCAAGAGCCATCGGAAAAGGCGCAAGAGCTATCGTTTACGACAATGACCAAGCCATTGAGAACCAGAGACATGAGATTCTCGAAGATGGTATCTCGCTGATCAAGGTGGAGTCTTCGAGAAAGGCCTTGGCGCTGATTGCATCGAATTTCTACGGCAACCCTTCAGAAAAACTGACATTAGTCGGAATTACCGGAACAAACGGCAAGACAACCACCGTAACCCTGCTGTACAGGATGTTCATGGCTCTCGGATACAACTGCGGACTCCTGTCGACAATCGCAAACTATGTAGGCACCAAGGGCACAGAGGCCGTAAACACGACGTCAGACCCGATCACCATCAACTCGATGCTCGCTGACATGGTGGATGCAGGATGCGAATACTGCTTCATGGAGGTAAGCTCCATCGGAGTCGAGCAGTCAAGAGTAGAGGGCCTGAAGTTCAAGGCCGGAATCTTCTCCAACCTCACCCATGACCACCTGGACTACCACAAGACATTTGCTGAGTACCTCAGATGCAAGAAGATGTTCTTTGACACATTACCGGCAGACGCATACGCAATCACCAACATCGATGACAGAAACGGAATGGTGATGCTGCAGAACACAAAGGCAAGGACAGTGACCTGCTCATGCAAGAGCATCGCTGACCACACATGCAAGGTCATGGAACAGAGCTTCGACGGCATGCTCGTGAAGATTGACGGCAGAGAGGCATGGTGCAGGCTGATCGGCATGCACAACGCATACAACCTCCTTGCGATATACACAGCGGCGGTAACCCTCGGGGCTGATCCGGAAGAGGTTCTGACAGCGATGAGCACTCTTGCGCCTGCTCCGGGAAGACTGGAGAACATAAACGGGCCAAGGGAGATTTCCGTGATCATTGACTACGCCCATACTCCTGACGCGCTCGAGAATGTGCTCAAGACACTCAGGGAGATCGCGCCGGAAAGACAGCTGATATGCCTGTTCGGATGCGGAGGAGACAGAGACAAGTCCAAGAGGCCTGAGATGGGAAAGATCGCCCAGAAGATGGCAGACAGGATCATAGTCACCTCTGACAACAGCAGGACAGAGAAGACATCAGACATCATGAACGACATCAAGGCAGGAATGGACACTGCAGGAAAGGCCAAGTCGCTGTTCATCGAAGACAGGGAGCAGGCGATCAGGACAGCGGTCATGATGGCAGAAGAAGGAGCGACAATCCTCCTTGCCGGCAAGGGGCATGAAACCTACCAGATCACCGGCACAGAAAAAAAACACTTTGACGAGAAAGAGATAGTAACCGGAATATTTAACGAAACAAGATGATATACCACCTTTTAGAAACGCTTAAGGACCTGGACATTCCAGGACAGGGACTGTTCCACTACCTGTCCTTCAGGGCCATCATATCATTCACTGCAGCCCTGCTCATATCCATCTTTGCGGGAAGGAGGATCATATCATGGCTTCAGGCCAAGCAGATCGGTGAAACAATCCGCGACCTGGGCCTGGAGGGCCAGATGCAGAAGAAAGGGACTCCGACAATGGGAGGCATCATCATCTACATTTCTGTCGTGATCCCGGTACTGCTGTTTGCAAACCTGACAAACATATACACCATACTGCTGCTTGTCAGCACAACATGGTTCTTCCTTATCGGCTTCGCAGATGACTACATCAAGGTCTTCAAGAAGAACAAGGAGGGCATGAGCGAAAGAGGAAAGCTCGCCGGACAAGGTCTCATGGCCCTTGCAATCGGACTCGCTGTATGCTTCAGCGACCAGATCGTGGTAAGGGAAAATGTCGAGTCTGAAAACAATGCCGTCGCAATATCGGAGCAGATAGAGGGAAGCCATGAGGTCCAGGCCGAGAGCATGGACATGGTAAAGAGCACCAAGACCACTATACCGTTTGTAAAGAGCCACGAATTCGACTACAAATGTCTGTCTCCTTTCAAAGGAACATGGGGATGGTACTGCAAATGGGCCATCTATGTACTGATGATCATCATCGTGATCACAGCATGCTCGAACGGAGTCAACCTCACCGACGGCATGGACGGCCTCGCAGCCGGAACATCAGCCATCGTCGGAGTCGTCCTGGGAATCTTCGCATGGCTTGGAGGCAACATCGTCAATGCCGACTACCTCAACATCATGTACATCCCTGGCAGCGGCGAAGTGGCAGTATTCATGTCAGCACTGGTGGGCGCGCTGATCGGATTCCTGTGGTATAACACCTACCCTGCGCAGGTGTTCATGGGCGACACCGGCAGCCTTATGCTCGGAGGCATCATCGGCGTGACTGCAGTCCTGATCAGAAAGGAGCTGCTCATCCCGATCCTTTGCGGAATCTTCTTCGCGGAGAGCGTATCGGTGCTGATGCAGAGATTCTATTTCAAATATACAAAGAAGAAGTACGGTGAGGGCAGAAGGATCTTCAAGATGGCCCCTCTGCATCACCACTACCAGAAGGAAGGCATCCCATGCCTGCTGAACAGGCCGGCAAAGGCACTTCCCGAGGCCAAGATAGTAACAAGGTTCTGGATCGTGGGAATGATACTCGCGGTCGTAACGATAGCATTGCTTAAGGTTAGATAATTCGTAGTCATGTCAAGAGTAGTAGTATTAGGCGGAGGCGAAAGCGGCGTAGGTTCCGCTGTCCTCGCAAAGGCAAAGGGATTCGATGTATTCCTCTCGGATATGGGAAATATCTCCGAGAAATACGCCTCCATGCTCCAGGAATGGGATATTCCTTATGAGCAGGGAAAGCATTCGGAAGAGCTTATCCTCAACGCGGATGAGGTAATCAAGAGCCCTGGCATCCCATCAACAGCCCCGATGGTGAAAAAGATCATCGAGGGAGGCATCAGCGTGATCTCGGAGATCGAGTTCGCTGGACGCTATGACTCTGCAAAGAAGGTTTGCATCACAGGAAGCAACGGCAAGACCACAACGACCTCCCTGATCTACCACCTGCTCAAGAACGCAGGCCTCAATGTAGGTCTGGGCGGAAACATCGGAAAAAGCTATGCTTACCAGGTTGCCACTGAGCAGCACGACATCTATGTGCTTGAGCTCAGCAGCTTCCAGCTTGATAACGTATATGACTTCAAGGCTGACATCGCCATCATAACCAACATCACTCCAGACCACCTTGACAGATATGACTACAAGATGGAGAACTACGTGAAGTCGAAGTTCCGCATCACACGCAACATGTCAAGCGACGACTGCTTCATCTTCTGCTCTGATGACGAGATCACCATCAGGCATCTTGACCAGATCGTGATGAAAGCGCAGAAGCTTCCGTTCTCGCAGAAGGAAGAGGTCAGCCAGGGAGCTTTCGTACAGGGTGACAGGATGATTGTCCGCTATAAGGAGGAAGAGTGCGACATGTACCTCCAGGAGCTTGCTCTCGGCGGAAGGCACAACGTATACAACTCTATGGCGGCAGCAATCGCGGCAAAGGTCATGGATATCGACAACGCAGCAATCCGTGAGGGACTGGCGACATTCGAGGCTGTAGAGCATAGGCTCGAGAAGGTGCTCAGCATCAAGGATGTGCTTTACATAAACGACTCTAAGGCAACAAATGTAGACTCTGCGTGGTATGCCCTCGAGTGCCAGACCAGGCCGGTGGTATGGATCGTAGGCGGAACCGACAAGGGCAACGACTACAGCAGCCTTATCCCGCTGGCGCAGGAAAAGGTCAAGGCGATGATATGCATGGGCCTGGACAATGCAAAGTTCCACGAGTCGTTCGGAAGCGTCGTTCCGGAGATTCACGATGTCACATCTGCACAGGACGCAGTGAAGCTTGCAAGCGAGCTCGCGGCAAGCGGAGACGTAGTGCTCCTTTCTCCGTGCTGCGCAAGCTTCGACCTGTTCAAGAACTATGAAGACAGAGGCAGACAGTTCAAGGAAGCCGTAAGGAGGTTGTAATGGAAGAGAAGAGATCATTCGGAAGCAGGCTTGCAGGCATATGGCATAAGCTGCAGAACCCAGAGGGAGACAAGGTCATTCTGATCATAGTCCTCCTTCTGTTCCTCATCTCGTTCCTTGCGATATTCTCGTCTACCCCGCTTCTTCCCTCACAGGCGACAAGACTCGGCACGATGAAGGAGCACGGCGTGGTCGCGCTGCTCGGCATAGGCCTGATGGCACTGCTTTACCATTTTGACATCAAATGGATAAAGTACCTCTCTCAGGCCGGTTTCGCCCTGTCGTTCATAATGCTTTCACTGCTGCTGATGAAAATAGATTTCGGATTCATAAAGGCAGAAACCATCAACGGCGCAACAAGAAACTTCTCCCTGTTCGGAAAGCAGATCCATGCATTCGAAATCGTCAAGGTCGCAATGGTAATGTACCTTGCATGGGCGATGAACGCAATCAACGAAGACAAGCAGGCGAGAAAGGAAAAAAGGAAGACCGAAACCTTAGGGCTGGCAAACTGGCTGGCATCAAGGCATCCTAAGCTCAAGCGCCTGAAGAAGACTGTCTGGAAAAGGGTTATTTATGTATACCTGCCGTCGCTTGCCGTGATCGGAATGCTGTTCATCGGCAGCGGTTCCAGCTCAATACTGACATTCCTCGTGCTTGTGGGAATCATGATAATAGGAGGAATGCCCGTCAAGGAGCTCGCCATTGCCGGAGCAGCCGGAGTATGCTGCATAGGAACAATGGTAGGCATATTCTACATCAGCGATGGCGAATACTGCAAAAGAGCAGGCACATTCGTCAGCCGACTGACCACAGACTACGACATGGACAGCCTGGAAGGGCTCAAAGGAGATGCATATTACAATATGCTGGACGATATCAGACAGCCAGAATCTGCCAAAGTGGCCGTGCACGAAGGCAAGCTGCTTGGCAAAGGCATCGGTAACAGCACACAGAAATACAAGGTAGACAACATATACGGAGACTACATGTTCAGCTTCCTCATAGAGGAATATGGTCTCATCGGAGGAATATTGGTGATATTCCTGTACGTAAGCCTCCTCGCAAGAAGCTCGATCATAGCAAGCATGTGCGAGAATGACTTCGAGAAATATGCGATCGGAGGACTCGCGATCCTGATATCCGGGCAGGCGTTCCTGCACATCCTCGTGAATGTGGACATCGGGCCGATGACGGGACAGACGCTGCCGCTGATCAGTCACGGATCAAGCGCATTCCTTGTATTCTGTATAGCATTCGGAATCATTCTTTCAATAAGCCGGCTGGCAAACAAGAACACTCATGA
>JAEIGA010019021.1_pt1 | contig 10473 bp, 11 predicted proteins | sample 9270691 | NCBI WGS metagenome assembly JAEIGA01 (sample SAMN17057246, study PRJNA624740) | gut metagenome | biome: biome; isolation source: fecal sample | host: Bos grunniens | place: China: Xizang | collected 2019
GCCCCATTTTGCCAAGTTTTCCACATGCTCTTTCGTGATGACTCTTCCATCCAATTGTCTTAATACGCTTTCAAGCAGCACCTTGATTGAATAAGGCAGCTTCGTTACTTCACCTGCACCAGCTTCTTCCAAAGCTTTTAAATTGTAGTAATGATAGCGTTTACCGTTAATTTCAAAATGCTTTTGTGAGTTGAACACATCATTTTTCCCCAAATCCAATTACCCCCTCTAGGTAAAAGATAATATTAAGAATACATACTCAGAAAAGGTTATGAACTTTTTCCAATCCTAATATTCTAACAATTTAATATTAATATAACCTTTTCATAATGTAAAATATAAGTAATTTATAGAGGGTTATAAGTTATACTTATCGCGATATAACATTTTTCAGAAAATTATAATAAAGGCCGGCGAGAGAATCTCCCAGCCGGCACTCCTAACGAAGCTCATTGTATTCATTCAGCTCTGATACGTATTCATTTAATGTTTCGCGAAATTGGACGAGCTGTTCACGCTGATGCTCGCTTGCAACTTCATCCGCATTTTCAACTTGCTGGTACGCTTCATTGATCTCTTCCCAAAAACGTTTTACTTCTCGTCCGAATTCAGGGTCATGCTTCATCGCCTGCAAGTTTACATACACATCGGTAACTTTTCTCATACCATTTTGTGCAGCTTCGAAAGCGGCCATCTTATTTTTATGATAGGGCATGTTATATCCTCCAATCCTATTTCTCGACCTTTATGGTGCACCAACATAGGCGGCCTTATTCTAAGGTGACCTTTGCGTGAAGGATTTGGCAGACCAGCAATCGAATTGATTCCTACTTCCCTACCCATACTACAACACAAGGAGGGATTAGATATGAGCAATAAACGAAAGCATGCCATTGAACCAGATAAACAATCCGGCCAGCCAAAGCCGATGAGCGGCTCCCATAAGGTCAAGAACCGTAATCATACCCGCCAGAAAAGTAAATCACATCATGATATGTAAGCTGCAAAAAGCCGGTTAAGCTTCCTTCCGGCTTTTTTCTCTTGTCACCCTTTTCATTGAAGAGGAATATAATGAAAACAGCACCGTGTAAATGGGGGTAATCTCATGTGTTCTTCTAGCTGGGGGCATGAACAAGAAAAAGCTATGTTGGGATCGTTTTATTTAGACCCGTTCACCACCTATTTAGATGAGATGGAGTTTCGGGTTGATTTATTCGAGGTGGATGAAGGCTATTTAATTGAGGCAGAACGAAAGCAAACACCAAGAGGCAACATCTGTATCGAGATTAATGATGATTATTGTGCCATCGCGCTTTATCAATCTGTCGGCATAAAGCAAAGGAAGATACTATTCCCATTTCGGCTCGAGGAATTAGCCATCCATGCCGAATTGGAAGAGGAACTGATCCAAATTTATATAGGCAGACAATCAAGCCCTATCCAAAAAGGGCCGTTTTCTCTTTGGATTCCCCCAAATGAAGCCTAATCTCATATTCATGTGTAAAACGACAAAAAAAGTGGTAACTGAATACCAACTAATCATTCATGGGAGTGAGTCATTATTGGATTATGTATGGTATGCAAGTTACGGCTCCAATTTGTTCGAAGACCGATTTCATTGCTATATAAACGGAGGAACGCCTGAGGGTTCTGCTTATGCGGAAGTAGGTTGCACCGATAAAGCCCTGCCCCTGAAGGCAGCAACAATCTCAATGCCTTATGAGCTGTATTTCTCGAAGTTTTCTAAACGATGGCATGGAGGAGTAGCCTTTATTGATATCGTCAAGAACCCTTCAGCCAGGACTTATGGGAAGATGTACTTAATTACAAGTGATCAATTCCAGGAAATTGTCCAGCAGGAAAATGGAGATCACGACATGAAAATAGACCTGGCACTTGCCAAAGAGGTCCATACCTACTCCTTTAACCAATCATGGTATGGAAACATCCTCTATCTCGGGGAAAGGGACGGCTGCCCAATCTTTACATTCACAGCAAATGAAGAAATGAAGGAACAAGCTATTACACCTCCCTCCATCCCCTACCTGCGCAATCTTTATAGAGGGTTATGGCCATTACACCAGGACAGGGAAAAAATCATTGATTATCTATCCTCCAAAAAAGGAGTAAAGGAAATCTATTCGAAAGAGGACCTTTATGAACAATTCCCAGAAATGATAAAAAACCGAACTTAATGACAGGTTCGGTTTTCTCGTTTTCTCGTTTTATGAATCCCTAGAAGAACAGCTCATCAGCTTTCATTAATAATTCCAGGTCCCTGTTTTGAATGAATTTCCCAATGTAGTTAGTCGGCTGGTCCTGTTTTAAGATCTCAATCGCGATATGCATCGGTACCCATCGCAGCACAAATCCGTCGTTGATTTCTGCCTCCGTATAGCTTGGATCCTTCAGTTCCCCAGTTGCTTTTGCCTTATACCCATAGGAAATTTGCAGATGGCCTACTTCTCCGCGGTATTCAAGCGTCATCCCAAGCTCCTCGATGTCCTCGATCATGGTTCCGACTTCTTCTTCAACTTCCCTTTTTAAGGCGTCATAAATCGTTTCATTGTTTTCAATACCGCCACCAGGCAGTTTATGATAATTTCCATTGGCAACAAATAAAAGAGCTATCTCATCACGGTCATTAATGACTACTGCTCTAGCTGCTTTTCTAACACGGTATGCCTGGTCCGCATGTTGTTCGAAACCATCATCATAAATCTCCTTGATAAGTTCCATATTGTTTGTGACCCCTTTTATATAATTCTTATAGAAATTTCTATCTAATTTTACCTTGTTTTTTCAATAAATGATATAGATAATCTCATCCATATTTATGATTATGCCTCACAATATCCCGTTGTTATGCTATAATTATGTACATTTCTACTATTTACTGGGCGAAATTGATATCCTCAACCCTTAAGATGTAACCATCAAACAGTCCCCCTTTTTGCCAATTATGAGACAATTGGAGGAAGATGATGAACCGAATCATTTGGAAAACAATTGGGGCTTCAATCTTATTTTGTCTCTTTGCCCTGGTGTTTTTTACTATAAAAGTTCATGACACGCTTGAATCAAGAAACAAGATTGACCTCGGATATGTCGAAGCCCTCCATGTGATGGCATCAAGAAATTATGACTCTAAAGAAGAGCTGGCTTTGAAAAATCAATTAAAGCAGAAAACATCGCAATATATCCAGGTTTTCTATGATCCCAGACAGCAAGCCATTGCCTCCTATGCCATGGAAGTACTCGATAAGGCCCGCAGCAAAAATATTCATTTGATTGGAGAATATCCGACTCCGCCTCTTGATTTGATTCTTTTCCAGGATAGCAAACAGTTCTATCGATATTCCCAAATCAGGAACACGAATGGCTACTATTCCGATTTGGATAAGATCATCGGCATCCTTCCCCATGATACGCACGCCAGCCGCTCCGCAAACACGCAAGAAGAACTCATCCATTACATCGTCATGCATGAATATAGCCATTATGCCCTTATCCAAAAGATACAGGCTTTAGGCATACGTGCAACCATACCTGAATGGTTCTTAGAAGGTTACGCCGAATACATAAGCTTTACTCATTCTGAGGATGTTTTGCGTTCTATTCCTCCGGATACCGTCATTCCTTTTGAAAATCTGGAGAAACCGCAGCAATGGAAGCATCTGCGCACGGCTGGTGCGACAGATATATACCGGCAGAGTGAGGAGGCTATCTCCTATATCATTAACCTATACGGCAGTGAATCTATTATAAACATCCTTATGCAAGCGGGCCGGTCCAAATCATTTGAAGACGCGCTCAGGCAATCAACAGGACTAAATTATGATGAATTGGAAGAAGCATTAGCAGCTCTAAGATAAAGTCGCACACCATGGAGCCCTTTTTGTAATCATATTAAGTAATGTGCCTATTCTTAAATATAGGCAATAATAAAAAGGCAGACCTGATTAGGTTCTGCCTCCTCACTGACTAGACATCAGAAAATATTGTTCATATGGCGTAATATCAATCTTTTCCTCCGCAAGCTTCTTCTTCAAAAACTTATGATCACGTTTTGGCGTAGCCAATATGTAGCCTTTAATGAGTATATCCATCGTAATCGAGGATGCCTTCTCCTTGAGCGCGATCTCTCCAATCTTCCCGGCAATCTTATGTCTCGCCACGTCCCGAAACAGCTCGGGCACAGGACTGACCAGCTCCTCAAGAAAAGCTTTTTGTTCATCCGCCCACAAATGCCTGGTCTTTTCCACGTAATGAACTTCCCAATCCATGTCAGATTTCCCATCTTCCTTAGGAAGCTTCTTCAGGAATTTTCTGAACATGAAGAATCCGCCAATGCCCATAAAGACAATCATAAAGACAATCCAAAACAGGATGAACCAAAGAAACCATCCCTCAAGCACGTTCATTCACCCCTAATTGTATTTAATAGAATATCATTATTATAGCAAAGGATTGCCAGGCATCAACTAAATTACCTAAATATTAGCATAAATAAAAAGGAGATCCGAAAGCATATAGACAAATACTTCATGCATACACTGACTCAGAAGCACTTATCGCTCGAGCATGACCTTCATTGGAGTAATTTGTCGGAAAAATCAGTTAAAGGGATGAAAGACAAGAATGCTCATGCTTAATCTCAGAAAACGGCGGATAATTGCCCATTCTCCCCTTTGTCAACCCAGTATGTATTTGATATAAATAAAACAAGTTCTTCTTATCAGACATGCAGACTGGGATGATATTCGCCGGAAGGAAAGCCTTTGGTTGTCGGTAACAATGTACGATTGGAATCCACTATCTTTAAGGAGGCTACAATTAATGGGTAAAAAAGTCCACAGACGCCGGGAAGTCAGACGATTACTGCGGGAAGAAATAAAGAAAATGGATTCTCTCACAAAGCCAGCACCAAATGAACAAATTTCGACAATAGGACATGAAAAAATCAGCTTATAAGCTACCTGCAAACTGTACGCAATAGGGGTTGAGAATATTTTATTTCTCAATCCCTTGTTTGGTTTTTAAGTTAAAATGATTTTTAAAGAAATAAGCAAAACCCGCATAATCTCTTATCCTTCCTCACTCTTTCCCCCTATCTTTTTCCTATAATAAGACAATAAATGTTTCCTTCCTAAATCATGGGGTATTAATGCTTGTGAGGCCATTATAGCCAATACAAACCATATACGGAGGGATTTGTTAATGTTTTTACACAAAAAAGAATTACAGTTTGAAGCGAGACCAGAAAAATCTGATCCATTATTAGCGAAACAAATCCAGGAGCTCATCGGCGGGCAATTCGGTGAAATGTCTGTCATGATGCAGTACTTATTCCAAGGATGGAGCGTTAGAGGAGAAGGCAATCAAAAATACAAGGATTTGATCCTTGATATTGCCACTGAGGAAATTGGCCACGTAGAAATGCTGGTTACACTCGTAGCCCGTCTGCTTGACAAAGCACCAGTAGAAGACCAAGAAGCAGCAGCTAAAATGCCTGTAATTGGTGCGGCTCTATCCGGGATGAACCCGCAGCATGCGATCGTTTCCGGTTTAGGCGCACGCCCAGCTGATAGTGTCGGAAACCCATGGCAAGGAAGCTATATCATCTCAAGCGGAAACTTGCTCGCTGACTTCCGTGCCAACTTAAATGCTGAATCACAAGGAAGATTACAAGCTTGCCGCGTTTATGAAATGACAACAGACCAAGGAGTCAAGGATTTATTAGCTGTCTTGATTGCACGTGATTCCTACCACCAAAACATGTGGGCAGCTGCTATCGCAGAGCTTGAGGAGAAAGAAGGATTGCTTGTTCCTAGCACATTCCCTCGTGAAAAAGAACGTCTTGACCTTGCTTACTCTCTCTATAATCACTCTGAGGGCGAATACAGCAGTGAAGGTTCTTGGGCACATGGCCAAGCACTGGATGGACAAGGTGAACTTCGCTATGAATCCACTCCACCAGTAGAAGGCGGCATCCCAATGCTGAAAGCAGCACCACTAGCTACGCATAATACATTGCCTGCTGATAAAGATAAATCAATGATGTAAGGATATAAAGTCCGAAAGAGGGCAGAAAATGGTTGTTACTCAACCTTTCTGCCCTCTTTTTTGTTCCATCCCTATTTTTCTTGCTGACAAATGAGCTAGTCCTAAACTATGAAGATTTGGCACATAGTTAGAAAAAAGAATCTTAACTAATCGTTTCTTGCCGGTTTAACCGAACACGGATTAAACGATTTTGTACAGCTCTAGCCGATCGCCCCATTAATGCTCCAATTTCGTTATGGGTCATTCCGTGAGCGTAAAATAAATGCCAAATGCGTTCGTCCTCATCCTCCGTCCATTTTTGTCTTTCTTTTAACGGACGGTTATGGAAATCACTCTTTCTCTGTTTGTCGACCCACGCCGGCTCAGGAACCAATGAATGCTTCTCGATTCTCGAGAAGTTGATTATACACTTATTTTCCTCTGCCCATGCCCAGAATTCCTGAATATCAATTAGGGAAAATGTCCTTTCTTTGGCATAAGCCGTCTTAAACGGGAGGTCCCTGTCTTTCATCCAGCGATATACGGAACCTACATCTACTTTCAGTGCTGCGGCGAGCTCATAGGCGGTAATCCCTAGACATTCTTTCGCTTTGGCCATACCGAGTCTATGCAGCCGCCTCATAAGCGAATCTTTATTTCGTTCAAGGTACTTGGCTATTCTCTCCAGCTCGTACTTGCCATATGTATTAATCAGATACTCATCTTCCTCGGCAGTCCATTTACGATAGGCGGGCTCCTTTAAATTCAAAACCTTAATCCTCTTATAAACAGAATTAGCCGATTTACAGAGCTCTGCTGCTATTTCTTTAACTGACTTGATTTTAACAGAATCTCGGAGAAATTGATCCTCCTTTTCTGTCCAGCGCTTTCTTTGCTGTGTCATAACTCTCTCCTCCGGTTACTATTTTCTCATATTTTTTTCACTTTGTTTCATAGCTGACACATTTGAAAGGTTTTGTAATCATGAGCTGTCAGCTATCCTTCGCAACCAAAGTAGAGAGATACTAATGGAAAGATAAATAAAAAAAGAACCGCCAGGAATAGCGATTCAATAATAAGAAAAACCGATGAGGGCTATAACAACCTCTCTAGCTGTTTTATTCTTCGTTTTTGTTACATGTTGAGTCCATTCATCCAAACTCTTTTATCCCCAACTTTCATTCAATAAAAGGTGTCCACTTATTGAGTAGACATCCCTTTACCCATTGGTATAGCCTTCTTCAGAACTACATCCCTATAATATTTCCTTAACGTCACTGTGAATACTTACTAGTTGTTTCTGTGGTCTGCAGGTAATAACCCATGCCCCTGGCTGTCCGCACAAACTGTTCACCAATTACCGTTCGTAATCGCCTAATATTAACTTCCACAGTATTCGTTTGTATGCCATCAGAGGATGAATAACCCCAGACTTGCTGGAGTATTTCTTCTTTTGTTACAGGGCGATTTTGATTTCTTGCTAAGTATACCAAGATGGCAAATGGCTTGTCTGGAATGAGTGCCTTCTCTCCTTTTACGTATGCCAATCGATTGATCAAGTCAATTCGAATATCTCCAGCGATAATCTCGGTTTCATCATCCTTATCTTTCACGGAAACTAAACGCTCTTGTTCCCGAAAGAATGCTCTCAAAGTTGCCAACAGTATAGATAAATCATATGGTTTAGTAATATAATGAGCTGCTCCTGTTTCTAATCCTGCAACAACGTCGAATGTGTCACTGCGACCCGATATAAAGAAGTAGGGAGTAGGATTTACTTGATTAATGAGCCGAGCCACTTCCATTCCACTTGTGATTTGATTAAGAGCAGACACATTAAAGTTCTTCAACATGATGTCAAGCAGCAAGAGATCATACTTCTGTGCTATGCCCGCTTCCACGGCTTCTTCTCCTGTTTGAAAATAATCGACATTGTAACCTTCTCTTTTCAGAATCTCAAAGAGGGGCTTCCCTATGTCTTTTTCATCGTCTAAAAATAAGATTGAATACTTCATACTTAATTTTCACTCTTTCCTATTTTTCTTCCTTTATTTCCGGAAAACAACAATAAAGCTTGTTTCTCCTGATTGTTTACTTTTTACAAGAATGTCTCCATTGTACTCTTTTAATATCTTTTTAATGATATGGAGTCCGATTCCAACACCTGATATATTTCGCACATGACGGGCTCGATAGTACCGCTCAAATATCCGCTCTCTTTCATTCTCTGGTATGTAGACACCCCAATTTGTGACTTTTACAGCCGCTTTATTGTTGTAGCCTTATATTGCAAAGTTTTATAATAGCAAAAAACCGTCCAAAAACGAACGGGTTTTTCAACAAATATCTTTTCCTTTTTTCTCTTTAAGCGATTCATTTATTGATCATACTTCTTTCAGTCACATGACGCTCGATGAATATCCGTTAGCTTCATCTGTTTCTTTTGCTTTAGGAAATACAATAATGAAGCTGGTTTCCCCTAATGATTGGCTTTCCACCAATATTTCACCGTTATATATATTCATTATTTTTTTTAAAATATGAAGTCCAAGTCCTAGTCCTGAGGTATTTCGTGTATTACGAGCCCGGTAATACCGCTCGAATATGCGCTCTTTTTCGTCTTCCGGTATGCCAATACCCCAGTTAGTGACTTTTATAGCGACTTTTTGATCGAAGCGAGGCTCCTCTAAAATTCCTATAACTACCTGATTGGAATCAACTGAATACTTTGCTGCGTTTTCTAAAAGTATACTCATAACAATTAAAAAGTGTTCTCGATGAACTCTTATGTATTTTTTTTCAGTCATTCCATCTGTTTGGATAAAATCCATATGTGGAAGTCGAGAATAAGCTTGTTGGACCGCAAAATTTATAAGCTCTCTTACAGCATAGGTAGAAGATGGTCCCAGTGTTTTTGTATCTTCTACCTTTGTCAAATCTGTAAATACCCTTAGAATGGCATCGACTTTCAATGTAGCTTTATCGATTCTTTCTAACAGTTTATTCAACTGTTCTTTATCTTCTGTTCCATAGTAGCGGATCAAGTCTACAGATTGCTTAATCTCTGTTAGGTAAGAGGCCGTTTCATGAGAAACGTCTTGAAATATATTTTTGTTAGCGACATACGTTTCTTGTGCACGGATATGTAAGTTGATCAATATGTCGCTGACTTTCTCGAGTAACTTACCATGTTTTCGACCCACGTTAGTATATTTTTTAGAGCCTGACACCGCTAATACTTTTTGCTGCTCCTCAATAACCCGCTCAAACTCCCTTAGCTTCATTAATTGTGTAATGTAGGCAATACCGATAACCGCAATATAAAGAAAAACAAAGGTTACTCCTCCATAAATCAGCGTATTATGAACCGGTTTAGCATAAAGTTCTGTTAGGTCTCGCTCAATAATAATTTTATCTTGATGACCTTCATGGTCTACATGGTAGGCTAATTTGTAAATCCAATGGTGTCCACCAGTCCTTTCCATTGCTATGCTAGTTGGTACAAGCAAGCCGCTTTCATATTTACCTTTTTCTTTTCTTGCTAAAGCGTTAGCCCCAAATTGTATAAACTTCGATTTGATATAAGATTGCGTGTCAATTACCCCGTCATATAAAACCTCATCATCATTAACAAACACCTTGAGTTTGTCATTTTTAAAGGTGCGGTACCTAGATAACACTCCACCTATTCTAACACCCTCTTCTTCTCTCATATGTACACTGTCTTGTAGTAGTATGTCTTTTGTTTCTGATACAATTTTGTCCGTACCTAGTATTTCTCTACTGGTTTCACGGTCAATGTCGTTATATAGGACGATAAACATGAATGGCAAATAAAAGAACAGAGCTATAAATAGTGATAGTAAAAGCATTCGAATAAAGGAAGAATATCGGTACTTGAAGTTTTTTTCCAAGATAAAAGCCCTTCCTTTCTAAGATTTTGCTTTTATTATCTATTCTCGAGCTCGATAATATACAAGAGTTCACCATCTCTACTTAACCCTCCTACATTGAACTGCTTTTTGAAGGCTCTCCTTACAAACTTCCATCATTTCGTTATCCAGGTTATCGATTCTAAATTAATCACCCAACAGATGGATCATCCCTTCAACTGGATACTCTTGCAACTATCAGAAAAGTAAAGATATAAAGTGCTTCGTTTTCAAATTCATGTAGTGAAACAAAAAACATCATTTCTCACATATCTTCAAAATTAAAAGAGGAGGTCGAATGCGCCTCCTCTTTCTTGTTAAGCTAGTTTTGCCCTTTTAGGAGCAAGAATCCCGTAGTGAATCATCTCCGATCTCGTATCTAAGAAGAATCTTAAATTTCCCGGTTCTAAATCGCCAGTTGATTTTCTTAGGTCAAAAAGAACCCGATCAGTTGTTCGATATACAGCCAATCTACTACCTTTGAAGGCAGATAAAC
>JAEIGA010019022.1_pt1 | contig 10473 bp, 11 predicted proteins | sample 9270691 | NCBI WGS metagenome assembly JAEIGA01 (sample SAMN17057246, study PRJNA624740) | gut metagenome | biome: biome; isolation source: fecal sample | host: Bos grunniens | place: China: Xizang | collected 2019
AAAAACCCTCTGAAACGATGTTTCAAAGGGTTTTGCTTGATTTTGTCCTTAAAACTTTTGGACTTGGAGCGGAAAACGAGACTCGAACTCGCGACCCCAACCTTGGCAAGGTTGTGCTCTACCAACTGAGCTATTTCCGCAATAATTTTTGAACGTTGCAACCATATTTCCTGATTGCGAGTGCAAATATAGAGCAAATATTTTTACTGTGCAAGAAAAATCGAAAAAAAATCGCATTTTTCTTAAAAATTCTGCGTTTTTGGCAAAAAATCTACCCATTTACCCCTCTTTTTGCATTGAATCGATGTCGAAGACTATAATCGTAGCGCAATGACTCCTCGATGAGATAACTCAAATTTTTTGTTCATTCTCCTCCTGTTCACTCGCTTTTTCGTGCTCGGTAAGGTAGGTTCGCTTTACGATGCGATAGAATACATAGTTGGCGATGATGCTGAGTCCAAAGAATACCACAAAGAAGATAATGTTGACCACTTCGTATGTCGTGCCGAGGAGATCGGCTGCAGCGTAGAGGTCGTCGACGCAACGGTCAAAGGCAGGTGCTAAAGGTGGGGCATAGCGCCAGCACAGCAGCATCAGGATAAGCCAATAAACTGTGCTGTAGAACATTGATACAAAGAGAGTTATGATGCGGCCGATTTCGCGTTTTTTGACTACAGCCACTACTGCAGCTATCAGCGGTAGCAGCGACGATGCCGCCCAAATCACACCTTGAAGGTAGACATTTCCGATGACGCATATCTCACGGTAGGTCAAGCCGAGGATATTGCCAAGCAGTCTCATCACCCCGCAGCACACCATAAACAGTATGGGGATAAGAGGTGGCAGACAGCACAGCAAGAATGCTATTGTCACTCCGATAACAATCTTTTTTCGGTTGAGTTTCATAGGCATCTTTACTATATTTTAGATGTACTTTGATAATTTTTCGCCCCAATAGCCGATGCGCTCGTAGGAGATCTTCTTGCAGAGCCAATCGGTGAAGCGGCCCCACTTGCGATAGAAGAAGTTGAACATCAGATAGGCGGGTATCTGCCTGATTGAACGAGGCATACGTCGTATGATATTCTTGAAGCTGTAGACCTCGCGGTAGACCCACAAGTAGCCCTCGTAGAGCTCCTCGGGAGTCATATTCTTGGGTTGCATAACCACGTGTGCAGTGTCGTAGAGGCCCAAATCGGTAGTCAGGATGCGACCCTCGGCCACGAATCTGTCGTAGACAACCGTACCGGGGTAGGGTGTGAGGATGTGCGAAGTTACGGTCTCAATCTTATTGCGAACAATCCAATCGACCGTATCGGCAAAGGTCTGCTTAGTGTCGCTATCGAGACCAAAGACGAAGCTCGCATTTATCATTATGCCGCGCTTGTGAATCTCGGCTACAGCGTATTCGTAGCTCTCGACCTTGTTTTGCACCTTGTGTACGCCATCCACCGACTCGGAGTTGATACTCTCGAAGCCGATAAAGAGGCCCTGGCAACCGCTCTCCTTCATCTCGTCGAGCAGTCCGGGGATATTGACGACATTAATCGATACCGCAGCGTTCCACTTAATTCCCTCCTTCTTCAATTCGGCGAGGAGTTGACGCGTATAGGGTAGGCTGCCGATGAAGTTGTCGTCGATGAACATTGCGTGTTTGCAGTGCGAGGCGCGTACTTCGCGCATCACATCCTCAACCGAACGAGTTATATATTTGCGCTCGGCTGAGCTGTTGTAGCAGAAGTCGCAGCGGAACGGACATCCGCGACTTGTGTGGAAGATGTTGCAATAGAGGTACTTCGACCTATCCATAAGGTCGTAAGCGGGAGAAACTATCTCCTCGCCCGAGAAGCTGTGGCTGCAACGATAGAGCTTTTGTAGCATTCCGGCCTGCAGGTCGGCAATAATCTGGGGCCAGGTACCCTCGGCTGCACCTATGCAGAGTGCATCGAAGGCCTCTTCGGGGATAAAATCCTTGGCTGTGGTTATCAAGATACCTCCCGCAACTACGGGTATGCCACGACGTCGGAACTCAGCAGAAATCTCGATGGCGCGGGGTAGCGAGTCGACATTTACCGATATGCCCACGATGTCGGGGTTGTCGTCGAACTCTATCGAGCCGACATTCTCATTCTCGACCACGACACGGTGCTCGTCGCGAAACATATTCACAATAGTGAAGAGGCCCAACGGAGGCGACATCCTATTCTTGATGTCGGTATCCATCGGGCGACGATGCATAAGTGGTTGTATCAGTTTTATATACATCTCTCGCTTCGCTTTTGTGGGCCTATTATTTTGCTGCGCCGTCGATGCGGGCATCCTCCTCGCGATCTCTCTCTGATGGGAGGATGGTCACCTTCATACCCACCTTGACCATCTTCTTGAACTTGTCCAGGTCGCTATTCTTGAGGCGGATACAACCCTCGGTGGCGCGAGTGCCGATAGATTCGGGAGCGTGTGTGCCGTGGATGCCGATACCTCGGTGTGGTGGGGTGTAGAGGCGGATAAACCAGTTGCCATAGCAGCGTGGAATCCAACCCTTACCATCCTTGAAGTCGTGTCCCCAGGTCGATGCATCCTGGATCTCCTGAATTGTGAAGGTGCCCTCCGGGGTCTTCATATCGCCCGAGCGACGCTTGTTGCCGTAGTTCTTGCCGACTGCAACCGGGAAGGTGCACTTCACCTCCTTGTTTGCGGAGTAGAGCGTGAGCGTGAAATCCTCCTTCGAGATGACGATGTAGTCGCTCGATTGCGCCGATGCGCGATAAATGCCTACGGTTGAGAGGAGAAGCACTACCGCCAACCAAATTTTTACACTTTTCATTCTATAGTCTTTTTATGTTTATCCTTTATAAACCCTCGACCTCGCACATATGCGACACGAGTCGCTCAGGCGATATGGTCTGCTGCGATGCCTTGATGCCGCGACTCTTAATTGCCGCCTGCACCTTCTTGATAGGTACCCAGAAGAGCGGATATGAGCCTACGCTGCGTGGCGAGCAGATCTCGATGCCCTGGTCTTTGTATATCTCCCAAACAAGCTCCGAGCAGTACATCTTGCCGTTGTTGAACTTGAATGCGAGATCGTATGGCTGACCAAGATATTTGCTGTAATTGATAGGCTTGATGAGGCGCTCCTTGGCGATGCAGACAATATAGTCGCTATTTACACCGCGCTTACAGAACTCCTCAATCTCGACCAAACGGACACTCTTTGATGCCTCGAGCACCTTCAAACCATTTGAGGTGTTGACCACAATGCCGCAGTGGGTCCAGCGCGAATTGGTTACCGCCTTGATGAGTGGCGATTGGGCGCTCTTCGACTCGTGGAATATCACCATTCCCTCCTCCCATTTGGTACATTCGGTTGGGCGATAGATGATGGCTCTGACCGATATAATCCCCAAAAACACAACTACGATGGCAGCTATCGAGTATAGAAAAATCTTCATTTTAGGGCTTTTCATAATCTCTTTTTTAGTGGGTTTTACAAAGTTAGGAAAAATTTGTTAGAAAACACGGCGCGAGCTAATTTTCTTTGATGTATTTCCATAGTACGGATGGGCCTATCACGATATAGCTTGCGTGCATCTTCGTGAGACACCATAGTTGTTTGAATACGTTGCTGTTCTGTTTGCCCGCAGCCTTGCGAAAGATGGCGTAGCGAGCGTTGCGATACTCGCTTGCGACATAGAAACCGCGCTGTTTGAAGTCGGAGTACCACTTGCCGTTGTAATAGATAGCTATGTGGCCGAAAATATGGTTTTCGGTGGCGTCGAATACTACGATGTCGCCATTTTGGTAGGGCTCGTGCACCTCCTCGAAGCCGAGTACGGGGAGAAACTCGAAGTAGTCGCAGGCGCGCTGTGGCCATCCCACGAGATAGATGCCTCCGCCATTCTGCATCGCAAGATGCACATATCCGGCACAACGCTTTATAGAGCGCTCTTGGGCGTGTTTACTCGCATATTCTGCAGCCTTCTCGGGGCTATAGTAGCTTTGACCTTTGAATGCTGCTACTGCCAGTGCCGCTCCAATTGCCACCACTACCACCGCCAACGCGATTACGAGTATCGATCTCTTCTTTTTGCGAAGCATAGTTGTAAATTTGATAATGTAGTTACCTAGTTTTTAATTCACATTCTTAGGCGTTACAATCTCGGCTGGTTTGTCCTCAGTAGCCCAATTGGTTATCATGCCGACCTCCTTGTTGCGACACAATACCCACTCGATAAAGTGGTCAAGGTCGTTGTGTTCGGCCTCACCGTAGTTGAGGTGCTGATCCTTGGTGGCGCCGCAGTAGAACCATCTCTCTTCTACCGACATCTCCAGGGTGTAGTAGTCGGCCTGTAAGGTTTCGGTGTTTAGGAGTATAGCACCATACTTCGCCTCGGGAACAATCTTTGGCTCAGGGAACTCGTATACAATCAGCTTGTAGTTGCCATAGCGCTCTACGCGGTTGATTTTGAAATTGTTCCACTCCTCTCGGCAGCTCGCATTCTGACAGCGTTTCTGGATGTTCGAGCGAATCCACTCCTCGTCGGTGAGAGCCTCGACTGCGTAGCTTCCCGATGCAATGGCCTCGATTAACATCGGAATAGATTTGTAGACCGGGTTGTAGTGGTCTGGTCGCGCTTTCGTCTCAATCTCATCAAGACCCCTGTAGAGTCTGTCAATGGCTATCTCCATATCGTGAAGGTTCTCCCAGAAACAGCTGTCGAAAGCCGCTTTTGTAGCGGTGTGGAATTGGCAGAGGATATCAACATACTGCATCTCTGAATTCTCCTCGTCCCGTCTGGCGAAGATTCTGATATTGAGTATCTCGCACGAAATTCTATGTGCGAGATCAGCCAGTGCTTCCTCGTTGATATCGCTTCGGCAAGAGCAGGTACAGATGAGGAGAATTCTATTGTTGTTAAAGGCCAAGGTGTAGTTCAGACCGTGCGATGTGAAGTGGAGTCCACGTCCCTCCTCTATTGCCTCAACTTCGCAATTGTGAATCTTCAGCTGCTTCTCCATATAGTCGAGCGTCACGGGCATCTTCTCTAACGCACCATCGCCAAGCTCGGCAAGAGCACGCGCCTTCTCAATGTTGGTCTGCACCTCTTTGATGAAGCGATTGATGTAGTGGAGTATCAGCATACCGCCACCAAACCAGATGTAGCCACTTCCATTCTCTACGAAGAAGCCCGTGAGAATAGTTGCAGCAATTATTATCAACGCCACGAGGTTCTCACCTCTGCGCCACCACTTCTCCTGCGAATCTTGACCTGTTTTCATAATTTTCCCCTGATTAATAGAATTTTAATAGCATAATGCACAAGGTGTGCGACCATTGCTTTCTGCGGTTGATTTCTTCACTTTCGAAATGCAACTTTTGCAGTTGCCTAATCCTTTGCAGTTTTCGTAGCGGTGATACTTGGTTGCAAACTTGCCCTCGCAGATGTAGACGTATGTTACCGCCTGAGCAATTGTGCTACTCTCGGTTTGAGTATGTGACGTTACAGTCTCCTTGTTGTCGCGATTTCCGCAAGCTGAGCATAATACGCAGCACGCAACCAAAATAATAGTTAAAAATTTTTTCATAGCTCTTTTGTTTTTTTGACTTTTTCGAACTTTTTTAGAGAGGAGCCTTGTCTATCCAATTGCTCACAACCAAACCTAATCCACACTTATGGCAAACATCTTTGCGGATAAGACAAGACTTTCGTTCCTCTCCTGCAACCCAACTAACCTCTTAACCGGGATTGAAGATTAAAATAACTCCTTCATTTTTTTGAAGAAGGATTTGTTGTCCTCCTCCGCATCGGCTACGCCGTTGTGTATTCTATTATACCAACAATTGCGGCTATCAATCTCCCTTTGTCTCATCTCCTTAACGCCTTCGTCCGATGCCTCGAAGACCATGGTGTTGGTAATCGAGATATTTGTTGCGGCAGCCTCGACATCGTGATTCGCACCTATGTAGGCAAATACCCACCCCTTCTGGCGCATCTCCTCGATAAGATTCTTAATAGCCTTGCCTGACCACTCACGCGAAGCATTCTCATAACCATCGGTAACGATTGTTACCAACACCTTGTCCTCCTTCTCGACCTTTTTGCGAAGGGCGTTTACGGAGATGCCGATTGCGTCGTACAACGCGGTGCAGCAGTTAGGCTGGTAGGTCTCATCGTTGAGCTCCTGGATTTCAGCTACGGGAGCGCACTCGTTGATAACTTTCACATTGTCGTTGAACGATACGAGTGATACGAAGTGCTCCTGATCCTCGTACTGCTTCTGCGCAGCACGCACCGATTGAATAGTCTCGTTTACGCTGTCGATAGTCGGCTTCTTGATGCTCTGCATCGAACCGCTCTCATCAATAATGATAAGGTTAAAAATTCTAGTCTTCATAGCTTTTAGATTTACGATGTTTTTCAAGGTTTAATTTTTTTTGTTCATTTTGATTTTAGGGTTGGGGCTTTATCCGAACAACCATCCAATGAGCCCCAAAAATAGCGCGAGGCCTATGGCTGCAAGGAATAGTCGAAAGATTAGATAGCCACAACCGAATGCAGCGACTCCGGCTCCTGCAGCAGCGCCCTCACCACGCTCTCCATCCTTTGAATTGAAAAAACCAATGATTCCTCCAATGATAGCAACTACGATAATTACAACTAACCACATAATCTTATATTTTATTTGTTCAACATTTTTGTTCGTTTTGGGTGATTGCGGAATTCTTTGTTTCCTAACCGCACTGCAAAGGTAGGGTAGGAAAGTGCCGAAATTCGCATAATACAACGTTGAATTGTTCGTTTACAACGTTGTAAACAGCGACAAACCAGACATTTACGTAGTAAAGCGCAGAAAAGAATACAATGCATTTCTGTAAGTTTTTTGCGAGGGTTTGCGACTCGGTTTTGTGTGTAATTTTTTTGTTTTTTATAAAAAACAATCGTTTCGGAGTCTCTGCAAGTGATAAAAAATACCGGTCGATTTGTTGTTTGTATCGAAATAATCTCTATATTTGCAGTGCATAAGGAGCCGAGCGTGATTGCAACATCACAATCGGTGAAAAGGGAATTCGGTGAGAATCCGAGACAATACCAGTTGCTGTAAGTCCCATCCTTGTCGGCGGTTGCGTTCGCAGCCGCACGCACACAGAAAGGATGAATGTTGGACGCACTCTTTGCCACTGATCTTCGAGATTGGGAAGGCGCGACAACGGACAAGTCAGAAGACCTGCCTTAGCTTTATGGATCTACTTCCTGCTGGGATATGGGTAGTGATCATGCTTATTTTTATTGCTAAATTGTTTTGTAGCGAATGTGTGGTGCGGGGGCGTCGTGCCTTTGTTGCTATCGTGCAGGCAATCGTGCAATAACCATATGATTTACATTTTTATATGTTTTTGAAATTGCCACATTCGTGTGTGCAGTTTGCATTGAATAGAACTATGAAGAGATTTATTTCGGTTTTATTTATTGGTGTCGTTGTCGCACTTGCCCCCTCTTGTAATATCGACGAGGAGTTCACTACCGATATGCCCGAGCCATTGAAGGTCTACGAGTATACACCAGCGCCCGGACAATTTATTAATGATATGGTAGCGAGTGGCTTCGATGGCACGCAGACAACTGCTGAGAAGGCTGTCGAATACGCTAAGAGTCGCCTCTCGAAGGGGTTCTATGTCTCGCTCGGAGGCTTTGGTGGTTATATCGTCGTGGGCTTCGACCACAATGTCGTAAACTATCCGCAGTACGACTTCGATATCTTGTGTAACGCCTTCGATGGCTCGTCGGAGCCGGGTATTGTGTGGGTCATGCAGGACGAAAATGGCGATGGAGAGCCAAACGACACTTGGTACGAGTTGGCGGGCTCGGAGACGGGCAAGGCCGAGACAATCCAAAACTATGCTGTGACCTACTACCGCCCAAGCGGTGCGAAGGAGGCGGTGCAGTGGCGCGACAACCTCGGAAATAGTGGCGAGTTGGTCTACCTCGGTGGCAAACACAGTAGCGATAGCTACTACCCGCAATGGGTTGAGAGCGACAGCTATACGCTTACGGGCACCTGCTTGAAGGCGCGTAACTACGATAAGTTGGGCGACGGCTCGTTGTGGGTGAATCCGTCGTACGATTGGGGCTATGCCGACAACCAGAGTCCCGAGGATTTCTCGGCTCAAAGCAAGTGCAACCTCTTCGATATTTCGAATGCTGTCGATGCCGAGGGCAAGCGTGTCGAGTTGGAGTATATCAACTTCGTGAAGGTGCAGTGTGGCGTAAATGCCGTGAGTGGCTACCTTGGTGAGGTGTCGACCGAGATATGTGGAGTTAGAGATATTCACGCAATAGAACTATAGTCTAAAATGAGAGATTACATTCAACCTACTATTGACCTCATTATGGTAGAGGTCGAGGCGGGCTTCGAGCTCACCAATTTACAACAGGAACCATCCCCTTGGGAGGATATGTAGCCAATAACCTTATTTATATAATGCTATTATGAAAAGGAGCCTATTTATTGCATTGGTAGCAACGCTGTTTGTTGCTTGTCAGAAGGAGTGTTCGATGGATCTCGTCGACGAGGTCTTCGTGGTAATCGGAAATTGCGATGTCGAGAGTCGCACCGCATTTGAAACACCGAGCAGCTCGGAGATTCCGTATCGTTGGACGGCCGGTGACTATATATGGTTGGGAAATAACAAGAGTTCTGCTATCGCAGAGGAGTGCACCTTGGCTCAATTTGAGTTTAGGGGAGGTACAGCTATAGTTGGCACAGGACACATATTCTACAATATGACGGGTCAAGCCAAGAGTGCCAAGGTGCTCTCCTCGCAGACAGCGGATGGTAATCTCGGCAATGATGGTGACTTCGGATATGCCGTGTTGGATGAGTACAACTCGTTCTACTTGGAGCACAAGACTGCGTATGTTTGGTTCGATACCAAGAGCAACGATAGCGATATGCCAAAGCTTCTCTCGATTAAGCTTGCGAGCGAGGGGGCAGCAATTGCGGGTGAGCGCATCTACAACTTTGCCGATGGCGAGTGGGATAGTGCAATCACAAACGGGACTTCGGAGATTTCTCTCAACTTCGAGGGGGGCCACGCGCTGCAGCCTGCAAATGAGGGTGTTATGGCGGCTATGGTTGTTCTTCCTGCAGAGGTTGCAGGCACAAAGCTCACTGTGACCTACAACTTCGAGGATGGCAGCTACTTCACCGAGGAGAAGAGTCCGTCGAAGGATTTTGTGAGTGGTGCAACACAGCGCATCGCCACCATAATCAACAAGAGCGACCTGAAGAAAAAGGAGCCTGAGCTCGGCTATGAGTTACGCGTCTTGACTTTCGAGGATAAGGATGTTAAATTTTCACCATTCTACTTGGATTATGCCGATGGGTGGTCGGGTCGCGAGATTTCGAAATGGAGTCAACTTATTGATAATCCGCAGTATAGCGGACCACTGTTGTATGGAAACGACGGTATGGATGCGATGTACTATTGGTACGATGAGGGCAATACCGAGCTCTACCATATGTTCCCTGACAACTACGCATATTGTTTCTGGGGTGGTGGTCACGCCATCTCGAACTACTGGGGTGCAGGGTATGCCGATGAGGATAGAGATGCCCACATCTTGAAGTACTATGGTCAGTCATATCTTGATCAGTGGGTAGGTAAACCTGGCGCAGATGGCGCTCTTGGTTGGTTCTTGCTTCAGTTGATGACACCTGTTGCACCACACTCGGGCGAAAACTTCTGCGTGCACTACGGATATAAGGACTTCTTCTCGTATATCGAGAATATTCCTGAGATCTCGTTTGCCGATGGAGAGCCTCGCGTAATTGACCATATGTGGGTGACCAACACCAACTATACCCTCAATCAGCTGCACAATGGAGTGAAGAGCGAGGAGGGCAACAGCTTCGGTGGCAATTGGACAGGCCTAAAGGAAGATGCTTGGTTGAAGATTGTGGCGTATGGTTTCGCCTCTATCGACGATAGCGAGCCTACGACCGAGGCGGAGTTCTATCTGGTGCAGGGCTACAATGTTGTGGAGGAGTGGCAGAAGTGGGATTTGAGCTCACTCGGCAAGGTTGCCAAGGTGCAGTTCAACTTCCTCTATTCGGACGAGATGGGTGGTAAGTACGGATTTACAATCCCGGGCTACTTCGCCTACGACGATATTGCAGTACGATTTGATAAGTAAAATGGCTATGAGATTGAATAAGTCGGCTATAATAACTATTTTTGCAGCGGTAATATGCTCGTCGTGCAATATCGACGACTATATCACCGACGGTAACGACTACAGCCAGAGTCACTACCGTCCTGCAACACTCAGTAGCAGCCCTTACTGCAACAAGGTCTACGAGTACACCCCCGCTCCGGGTCAGTTTATCAACGAGACCAAGACGGGAGGCTTCGATGGCACGCAGACAACAGCCGAGGCAGCTTGTCGCTATGCCGAGGCGCGTTTTGCCGAG
>JAEIGA010019023.1_pt1 | contig 10473 bp, 7 predicted proteins | sample 9270691 | NCBI WGS metagenome assembly JAEIGA01 (sample SAMN17057246, study PRJNA624740) | gut metagenome | biome: biome; isolation source: fecal sample | host: Bos grunniens | place: China: Xizang | collected 2019
CGTTTTGCGTCACTCTTTTGCAACGCATTTGTTGAATAAAAAAGTTGATTTACGGAGTGTGCAAAAAATGTTGGGACACGAAGATATATCAACCACGGAGATATATACTCATATTGTTTCGCAAAAGTTATGCGAAGAAGTGCGAAAAAATCATCCTTTGGCAAAAGAAAAATAAAAAAACCTTCGATTTCTCGAAGGTTTTTTGCATTACGAATTTGGGATTAACTGGTCCAAAAATCGAAGAGCTCATCGACGGTCATGTCGGCAAGGTCATCGAGATTTTCTGGATGTCCCTTAAAACCAATGGTTTCGCACCATCTGATAAATGTTACCCATGAGTGCTTGTTATAGTTTGCAACAGGCAAACGAATTTCTCGCACTTTCATCTTAAGGTCTATTTCTGCGATGTCCTTTTCCAACTGTGTGGCAAGAAAACATTTGAGAAAGTCCTTGGTAACACGAGGTTTTGTGCACTGAGCACGAATAGTCGCCGCACTGCGACTTGACGGGATAGCTAACAATCTCGCAAAATCGAGGAGACAGGCATCGGGATTGAGATAACTCCATGGACTGACGGATTTGTTAGAAAACTCTTCCGTAGGATTATGGTTGTGTCGGTTACCGATTATTTCCTTATTTATGTAGCGGAAAACCTGCTTGAAATACTCGATAAAAATCTTCCCGTCCGAGAGTTTGGAATCTTGCAAACTCATCTGTTTTACCCCTAATTTCTGGGCAAAAACTCTGTAAACATCTTTTTGGTTCATAGAAAGTTGTATTTAATTGGTTAATAATTATCTGTAGCGACATTTGTATATCACTATTTGTTTTATTAATCAACAAAATTTTGACAAAATCAAAACAGGCGAGATAAATCCAAAAATTGTTGTGGTGTAAGCTCTTCGGCACGACAAGTCGGGGATATTTCCAGTTTTTCCAGTTTTTCGGTTATACTCGGTAATGACTTCAAACTTTGTCGCAACATTTTGCGTCGTTGTCCGAAAGCTAAAGAAGTAATTTTTTCTATTTTTGCGATTTCTTCCTTGCTGATTGCGTTGCTCAGCGGACGAAACAGTAAAACACTTGACCATATTTTCGGTGCAGGGGTAAAACACTCCGGATTCAAGTCCATAAGTTTATCTATTTGACAAGTCAGTTGAGCGATAACCGATACTCGACCATAATCTTTGCAGCGTGTCGGAGCCATAATTCTCTCGGCAACTTCTTTTTGAAACATCAAAGTCATGGCCGATATATCTTTTATTTCTTGCAACCATTTTATCAGCAGAGGAACAGATACATTATATGGCAAATTGCTGATGATTTGTCGAGGAGCAGCTGTGTTCTCATTTATGTCAAACTCTAATGCGTCACCATTAATTATATTCATCGGAGAATCTGTTTCCGGTCGTAAATCTTCCATTATTTTAATGCAACGAGAATCCATTTCAACAACGGTCAGCGATTTTGGATTTTCTTGTAAAATGGAGCGGGTTAATCCTCCGGGGCCGGGACCTACTTCGATGATATTAAAATCTTTAAAATTTGAAATTTCTTGTTTTGCAAGACTGCGACGTATAATTTTATCGGTAATATTACTGTCGAGCAAAAAATTTTGCCCCAAGGATTTGTTAGCCATCAAGCCATAAAAATCAACAGTTTCACGCAATGAGGGAAGCATGTCTTATTCTTTCAGTTCAATAGAAGCCTTTTGTCTTAAATATTGAAGATGTTTTGAAGCAAAACGTTCGGTCTTTTGGCCTTGCAACAAATCTTCAATTTCGGCCGCGGTAGGTTCCGGCATTTGGTCTTTTGCCGGATCAAATTTCTTTTCTACCTTCAAAATATGGTATGAGCCGTTGTATAAAATCGGGTCAGAAACATCGCCGGAAGACATTGTTTGCAATTTTTTATCCAGTTCTTCGGGAAGCTGTCCTACGTTTATCCATCCTAAGCGTCCACCGCTTGAAGCACTCGGGCTTTGAGAAAATTGTGCCGCATACATTTCAAAACGAGAGTCTTGACGTAATGTTCTGGATAAATCATATATGTTTCTGGCATCGTTTTTGCTGATAACAATTTCGGAAACCATATATTTTTCTTTGCTTATATCTTTTTTAGCTAATTCAAGCGCATCTTGAATTTCTATTTCGGTAACAGTATCAAAAGATGTTCTGTTACGAACCAAACGTACCCAGCCTAAGTCACTTTTCATTTGTTCGCGGAATATTTCTTCGCTAATGCCGTGTTCTTTGAATGCTTGTTTCAATTTTTCCGGGGAAGAATTGTTGCTCAAAGCAAAGTTCTTTACCGCATTGTCTATATCTTCTTCGGTTATATCAATTCTGTTTTTTATCGCATCTTGCAATTTTAATTTTTCATCAATGGTATTTTGCATAACCTTATTGATGATAAGCAATTTTGTCTGCTCATTGTAAGGTATTCCCGTAGTCAAACAAAAAGCTCTAACTCTGTGGTTTATATCTTCAGTAGTAATTATTTCACCGTTTACGGTTGCCAAAATACGCAAATTTCCGACATAAGGTGTGGGCTTCTTTATTGCCTGCGGAACTACCGGTTTAGGAGCAGGTTGCGGAGCTGCAACAATGGGAGCAGACTGAAAAACAGATGATTGTTCTTCTTGTTCATATACTGATTCTTCTGCCGGTGCTTCCGGTTCATCATATCTCGGTGCATATCCCGGTGCAAATTGTGCGTTAGCCGAAAAAGAAATTGCTGATACAAAAAGAAATGCAAGTAGTTTTATCATTTTAAGCTCCTTTATTCTGAACCTATACCGCCCAATGTTTTGAGCAGGAATGTTGCCGAAAATTCGTAACCGTCATCATAATCGGGGTCGGTTGAATTATATTTATGCGTATTAAATATCAATTTAAAGCACTCATCTTCATAAATAAGTTTTCCGCCATGTTCCAATGATACATCTCTATCCGATAAATCTTGGCGATTATATAATTCTAAACTCCAATCTTTTGATAATTTGGCTCTTAAAGATGTATATAATTCCTTTCTTTCCTTATAATCGTCAAAGAAATATAGGCTTGAATCTGCGCTGTCTTGGTCTCGCCCTTTTATTGAAATAAAAGAAATATATGCGGATATCATACTGGTTCCGATACGGGTGTTGATTTCGTTATATTTCATACTGAAATCATTTTTATCAAGACGAAAACGGTAGTTGAAATCAATATAAGAATTTGGTGCCGCAAAAATTCTTCCTACATAGTCGCTGAAGTGGGAATCGTTGCCCATTGTTTGAGCAAAACTTTCATTTTTCTTCACATAGTAGGTTTGTCCGAAAAATGATGAAGTACGACCTAATACATTGCCGTAAGCACTCCAGTTAAATCCGTAACTGATTCTGCTTCCGGTATCATTTCTGTCATATCCGGCATAGCGGTCTAAGTCTAAAATATTGCTGTCGTCAAATTGAGCGTTTAAGCTGTCTTCATTAGGGATTTTATCGACATCGTTTCCACCGTTAGGTGCGGCAACGGCAACAATAATCGGTTCTACAATTTGGCGAGAACTTTCGGTTGCTTTTACGAAGGGTAATCGCCATTCCATACCTAATTGAGGAAATATTCTGCCGACAACTCCGGTATAGTTTTCATTTTTATTGTTAAAGTAATCATCGACATAATATAAATCAGATTTCAACGAAGCCGTAAGGCGATATTTTTCGCCGAACGGACTTGTGTATGGTAAATTCCATGAATTTATCATTGTAGCACGTTGAGTTTGTGTTTCATCATGCTCTCTGTAAATTGATGCGATATTAAATGTATTCTTAAAATATGCACCGATGGAGTTACTCTCGGTAATATATTCATAAGTAGCCAAAGGCAAAATATAAGGCTTGCTGTACTCCCTTTGTTTGTATGTATCAATATCAGATGTGCGCAAAGAGTGACTGACAAGTTTATATGAATATCCCTCAATACTCGCATAATTGCGATTGTCAAATCTTTCGGCAGAAATCTTTGATGTCAACCAAGTTTCAGTTTTTCCCGGTAAAGACAGGTCTTTCAAATATGCTCCGTCGGAAGCATAATTAATGTCCATATTAGCAACCCAAAGGTCATTTATTTCATAACGTCCTTTAGCGACGATATTTCCTCTGATTTCGTCGGTGTCTTTGTCTTTCATAATTGTACCGGACATATCTAAATCGCCATTATATAGCATTTTGCGGTAACGACCGCCTAATATGATATCTTGATCGCTACTGAAAACAGGGGTAAGTAACAAATCTTCATGGTCGGATATGTTTATGAAATAGCGCAATTCAAGAGCTGTGCCTAAATAATTGTTACTTGCCATTGACGGAGTTAAAAAGCCGCTGCGTCTTTTAACTGACGGATCGGGGTGTGACATGAAAGGTGTATATAAAACCGGGACATCTTTGAAAGATAAAAATGCACTGCGATAATATACATCTTTGTTACTTGCATCGTGGGTTATTTTACGGGCTTTTAATGACCATAGCGGTTTAGGATTGTTTTCACATATATCACACGGGGAATATACGGCATAAAAGAAATGTTTATTTTTATTGGCAGTTTGTTTAATTCTTTGTGCGGCAATACGGCTTTTATCTGCTAAAATAGCTTTAACTTCTGTAATGGTCGCTTTTGACATTTTATCCGACAAACGAGCATATTCCGAAAAGACAACAGTTCCGTCAGTGTGCATAATGCTGACATTCCCTTCAGCCGTTAAGATGTCGTTTTGTCTGTCGTAGGTCAGTTTGTCTGCTTTTAAAGTAACACCGTTGCGGTTGATGTTAACATCTCCGCTTGCAACAATAACTCCGGTTTTTGAATTTTCTTCAACTTCATCTGCGCTGAAGTATATAGGAACCTTTTTCTCGTTTTCTTGTGCGAAAGAAATCGAAAAAACACATAATACAGCAGTCAAGATGACTGTACAAATCCCCAGTGCTTTTTTCATCATTTTGGGGACTCCTCTTTTTTGCCTAAACGAGCTATCCAAGTGGGGTTATAGAAAAACAGGAACCAAAAACCTATTATTGTCGGCAAAATAACATTTGCATAAAATAGCGATAAAAAGTATAGATTTTTGGAACTCAAATTTCCGAAAATCAAGTCGTTAGCCTGTATCATTACCATAAGTAAGATGGAGAAAGATATAATTTTCCCTTGACCTCGGCGATTAAAGTTTCCTACTAAAAGACCTACGCAAGCCAATAAAGACATTACAAAGTTGTAGAAAGGATTGAGCAATCTTCTATTGCCTTCAACAATATATCTGCGGGCTTCTGCCGGAGAAAGATTGGGGTTAGATGAAGCATTTAACAATTCGGTTAATGTTTTGGAACGGGCAGATGCAGCTTTGCGACGTTTGTTTTGCGATGCGCCGAAATCAACCGAATATCTGTCAAATGATAATGAAGAAAACTGAGATGTTTGATTGTTTACTTCTTGTCTGATACCGTTAATAAGAACAATTCTCGGACCTTGTTCGGTATAAATAATTACTCCGCTTTCCGCCGCAACCGTAACTTTAACTTTAGGGTTTCTTTCATCGTTAATCATAACTCCTTCTACCGAACCGTCTTTTTTATGAGAGGTTATGAAAACGGTAAGATTATTGCTCAAAGTAGTGAATTCTCCCTCTCTAAACATAAGGTGAGATACATCGTTTTTCACTTGCCATTCTAAATCTTGAAATTTCTTTTCTGCTGAAGGAGTTGCAACATTGTTTACATATACGGCAAATAACGATACTAAAATACCCATAAAAAGAGCAGGTTTTGCACTTTGCCAAGGGCTTATGCCTGCTGATTTTATCACTACTAATTCTCTATCGGAAAGCATGCGATTATATACGAATAAAACAGCAACAAACAGAGAAATAGGAGATAAAATTGCGTATAAGCGAGGCATTAGACAAGATGTCATTTTGATGAATAAACTGATGGGCAGACCTTTATTGGTAATCATTTCAATAAAACGCAAAGACTGAGTGAGCCACAAAATCGACATCAACGAAAATGTGACCAACAAAAAGCCAATAAGTATTTGATTGGCGATATATATATTCAGTTTCTTCATCAGGCCGATACTATAAGATTAAATTGTATTATGCAAGAAAATCCTCAAAATTTGTAACAATTTTGAGGATTTTTCTTAATCATAAATAAGATTATTCATCTATTCTCATTTTGTAGAACGAACGCCATACGAAAATGAGAGAGATGAGGAACAAGGTAACTCCCGCACCTAATGCGATACAACGAGGAGCGGCTACCGCCATTTCCACAGCTAACAATCCGAATAAAGTTGTAAACTTAATAATCGGGTTTAATGCTACGGAAGAAGTATCTTTATAAGGGTCACCCACAGTATCACCTACAACGGCTGCATCATGTAAAGCTGTTCCTTTTTCTTTCAAATCAACTTCAACAACCTTTTTAGCATTATCCCATGCTCCACCGGCATTAGCCATATAGAGAGCTTGGAACAAACCGAATGCTGCAATAGAGATAAGATAACTTGCAAATAGGTTTGCATCAAAACAAGCCAATGCGATAGTCATACAGAAGATAACCATAAAGATATTGAACATACCTTTTTGAGCATAGATTGTACAAATTTTTACAACCTTTTTAGAATCTTCAATAGAAGCGGCTTCTTTAGTATTGAGGTTGATGTGCTTTTTGATATATGCAACGGCACGATATGCACCGGTTGAAACGGCTTGCATTGATGCGCCGGAGAACCAGTAGATGACCGAGCCGCCCATCAAAAGACCAAACAATACCATCGGGTCCATAAGGTTAAGTTGTAAATTTAACAACAAAATGATAGAGAAAATCATTGTTGTTGCGCCGATAACAGCTGTTCCGATTAATACCGGTTTTGCAGTTGCTTTGAAAGTGTTACCTGCAGAATCGTTCTTTTCCAACAATTCTTTTCCCAGTTTAAAATTCGGCTCAAAATCATATTCTTTTTTGATTTCAGCTTTAATTCCTTTTAGTTGCTCTATCTGTGATAATTCAAAAACAGATTGAGCATTATCAGTAACAGGTCCGTAGCTGTCAACCGCAATTGTAACCGGTCCCATACCTAACATACCGAATGCAACTAAACCAAATGCGAATACAGTCGGATAAACCATATAATCGTCAAGTCCGTTTGCTGCAGTGAAATATGCTACAACCATAAGGCCAATCATTACCAAGCCTTTCCAGAAGGCAGAGAAATTACCTGCAACCATACCGGAAATGATATTTAAAGAAGCTCCGGCTTGACGGCTTGCATTTACGATTTCTTGAACATGTCCTGATTTTGAAGAAGTAAAGATTTTGGTAAATTCGGGAATAATTGCAGCAGCAAAAGTTCCGCAACTGATGATAACCGAAAGTTTCCACCACAAATCTTCGCCCATATCACCAATCATGATATATGAAATAGCAAATGTAACGGCAATAGATAATACGGAAGTAATCCATACCAAAGATGTTAATGGTGTTTCAAAGTCGAAATCTTGTTTGTTTCCAAACAACAATTTTGCAATTTTGCCATTGATTAAATAAGATATTATAGAAGTCAAAACCATCATCAATCTCATAGCAAAAATCCATACGATAAGGCGAGCTTGAATATCAATACCGTTTGCCATCAGAGAGAGTTCTCCGTCCGGAGCATACACCATACCGGCAGCTAAAACGATAAAGCTGATAAGAGCAACACCGGTAACACCGTATGTTTCAAAACCGTCAGCAGTCGGACCTACGGAATCGCCTGCGTTATCACCTGTACAATCGGCAATAACACCCGGGTTACGAGCATCGTCTTCATCAATTTTGAAGATGATTTTCATTAAGTCTGCGCCGATATCGGCAATTTTGGTAAATATACCGCCACAAATACGTAGTGCAGATGCACCTAAAGATTCACCGATTGCAAAACCGACAAAGCAAGCGCCGGCGTTTTCTCTCGGAATGAATAAAAGAATGAAAATCATCATAACGAGTTCTACGCAAATAAGCAAAACACCGATAGACATACCTGACTGTAAAGGAAGTGCCATTACCGGAAAAGCTTTCCCCTTTAATGATGCAAAAGCTGTGCGAGAGTTTGCATAAGTATTAATACGCATACCAAACCATGCAACGGCAAACGAACCGAGAATACCCAAAACTGACCACAACAAAATGTTGAGTACCATAGGTAACGGAGTTCCGTTTAGTCCGAAGAAATAATAGAAAATGCAAACTGCGATGAAGGCTTCTAAAATAACCAACAAAACAGCTTGTTGTTTCATATAAGTTTTGCAAGTTTCATAAATAAGAGCAGCCATGTTGGCCATAGATTTATGAACCGGCATTTTTTTGATTTTGAAAAATTCGTATAATCCGAAAATAAAACCGAATCCGCAAATGATTAATCCGTATAAAAGAATTTGAGATCCGGTAATTGTGTGTCCCCAAAAATTGTAATCAACATCTAATGACGGGATTTTTAAATCAATTTCAGAGGCTGCCGCACCGGTAACAAAGCTGCATAAAAACAGCACTGATGCAGATGCAACAGAGCATAATTTTTTTAAAAATTGCATAATTTCCTTCCTTAAAATGTTTATGTTAAACAACTTAATATTCTTAACCTACAACTTAAAAAATATTATTTCAAGGTAATAAACGAATATTGTGTAAATCGGATTCGTTTTTTTTATGTAATTGACATAAATATTAATTTATTTTAGCATGTTAGCGACATTAAAAATTATTGATATGAAACGAAAGATTATTAAAGTTGAAGAGCTTTTTAAGCACAAAGTTACAAAATGTGCCGAAGGTTGGATTGAAGAAAAAGTTGTTGATGCTTACAAGCTGACCTTTGAGGATGGTTTGAGTATTACCGTAAGGTCTGCTGATTTTTGGGAAGACGACTTGGAACTCAAAGAAGGAGATGAGGTTTATGTTTACGTCTATCGTAACGATGAATACATCATTTCTCGCAGTGACCTAAAGCAGGAGAAACTCATGATGATAAAAAGAGACAGAATGTGTCTCATTATCGGTGTGATATTTTTACTGTTGATTTTGGGAGCTGTTGTATTGCTCTAGAACCTATCAGGTATTAAAAAAGGTGTTTCCGGAGAAACACCTTTTTATTTTTTTATTGTTCGGATTTTTCTAAATCTTCACCGGTTTCTTGGTTCACTCTTTTTGCAGAGAGTTTTATTTTACCGCGATTGTCGGTGCCCAAGCATTTAACCCAAATTTTATCGCCTTCCTTATAGAAGTCGGAAACAGAAGCGATACGTTCATTTTTAACTTCTGAAATATGAACTAATCCTTCGGTTGTACCTATAAAGCGAACAAATGCGCCAAAATCCATAATTTTGGTAATTGTTCCGTGATAAATATGTCCTTCTTCAGGTTCGGCAACAATTCCCATAATCCAATCAAGAGCTGCTTGACCGTCTGCACTGTTAACTGTTGCAATATGGATAACACCGTCTTCACTGATGTCAATTTTTGAATTGGTTTTTTCAGTGATTTCACGGATAACTTTTCCGCCTGAACCGATAACTTCACGAATTTTATCAACCGGAATCTTAATAGCGATAATGCGTGGAGCGGTCGGAGCAACTTCTTTGCGAGGTTCTGCAATAGCTTTTGCCATTTCGCCTAAAATGTGGATGCGACCTTCATGAGCTTGAGCTAAAGCATTTTTCATAATTTCTTCAGTGATTGAAGTGATTTTGATGTCCATTTGCAAAGCAGTAACACCGTCTTTTGTTCCGGCTACTTTGAAGTCCATATCCCCGAGGTGGTCTTCGTCACCTAAAATATCAGTCAAAATGGCAACACGGCCATCGTCTTCCTTAATTAAGCCCATTGCAATACCTGCAACCGGTTTTGCCATAGGAACCCCTGCTGCCATTAATGACAATGTTGTTCCGCAAACGGTAGCCATTGAAGAAGAACCGTTTGATTCCATAATTTCGGAAACTACACGAATAGTGTATGGGAAAGCATCTTTATCTTTCGGTAACATTGGGTGAATAGCTCTCCATGCCAATTTACCGTGACCGATTTCACGACGTCCGGGTGAACCTAAACGACCGCATTCACCGACAGAAAACGGTGGGAAATTATAGTTAAGCATAAAGTCTTGTTTGTATTCACTCATCAAACCGTCAACAATTTGAGCATCTTCACCTGTGCCGAGAGTTGTAACAACCAAAGCTTGTGTTTCGCCACGTGTGAAAATAGCAGAACCGTGAGATGTCGGCAAAGTGTCAACTTCACACCAAATCGGACGAACGGTTTTGGTATCACGACCGTCAATACGATGACCTGTGTTAAGAACTTTTTCTCTAACCACAACGTGTTTGATTTTTTCTAAAACATCTAACAAATATCTGTTTTCAAATTCGTTTTCGGGATCAATGGTTGCTTTAATTTCTTCATCA
>JAEIGA010019024.1_pt1 | contig 10473 bp, 23 predicted proteins | sample 9270691 | NCBI WGS metagenome assembly JAEIGA01 (sample SAMN17057246, study PRJNA624740) | gut metagenome | biome: biome; isolation source: fecal sample | host: Bos grunniens | place: China: Xizang | collected 2019
CGGCAGCGGGCGACCGTCCGCCAGCCGCAAAAAGGTAGGGTGGTATTTCTACCACCCTATTGTTATTATTCAGTTATCCAATTTGCTCTTAAATGCTCTTGGAAAGCATCTTTAAACTCTTGGTCTTCTACCGAAGATATATAACGGTCATAAGCCAAATAATATTGACCTAATTCGCCATTTAGTTTAACTTGTGCCGTAATATATGGAATAGTTAAATTCTCTTTGTTTCTAACGAACACGATATAAGTCTTATTTTGAACAACATCATTGACATATCCACCTACACAGTGGTGCATTTCTGCCCCCTCTCTCACTATATCTTGTGGGGTTTGTGGAACAACGATTTCATAGTTGCCATATGAGAAAGTAAATGCTTTTCTTTGTTTTTCATAGTTTTCATACATAGCCTTTGTATCATATTTTTCTTTTGAAAAATAATAAGTAGTTAAAGTATCTTTATGTTCTCTATAAAAGTCTTTTTCCTTTTGTGGGGTTTTACCCATAGCCCTACATATTCTTATATATTCAAGTAATGTGCTTAACTCTCTATTATTCCTATATCTACCAAAAATTCTTTCTTCATATAAAGGTATTTTATACATACCACGAGTGATATAATAATATATCATTGTGTCTTGTTCAATTTTATTTGCTTGTGTAAAACTATCTAATCTAAGTAGTTGTTTGATATATTCAAGTTCTTTTTTATCGGTAAAACTTTTTAAAAATGGATATTTTTTTGCTAACTCTAATTCTTGATAATACTCTAAAAAACTACTAATATAAGCAGTATGATAATCTTGTGGAAGAGCCTTATACCATTGAACAAAAGTCTTTATATGTTTATCATTTAAAGAATATAAAGAGCATACTTGTGAACCCATTTTTTGAACAAGGTTTGGCAACCCTAAATTGTCAAGTTTGTTTGCCATTTGAACACACTCTTTAAATTGACAAAAATTTTCTTTTTGTCCATAGAAAAAGGTTGCTAATGTTAAAGTTGCCGTAGAGTGATATTTTATAATATTGCCCCAATAATTTGTTTCCCCTATGAAAGAGCCTAACTCTTTAAGACAAGCCCTTTTTGCCGTTATGGTGCTAATTTCTTTACCTTTTAAGTTTTCAAAAATACCTTTGTTTATATCATATTGATATGATAAAGTTTTGCCACTTGTTGGGTTTACATAAGAGAAAGAGATAATACCTTTGTTTACATTGATTTCCATAATTTTTTACCTACCTTTTTTTGAGCGTTTGGTCGCAACCCTTATTTACAAGACTATTATACCATATTAGAGAGCCTTTGTCAAGCGATTTTAGGGAAAAATTAAAAAAATTTTTAAAAAATTTTTTTGTAAAAAAATTTTACCAAAAGGTAGAGTTATGCGGAAATCGGACCCCGGCGGCCGCCGGGGAACCGCAAAATTAAAACTCCCTAACTTGTAGGGAGTTCGCCATAGTATAGTATACAGTTAATACTTGATACAAGTATCTTCGTTCCGTCTTGTAAAGTGATTTGGAGTTGCTCACCCTCATAGTCATTCCAAGCCTTGATAGGAATATCTACCCACTCTTCACCTAATTTAACATATGCTCTATGATAGGCATATTGTAGGTCGATTACTTGATAATTACAACCACCGTTACAAGAGGTGGTAATTAAGAGAGTTGTTATTGTTGCTATTAAAACTAATAAAACTATAATTCTTTTCTTCATATTTATTTCCTTTTTTATTTAATAAGTGGTTGGGGTAGGTAGGGGGCAACCCCAACCACAAGAGTGGGTTATTTTAATCTTCTTCGTCTACCTCGATAATTTCAAGGACTGACAGTTCTTCCTCTTCCTCTTCGTTCTCTTCATAGTCGATAGGTTCAAGAGTTTCGTCTATATCTTCTATTACAAAGTCAATATCGTTTACCATATCGTCAAGTTGCTCACTTGCCGTTTCAAGAGCAACTGACAATTCGTCAAGTTCTTCTCTATCGGCTTTGAGTTCGTTGCGAACAATGTTAAGAGTATCTACTCTTTTAAGTACGATTTTTCTCTTTTCGTCAAGAGCGTTAGTAATAGTTTGGTTAAGTTGTGCCATAGCGTTTGCGAAAATAGTTCCTAATTTTTCCATAATGTTTTTGATTTCCTTTTAATTTATTTTTTGTGTTCTCAAAGCCCCTAACCTTGATTACACCTATATTATACCATATTTAGTTTTGTTTGTCAAGCGATTTTGGTCAATTTTGAAAAATATTTTTAAAAATTTTTTGGTGTTGGGTGGCTTTGAGCCACCCATTTCCGCCTTAACCACAACCGACAATATCTTCGATTATTGCATAGTGTTCGTTTACATTATATTCGCTAATATCGGTTGCTACTGTTTCTTCGCCAACCTTTGCAAACCAAGTTTCCCAATCTTGCCCCATTTGGGTATAGGTTTCTTTAAATATAACTAAGCAACCATAAGTAACTTTTATATCGCCAAAGGTTGATATGTCGCCGTGTGAGTTCCACATAGGCTTAGTGATTACAGTAATAGGTTTTGGACTTTTATAAAGCACAGTTCTTTTAATATTTGTTTTTTTATAAAGTTCCTTGTCAATTTCAATAGTTTCTAATTCCATTTGTTTTACCTACCTTTTGTTTATTTACACCTATATTATACCATAAAAGGTGGAGTTTGTCAAGCGATTTTCCACCTTTTATGGAAAATTTTTTATAATTTTACAGTTTCTTCGTGTATGATATATTTATAATCATAATCTTGTAAAATTTCTTTTACGGCTAAACTTTCCTTTTGGGTTTTACAGTAGAAAGTAAAGACAAACTCGTCATTTTTAAGTTCTATATAATGATATGATAATTGCTTGTCTTTGATTTTCTTTTCAAGGCTACTTAAAAACTTTGCTTTTTTGTCAATATAATTCATATTATAAGCAATAGGCATTTTAACAGTTGCGACAATTTCCCACAACTTGTCTTTTTTAAACTTGTTTAATATCCAAGCCGATATATATACACCGATTAAGTTTGTTCCCATAGTAACGGCTATTTTGATAATTAAGTCAATTAAATAATCACCCGTAAAAGTTCCCGCAGTGAACACAACAATTACAGTATATACGCCATAAGCAAGGGCGTTCATAAGTGCCGACTGAGTGGTCGTTCCCTTTACAGTAATTATGCTTTTGAGTGTTTGGAGTACAACATTGACAAGTTGTAAGACTACAAATAAGATAATCATTTCAGTCATTGTCATTAGAACCATTTGATTTTACCTACCTTTTTTTTACTATAATTATTATACCACATTTTTAAAAACTTGTCAAGTAATTTCTTGCGAATTTTGGGAAATTTATTGAAAATTTTTTAAGGGGAGAGATAAAGAAAAATTGTTGAAAAATAGTAATGTTGCGTAAAAACGGAGCCGCAGCGGCCGCCACGGATCCGCAAAAATTAAAAGAGCCTTTCGGCTCTTTTTACAAATCAGTATCGGGGTTTCCACCACCAAGTTTATACAAGTTGTAAAGGACGGCTCTTGTTGGTCCTAAACTATCCCAATTAAGTTCGTCTAGAACTGCATTTTCGTCGTCGTAATCTAAATCATAAAGCATACGATAGATAGTTTTAAGTGCTTTCTTTTCTTCTTCGGTCATTTCAATTTTTACTGTTTTAAATACTTTCATTTTGGTTTACCTACCTTTCTTTTATTTACAAGTATATTATACCACAGTTGCGAAAATTTGTCAAGTGATTTTCGCAACTTTTTTAAATTTTTTTAATACTTTATATTTTCGCTTAATACTACTAATACACTTAACATATCAATAGCGCTCCTTGTGTTTTTGTTTTCTTGTATATTTGCTTTTGTCTTTCTCAACTCTTGTGCCAAGTGGCTTTGAGTTGCGAACACGCTCTTTTCTTTGTTCTTTTGTTTCCTTTACATAGTCAAGGGGGTTGTTGTCTACCTTGATTTTAATTGTTTTTCTTTTCTTCATTTTACTTGCTCCTTGTTTCTTTGTACCTATATTATACCATAAATAAAAAAACTTGTCAAGCGATTTTGACAAGTTTTTTAAATTTTTTTTAATAGTGAGCAAAAAGATTTACGATAATGCAGTAAATTATTACACCGATTATGTATAAGATAAAAAGTCCAACCTCAATAATAGTTGGTAATAATACAAGCCACCAAGACCAAGTGATTACACCTATGAGTTTTAAAGTAATAAATATAAGTTGCAATAAGCCTACAAAACTAACACTAATTTTCATTTGGTTTTACCTACCTTTCGTTTATTTACAAGTATATTATATCATATTTGAATTTATTTGTCAAGCGTTTTTAAGCGGTTTTTTAAATTTATTTTTGCGGCGGCGGGACTAGTCCTAATCCTCTTTAACGGGTAATGACCGCCGTTTTTATACCAAGCATTTTCGCAAGTTCATAAAATTCTTTTTTACTTATTCTTTTGTAAAAAATATCATTTATTACCATATAATATTTTTTTCTTCCAACGAGAGTTTCTTCAAGTGCAATGTTTGCTTTCATATAACCTACCTTTTGGGGCTTTATATAGCCCCACCTTTTAAGATTATTTTCGTTATGAGTTCTTTGAGTTGTTTGCCACTCTTGACTTTTAGTGGGTAGTCATTGCCTTTCTTGTCATTTATTCCGTTGACAAACTTTATTGCTACCCAACCTTGTGCTTTCCATTGTTCAAGGTTTACGCTATAATCGTCAAGCAGTATGTTTATATCTTCTTTACCTACTAACAACCTTGCTAAGTCGGTCTTATCTTCCCCTACTTTACAAAAGGCTCTATTCTCTTGTGGTATTTCGGGTAGGTAGTGGTCAAGCCATATTTGCTTTTCTTCTTCACAGTATTCAGTATCTACACAAGCACTTAATACCATTACTTTAACTATTGGCATTTCCTTTATAATCTCTTTAATTGTATCAACTATCGCATAAGGCTTTAAAGTTGCGAAGTAGTTAGGCTCGAACATTTTTTCCATATAGTTGGGGTTAGCATAGAACTTTGCGAGTGTGCCGTCCATATCGAGGAATAGGTTTACTTTCATTGTGTTTACATCTCCTTTATCTTTGTGTCTATATTATACCATAATGGGAACTATTTGTCAAGCGATTTTAGGGTGTTTTTGAGAGAAAAATTTTAAAATTATATATTTATTGCGAAAACGGCTCAGCGCGAGCGAAACTGAGCCGCAAAAAAGATTGGGATGTTTAGTCCCAATCTACCCAACACTCTTCGGGAATTTCCCCGTCATTAGTGTCTACATTTACATAATAAACTTGCGAGCCGTTTACATTGATTACTTTTGCTACCTTGAATAGTTCGTCCATTTGGCAACCCCCTTAATCTTCTATCTTTTTTAAAATGAAAAACTCATTGCCTTTGTCGGTTGTAGTGTCTATTTCGTAGTGGTGTGATTTGTTTCTATATTCGCCTATTTCCAAAACATAAATATCTTTTTTGGTTTCGTGGTCTACTTTAAAGCGATAGCCGTTGTTTTGTAAAAATCTTATCATTTGTGATAAATCGTCAAATTTGTAATCAGTTAAAAGTTCGTATTTGGTTTTCATTTTTGCCATTTTGCTTTACCTACCTTTTGTTTATTTACAAGTATATTATAACATATTTACTTTTATTTGTCAAGTATTTTTGCTAAAAAGTTTAAAACTTTTTAGCAAGTAATACAAGTTCGCCACGATAGTGGTTTGTGAAAAACCAACCCGTTACCCACTCTTCGCCAAAGACTTGCTCTTTTTTGATAGGTTGAATAGAAAAGCCACCTGCCTTGTGATACCAACGACCATTTTTTGCCCTCTTCATAAAATGAAAGTCGTGAACGCCGTCAACTCCACCGATACGAAAGGCAATAGCATATTCGTCTTGTGCGAGTTCTTTAATATCTTTAATTACTCTTAAATCGTTAAACTCTTTTAACATAAAGGCTACGGCATTTTGAGTTGTTTTCTTCATACCTTTTTCACTATAACTATGATAATATCTATCACTACCTATATCGTGTGGGCAATACCAAGAATAAGTGTTTAAAGCATAACCACCACAGTTATACTCAAATACCCTTGTGTTTTGAGTGTTGCGAGTGCCGAGTTTGTTGAAAAAGTCTGCTGAGTTAGTTCTTGTAATCATAATTGAAACCTACCTTTGTTTTTTTGTACCTTTATTATACTACTTTTAGGAAAATTTGTCAAGCGTTTTTAAGTAGTTTTTTGAAAAAAAATAAATTTTCACATAGTTTTCACACAAAATCGGAAGCCCGCGGCCGCGGGCGCACCGCAAAAATGAAAGCCAACTCATTGAAGAGGTGGCTTTCACAAAACAAGGGAGGTGTTAAAGTGTGATTGGTGTAGTGGGTGGGATTTGAACCCACGACATAGGTGCTGGTGTGCATTACGCAGTGACCGCTCTACACCTTGTTCTACCTAACTGAACTACCTACTACATATTATTTTGGTGGCGGTTTTTGTGCCGTTCCACCACCTGTTAATATCAGTCCTTTTCGTAAGGTTTACTAACGGAGAGTTACTTTTTTCCACTCACAAAGTCAACGAATATTTCCAACACCACTTTCACGATAGGGTATCTATTATCGTATCACATTACCACACGAACGGTTTCCCTTTACTACCGATAAGGTTATTTATAAGGTCGGCACACCTTATCATAGGGAAAGGATTGTCTTTCTTTACTTGTTTGAAACTATCTCTCGTTCAGTACGGGTTCCCCTTTCCTTATTTACAAGTATATTATAACATATTTATTTAAGTTTGTCAAGTGATTTTTATAACTTTTTATTTAATTTCAAAAATTTTTGTTGCCCACAGTTCTTCATTATCTTCAATGGTTTCACCCATATTTTCATTAAAATTCTCGGTAATTGTTTTAAGTAAAGTTTCTTTACTCATTCCCGTTTCTAAAATCTTTTCAACAGTTTCTTTCGCAATAGTTAAAGTAATAGTGATTTTGATTTCTTCCATTTTTATTTCCTACCTTTTGTTTATTTACATTTATATTATATCATATCTTAAACAATTTGTCAAGTGTTTTTTATAACTTTTTTAAAACTATTTCAATACAATCGGTTTCGCTACTTGACGCACTGACTTGGTCAATCTCTCTATCAAAATATTTTGGGTCTACAACTCTAACTTGATAGAAAAACTCTCCACGAGCCGAGCCAGGTTCAAAAATTTCGATTTCCGTAAACTCATATAATACATTTAATAAATCTTTTACTTTCATATATTCCCCCTTATGGTTAGCAAGCGATTGCTTCGCTTGCTTTCCAACTCCATATTGATATTTGCTTATGAGCCTTGCCATATGCTAACGCTTGGCGTTTATTGTTAAACTTTACACTATAATCAATATATGCTTTGTTATTGTCTATCCATACGCCTAAATTAGCACCTACGGGAAGGGTGTTAAGCATTTCAATCAAATGCTTTTTAGTGAGCCTATAAGCAGGTATGATTTCAAGGTCTTTAACGCTTACTTGATAGCCGTTAGCATAGTTAAGGCTTTCGCCTTGTTGGTTGAGTGTTGCTCCGTTGTTTGCTTTAATGTCTTTGAGTTTGAACATAACTTGCACCTCTCTTATCTTTGTACCTATATTATACACTATTTCGGGAATAATGTCAAGCGATTTTAAGGGGTTTTTAGCAAAAAATAAAAATTTTTTTATAATATTTAGCGTGAAAACGGCTCAGCGCGGCCGCCGCCGAGCCGCACAAAAAAGAAAGGGGAGTTATTTTCCCCTTTTGTATTCAGCGATTATCTCGCCCTCTTCCGTTACCACTTGGCATTGTTCATAGCCACGATTGAAGATACAAAAGTAAGCCCAATCTCTTGCGTCGTGTTTGCTATCAGTCCAACCTAAGTTGTGGCGTTCGTTGTCTACATAACCGATTACTTCGTAATACATAATATTTACCTCTCTTGTCTTTTTGTACTTTAATTATAACACAAAAGAAAAAAGTTGTCAAGCATTTTTGACAACTTTTTAAAAAATTTTTTAGCCAAAGATAAAGGCTAAAATAATTAAAATAGTTGTAATTACCCAAACGGTAATGTAAACACACGGATAGGTGTCGCCATTGTTATTAAGTAAAGTTTCAACGACTACAAGGAAAGCCGTTTCTACCATTAAAGCAATAAAAATTGTGAAAATACATTCTAAAATAATTCCTACCATTTCAAAACCTCTCTTTGTTTATTTACAAGTATATTATAACATAAATAAAACTATTTGTCAAGCGTTTTTTGAAAGTTTTTTATCTAATACCCGCGGCGGCGGGCGCTTTCGCGCGCCTTAGACCGACCATTCCCGCAGGTATCACAAATCTTCATCATACCCGCCCGTGTAAGGGTTGTAGCCTATTTCATCATAGTCATAGTCGTGTTCATAATCGTCAGTGATAGGGAAAGATACGCCGTCTACAAAATAGCCGACTAACTCGCCATCTTCGTCAAACACTTTTGCTTCGCTCACGCCTACAAGGGTTGACTGAAAAATTGCGTATTCTTTTGCCTCTTCATAGTTATCAAATTCGGGGCTAACTTCGTTACTGTTGGTTGTGTACCACTCTACTACATACTTCATAAGGGTGTCTCCTTTGTTTCTTTGTATTTATAGTATAACACATTTTGGGAAAGTTGTCAAGTGTTTTGAGAGAAAAAATAAAAAAAAGTTTTTCAACTTTTAGTTGAAAAACTCTTTCCACCAATTGCCACGATTATCGGCAACTGAGGAATAGTAAACGCCCTCATTGTGGAGAGCAACGGCTTTTGCCATAGCCGTATCCCAATCGGGTTGGGGTATCCATTGAGTTTCTTCCCCTTTGGAATACTGAACAAGGGTATAATATTGTGTCATAAGACCACCTCCATCTCTTTTGTATCTATATTATAGCACATTTTGGGATTAGTGTCAAGTGTTTTGAGAGAAAAAATTGAAAAAATTTTTTATTTTATTATATTATTACACACAAAACGGCACGCGCCGATCGCCTGCGTGCCGCAAAACAAAAAAGACTACCTTTCGGTAGCCCCTTTTGTATATATTGGAGGCGCTTATGTTGTCAGTCGTTATCTTCAAGTATGACTTCGCCAGTGTCAACATTGAGTTCGTAGTCCTCATTGGCTATGTCTTTAAAGTCTTTAAAGGTCAAGCCGTTTTGCCTTGCGAAAGCCGATATATGCTTACGAGTGCTAGCCGAATATAAGCCGTAGCACCTTATCCAAGTGCCGTCGTTGTCTTTTCTATAAGTGGCAACGAGTGTTCTATAACTAAATAGGTATTGAACGCCGTCAATGGTTTCGGTGTGGGCTTGTGCATAAGGCATAGTTTTTAATTTTTCAATTACTCTTTTCATTTTGTTTACCTCTCTTGTCTTTTTGTACCTTTATTATAACATATTTGATTTTATTTGTCAAGCGTTTTTTGTAAGTTTTTAAAAATTTTTTTTCACCCAAGTATTAAAACTTGGGTGGCAACCACGATACGGTGTAGCCCGTAAGGTGTGGGGTGATAGTGGTAAGACAGCCAAAGGCTTTTTTAACCCTAGCCACTTGAATTGCTCTTTCGAGGGTGGCAACATTTTTCTTTAACCATTTTTTCATAGGTCGCTCTCCTTTGTTTCTTTGTACCTATATTATAGCATAGTTTCGGGAGTTTGTCAAGCGTTTTACAAAAGATTTTTCAAATTTTTTTATTTTTTTTACTGATTTATTACGCAAAATCGGTGCGCGCCGGCCGCCCGCGCACCGCACAAAAAGAGAGGGCTCACCTTTCGGCAAGCCCTTGTGATTAGTCTATCCATATATATTCAACTCTTGTCAAGCCTTTTTCACTCTTGACTATTACGACATCAGTGCCTATTACTACGGCATTGAGTATTGTTTGTTTGGTTACCTTTTCAATTCGCCATTGGTCGCCGTCGGCATTACAAACAACTCTCATTGTTTGCTCGGTCTTAACGGTTACATTATCGCCTATTGTGATTTCAGTGTTTTTAAATTCTTTTACTAACATTTTATTTACCTCTCTTGTTCTTTGTGATTATATTATACCATAGTTGAGTTTGTTTGTCAAGTGTTTTTTAAAAGTTTTTTATCTTTTTTTAAATAAAACTCTTTTACACCACTCTTCGTAGTCTTGTTCATTATCCCAAAACATATCATAATCACATACACAACCCCAATGGAAGTATATTTGTTCATATTGTTCTTCGGTCATCCAATCTAATTTTTTAATCATTGTCATAATGTAATCTCCTTTTAAGTTCTCTTTCCCTTCTTTCTATAATAATTATAGCATAGTTTCGGGATAATGTCAAGCGTTTTTTATAAAAAAAATAAAAATTTTTTTATTTTTTTATCAGTTTATTTGCGCAAAAACGGCTCGCTGCGGGCGTGAGCGAGCCG